>MDTE01190608.1_pt1 | contig 10821 bp, 13 predicted proteins | sample 811231 | NCBI WGS metagenome assembly MDTE01 (sample SAMN05326651, study PRJNA326480) | marine metagenome | isolation source: seawater | place: Indian Ocean: Red Sea | collected 2010 | reverse complement strand
TTCAAGCGCATTTATTTGGTCGTAGAACATCTTATACCGATTGATTGCCCAGTCGGTCGGAACATTCTTTTGTCCAAGTTTTATGTGCCAGTCTGCCGTGAATAGAATCATGCTACGAAGTCATCTCCAGGCTCCCATGCGCAGCCAGTTAATCCACCTGCTCTACAAGCCTCTAATGTTCTATGAACTTCATTAGCATTTCTTCCTGTGTCGAGAGCGTTTACTGACATATGCTGGATAATTCCTTCGTCGTCAAGTATGTATGTTGCTCTGAAGTGAACTCCATTTTGCTCGTCAACAATACCTAATTCGTGTCCAAGACTCAAACCTGAATCAGCAACCAATGGGTGATTGATTTCTCTAATCATTCCGTTAACGTTTCTCCATGCTTGTTTGCAGAACTCGTTATCACCTGATATACCTACTACAGAAGTCTCATCATCAACTAAAGCGTCAAAATCAGCAATTTCTGTAGGGCATATAAAAGTAAAGTCTTTAGGGTAGAAGTATATAACTGTCCACCCAACCAAATCCCAACTATTTATAGTTGTAATTTCGTTATCTTCATTTACTCCCTCTAATTCAAAGGCAGGGAAAGCCTGTCCTACTCCTATCATGATACGTCAAACTCCTCGTCTACTGTTTCGTTAGATTCAGCACCTTGAATTCTTTTGAGTAACTCAAGCTGAGCGTCAGGTGTAGGTCTAGGAAGTACGTCGTCCATAGACTTAAGTTCTGCGATCAGTTCTTGTTCCCAATCTTCCAATGCTCTCGGTTTGCACTTAAGTACTTGCAGTTGATACTCAACATTAAATACTTGAGGGCCAGTCTTCAATCTCTTGAAGTATATATCCCAACCAGTCTCAGTATCAGTAGGATTTCCTAAGTCTTCCATTGCTACTAGAATTTGGTCAAAAAGTTTCCTTTTTAGGTTAACCACTTTGACAGTTTTGTCAGAGTAGTCGATGCCTTGGACTGCATAAGCCCAACCGCATTTTAAGTCAGGATAAAAATCTCGAACATGGTCATGCTCGACATTGTTAAATGTTTCTGAATTTCTGTCGAAAGACAAGCACTCCATAGGAATGTTTTTGTTGTTTTCGCCTTTTATCCAATAAACATATCTTGGTAGAAGGTCACCAACCAATCTGATGTGATGATCTTCCTTGTTGCCAAAATTGTAAGTTTCAATCTTGGACTTTTGGGCAGAGCCCTTTGTTGTATTAAAGCCTATCGCCATAATAATCTCCTTAATGTGTCTCCTCGTATTTGAAATGAACCCTTCCATCTCTAATCTCGAGCAGTCTGTTTTGGTTAATCGTGTCCTCACTAACTTGACAGAAAATGAGGTCTAGGGTGGTGTCTTTTGTTTTTGCGTACTCATAAGAATTACGGAATGATGCAACACCTACATACTCCGCAACCTCTTTATCACTAAAGGCACGCCCTTTCTCTAGCAAATCTTTTGGGTTTACCAAAAAAGAACTGCCATGAAAGTTTTTCTCATAAAACTTAAAAGTCTTATCGTAATAGTTTTTAGGAGTGATTCTAAAAGTTATTATTCTCATAATGGTAATGATGTCACCAACATTGCCATTAGTCGCTTCCAAAATCTTCTTCCAGTCAAAATATATCATATATTATACCAATTTTTGAAACTCGTGTCAAGTATTATTTTTTTGTTGGATTTAATACAAATAAAGTTTCTTTTACTTAATGTTGATCTTATAATCTTGTTTAACATAATATCCCATACGTGCGTTAGCCTGTCTGGCTGCCGTCTTACCTTTTAAATGGATATCTACTACTTTTGGTTGTAGTTTACCTTCTTTTTTACGGATAACTCTACCAATTAACTGTGTAAGCAATGGTTCATTATTAACAGGCGTACCAAGTACTAAACAACTTAGAGAATCCAAACTAATTCCTTCTGAAAATATAGCCTGTGTACCAAATAAAATATTTCTGTCTCCGCCTATTCTTCTCATAGTATCTTCTCTTTCTTGGAAGTCCATATCTCCAGTAATACATACTGAATTTTCTCCAACTAATCGTTGACATACTTTTAGAAATGCAACTCTATCAGATACTACTAATACTTTATGACCGTCTGCTGCGTACTTTGCTGCAATCATTGCTACACTATGTATGTATTCTTCATTTGTAGCCAAATGATTGACTCTTTCCGCCCACGGAGTAAACGAACCATCTAGAAATCGTACTTCAGATTTAATCACATCTACACTAGGTGTCATGTAATTCTCTTTTGGTGGTTTTAAAACATGGTGTCCAAAGTAATCTCTGAATACTACATGCCTGCCGTCCTTTCTTTCTAGTGTTCCTGTCAATCCTATCTTATACCTAGAAGGCATTTCATCTATTATTCGGGTAAACGTAGGGCTTGAAACGTGATGCATTTCGTCCAAAATAACTGTTCCGAATAAATGTTTTATCTCCTCTATCTTGCGGTATAAACTTTGAATATTCCCTACCACGATCGGGGACGAAGTGTCGAAGCTCCCGCTTCCGATTCGCCCAGGTTGTATGCCGAAACATTTCTGTACTTCTTTTTCCCATTGATTCCTCAAGTTAGTTGTATGTGTTACTACTAATGTTTTCTGACCAAGCTTTGCAGCTATAGCCAAACCTGTAAATGTCTTTCCCCAACTGACCCAAGCGTTAATTATACTACTATCAAATATTTCGTCATAAACCGCCTGCTGGGACGCACGTAACTCGAACTTAAATTCGGGAAAGCTTATCGGTGCATGTACGCGTTTATCGATAATTTCATACTCGTCTGGTATCAAGTCCAATCTTCCGACTGGTATGGAAACCAAACCTTCTCGCAATGGGCGAATTGTCTTTATTATCATAGGTGGGTCTTGCGGCATACGAGGAGGTAAACTATAAGTTAGTTCCCTCTCAAGATTTTCAAGGAAAACAGCATCTCCTTGAAGCTGTATTCTGTTACTTATTACTGCCTTCATGCACCTAGCCTTTTTAATAATTCTAAATCTTCGTTTCTCCAACGAACTGATTGTTGTGGGTGATTATTGTCCCACGGACTACTCCACCCTGTTTTTTGCTTTCTATATATTACGTGTTTGGGTAGATATTCTTTCATCACTTCTCTCATAAGGTATTTTGTAGTTCCTAAATCTAGTCCATCGAAGTGTGTAAATCTTGTTTTTGTAGGTATAGTCATATTATAATGCACATACCTTTGTGTAAGTAAAGGAATCCTAGATTCCATACCAAATAACCCGCAGGTTTGATCTGTTGCTAAAATATTTTGCTCAGAAGTAGTTAATAAATCTATAAAAAGACTGTTTGCTTTAGGGTCAGAAAACTCAAAAACACTATCAGGAAACCATCTCCAGTTTTTTGCATCATTCATCATGTTTATACAATACTTTTCATTCCATCTTTTATCGTGATGTAAATATCCTGAATATAGCTCGTCTCCACTATCTCCTGTCAATACTACTTTACAGCCATGTTCTGCAGCTGCTCTTGCTAACTTATATCTAGGAGCTTGTCTATTGTGGTCTGACCACGCATAATGTGTGCCTGCTAACCAAGTTTTTCCTAATGCTATTCTTTCGTCTCTACCTAAATCTACATGAACTAATTCTCTACCAAATAATTCGGCAGTTTTCTTAGCCATCATACTTTCTTCTTGAAAACCCCAATGTTCATGAGAATTTCCTTTTTCATTTAAGTAACCGCAAGTAAAAAGCGTGATATCTTTAGTACTTTCACGGCAAATAGATGCTACAAGAGTAGAATCAAAACCGCCAGAAAGAAAAATAGCGTGTTTATTGTCTGAATTTCCATAATTTGCAACTTTTAATATTGACTCCTTTGTTCTTTCTATAAATTCTTCTTTATTGAAGGGTTGTTTACGAAAAGTTAACCAATTCCATAAATTCCTTCTAGTAAGTTTAAAGTTCTTTTTTAAATCAAAATGTAATAGACCTCCTGGTTCAACTTTATGTATTCCTTTCCAAATACATTCATCTCCCATTGACCCAAATTTTCTTTCTTCAGTTTCTAACTCTTTATGTAAAAAAGATTTACAACTTGTACTAAATTCAAAGTGCTCTCCATCATATTTCCACCATAAAGGTTTTGTTCCAAACTGATCTCGTATTAAATGAAGGGATTGTGCTTTAGGATTATAGTAAGCAAGAGAGCCATGCCAATCTGACCACTCTAGTATAGAAGTTCCATACTTGTCCAACATTTTTCCTAACCATACTGTATCGTTCTTTTCTCTACTATCATACATTTCTCCGTTAAATAGTAATATATTACCATCTGGAGTAGTAATGGGCTGGGTTTGGTTGGCTCCTGTAATGTCCAGAAGGGCATGGCCGAATCCGAAATTTTTATCGTTCCAGAAAGAAAGAGCATCAGGTCCGCGATGCTCTTGTTTTTGAAGCATAATCTTAGTTAAAGGCTTATTAGTAGTGCCTACAAAACCACACATTTAATCACCGTCGTGGTTTAATTCTGTTAACTCTTTCTGCTTTTTCTTAAAGTCTTTTTCTATATGTACCACTTTATAACTACGAATGGTTTGGGTATCTATGTCGTCCCATTTTCCGAACTCTATGTCATAACATATTAACTTATCATTGTCGGGTTTTTGTTTCCAATCTTTTTTAAATACACAATGTGCTTCTGGAATAAGACTATGATTAAGAGTCATTTCTCTCATTTTATTCTGTCCAGAAACTAAACTTGTATATTCTAGTAATACAATGCCTTCATTCAGCTTTTCTATTATTTTATTCAATTCCATCTTTTAATTCCGCTTGTAAATCGGTAAAACCACCGATTTTCTCCCCTTTCAATATTATTTGAGGGAAAGTTCTTGCAGAAGGAAACTCCTCTGCCATTTCTAATGCGTCAAAATCTCTACCTAGTTTTTTATATTCATAACTAAGTCCTACTTGCTCACATAAACGCTGAGCTGCGTCACAATAAGGACAATTGTCCTTTCCATAAATAATTACGTCCATTTTTCCTCCAAATATCTGTAGGTACTCACTTGAATACCTATTAAAATTACCACCGGCATAACTCATGCCATTCTTTCCATGAACTCTGCTCGTTCCATTTGATTCTGAATACAGTTCATATAGGCATCGGGGTCGTCTACATTTCTCCATATTTCACAAGGAGGCTCAATAACTTTTTCTTCTTTTTCTATACAATGCCCATGATATGTCCTATCTTCTTCGGGACAATCACATATAAGCATACCATCTCTATCACTATGACAAAGACCTGGTAGTATTTCTGTATAAGCACTACAGCCACTTATAAGCATAAGACCTATAAATAGCACTATTAGTGCCGCTAAATATTTTTTACTTCCTTTTTTCAAATCTTTCTCCAAGTAGATTTTTTAAATTCTGTTGAAAAATCAAAGATGCGCCATGGAACACCTTCTCTATATAAAACTCCTGCCCAGGTCAGTTCTACACTAGGTGGGCTCTTTTCTGCAAAAGGAAAAGGACAATCTTTTAACCATAATACTGTAGCGATTGTTTTCTTTTCTCTTTTCATTATTTTATGGTAAATTAACTTACAAGTTTCTGTTTTCTCGTAATTAAATACTTTACCATTACTATCTAAAAAAGTTTTTCCTCTATGCCTCATGAGTCCGATTTCATCTTCTATCATGTACCTCAAAGGGTAAATACTTTTCATTGGTGACTGGATTCTTCTCCTTCCTAGAGTTTCTCCTGTCATGTTCTTATCATCAAGCACTTGGTCATCTAACCATAAAATTCCGTCTACTAACTCTACATTATCGCTGTGTATAACATAAATAGGAAATTGTAACTCCTCTTTTGAAGTTACTTGATAATCATTTTTCTTATGCATACACCATATTCTTCTTCGTGCTTTCTGTCGTGTTCTTAGTCTAGTCTGATGCTTCCTTTTCAATAAACTTCCCTATTATTGTCATTGCCTGTTGTATAGGCATTGGTTCATACACCCACTTAAAACCATCATATCCATACTCATCTGGTTCCGTTCCTAGATAGTTTAAATGATCCATGTGTTTTTGGAAGAACATCATAATACTATGTGTATCTTCATATAAATCCATAATAGAATTATTGCAACCTGTTACTCGTTCTGTCCACTCTGGTGTCCAGATATAAGCATTTGCATCACTAAAGCCAGGCACAGGGAACAACGATACTGTTGGGTCTGTAATCCAAGCTTTATCCCAAATTGGGTAAATTCTACCTTTATATTCGTATGCGTGAGTTGGTGGTACTATTCTTACACAGGCTACCATCTCACCCTTAATTGGTTCCTCAATCCATAAATAGTAAGAGTGCTCCTCTAAACTATCTACAGGATTCATAATTCGTTTATTTTGTACTATAAATGCATCGCATCTATTTTTAATTATAACGGCATATTCTTCTTTAGTAAGCAAGTCAAAATGTTTGCACTTTTTAACATAGCCGTTTTCGTATTCTATATATCCTACATTCTTAAGCATTTATTTCCCACATATTACCGTTAGGTCTAATTCTTGTTTTATAATTATCCCCATAATTTTTTCTACTATCTTTTGTATCTAAAAATGAATCTTTTTCAACATAATATAGCATTAGTGTAGTACAGGCATTGTCTTTTAATGCCCTTCTACCATGATGCGTTTCAGCACCATTAAATATAACTGCATCTCCTTGTTGTGGCGTTAAAATTAGTGCAGTTTCTTCTTGTAATCCCATTATGGCGGGATTAGAACCTTCTTGTTGTTTTTGGGCAAATCCTATTGGCCAATTAGTATCAGAAATTTGAATTGATACTGTATATTCACATTCCCATCTATTTCTATGCCAATGCATATAACACCCTTGTCTCCATCGTCTAAGCATTGTATGTGTTAGACTTAATTCTTTCTTTAGTATCTTTCCTACTGTACCAGCATAAACTAACCCTATTGCGTCTGTTAGCGGGTCACCTTGTAGTTGCCACTTTTCTCCATTTTTTCCTTTAAATTGGAGTAATTTATTTTGCTTCCATAATAAATCTACATACTGATTTACTGTATAACATTCATGTAGATGTAAGAACGACCTCTGTAAAAAGGGTTTCATTTTTTCATATCCTTCATAATTGTACTAAAATACTTTAGTCCTTCTTGATAGCGAAATACTGCATCTGCAGCTGTTTTCTTCGCTTGTTGTAATTCTGCGCACTTGTAACATTCGCCACAAGGCTCATATCCTACTACTTTATTATTTTTCTTTATTGCTCCTTTTGGTAGAAAACAAGTCCAAATTGTTTCTAATAATCTAGGCTCTTCTCTAATAATGAGAGCATACATCTCAGATTTTGTTAAAAAATCCAATGGATTTATTACTTGTGGTATATCTCTAACTGCGGACAAATCCACTCCAGAACCATCGAGTACATCACTAGCGTAAGTTGCCATGATTTTACGATATTCTCTGAACTGCAATCGCATACGCATATCATCTTCAGCGTTCGCACCCATCATAAACCACTTAAACTTAAAGTCGCCCGGCGACCCTAAGACTACAGACATGAAGGAAGAAAGTCCCGATACTATAATCGGAACTTCCTTCTCATTTGGTAAGGTTGACAGCATCGAGTAATCATTACCATAGGGTAAATCAAACATTTCCGCTTGTTTCTGTGTATAAAACGACATAGCATCTGAAAATAAACCATATCGCTGTTCATACCAATGTACACAGAAGGGGTGTAAGTCTGGGTCTCTAACTGCATAAAGAAGAGCCGCAGTAGACTCAATCCCAGCGCTTACAGGCATGTAAGTATTAGTGCGGGGGTCAGCTTTCGCTACCGCTTCCCTCATATCTTGCGAACTTGCAAGAGTATCGGGAATTTCCTTACGTATTCTAGTTTTCTTCAACTTCCAGCTCCTAAATCTTTTAAAACATTAGCAGTTGCTTGATCGCGTAACTGCACCATGCTTTTGAGTGGTTTAAATTTAGCATTTACCACTATTTCTGATACTACATAGTTCTGAGGTTGAACTAGGTTTATTAGTACTAATGCGGCTTCGTATGGGTCGATAAAATACTCCCCATCTTCAACTCCTTCTAAAATTTTAGAATTAGTCCACCCCATACTAACATTGTGTATTCTACACTTATTAGAATGAGGAAAATCTACCGCCGCCTTAATACAATAATCTCTTAGCTCTGCCTTGTCTTTTTCGTATATGTCTGCACCTATACTATAATAACAAGTTGCGGAGCCTGTGTTTACAATTACTTTATTGTTATATTTTTTCCATTGTGTATGCAGTATTTTTAGAATTTTGTTCTGTATTCGAGGATACCACGCATGATTGAATACTATATCCACATCGTTCCTAAGAATATCGTTGATGATATTATCACCACCGTCTTTTAGGTTAAAACCGTTGCTTCTACTATATCCTCTCACATCTGCTCCATGAAACTGACAATATTCGTAAATTTCTTTACCAATCCCGCTTGTGTGACCTGTTACAGCAATACGCTGTCCTTTTAACATTTTCATAATTCCTTAATAACCGTTTAATTGCATTAGACTGACCCACATTGTACCAAAACATAAGACAGCTAGTAAGAAGGCAGCGATATCATCACTTTTACCATCAAACTTATGCCTATTTATGCGAAAAAACCTATGGTACATACAATCAGCCGTTTGTTTTAAATATTTCATTCTTCATAGTATTTGTCCCACTTGCCAAAACTATAGTCGTTACCTATTTCAAAGTCGCACCCTACAGGGCAACCGGGTATTGAAATACCTCGATCTTTTTGAACGAAGGATTTCAGGTTTTCACAATAGACCTCCATTTCATCTTCAGGCACTTCAGCTAATATACTGTCGTGTACTAACCCAAAGATTTTGGAGTTCATTCCGTTTCTATTGATGTAGTGTTGCATATCTATCGCACCCAATAGGTTGATGTCTGATGCGACAGACTGTACAAGAAAGTTAATTCCAGACCTTACTTCGTGAGACGCAATACCTTTATCTCTTGATTTAGCATTGGGAAGCCTACGCTTCCTTCCGAACTGTGAATAAATAAACGCATTACTTTTTATAAAAGCACCACATTCATCTAACCACTTTTTCAGATTAGGGAATGATTGGAAATATTCCGAAATAACTCTCTGTGCATCTTGCATTGAGAACTCTGAGCCAGAGTCCTTCGTAACCTGCCATGAAATCTTAGCGGGCCCAGCTCCATACATTATACCGAATGTAACAGCTTTCGCCTGTTGACGTTTAGCCGTATATAATTCATCGACTTGGTCAACATCACATGGTAGTTTAAAGACTTGCTTTGCGATACTCGAGTGGAAGTTGCCTCCACTTCTGAATACGTCCTGCAGTCCTACGTCTTTCGCCAAAACAGCGGCAACATACACTTCTGCCGTTGTTAAGTCCATAGAGACGATTTTATGTCCTTCTCTTGCTTTGATACAACCTTTCACCGTTGGATTATCCCTCGGCAACTGTTGCATATTCAATTTACCACTAGAGGATAGACGACCAGAAGTAGTACCGTGTAAGTTAAACCCAGTACGCAATCGAGAATCCCTATCAAGATTCGGTATAATTTTATCAAGATAAGTGTTCTTAATTTTATTCTTTTGTCTAATCTCAAGAATATGTTTAGGTACGGCATGCTCTTCTGCGAGTTGTCCTAAGACTTCTGCATCAGTAGAGTGTGCGCCTGTACCTGTTTTCTTACCCGTTGGGGTTAGATTGATATAATCGAATAGAAGGCTTCGAAGTTGAACTGTTGAATTAGGGTTAAAATCTTTACCCTGTCCTTTCTCGAAAAGTCTCACTTCAGGAAATTCGTATAGTTCTGCAACTGCTTTCCCTATATCTTCCTGCATTACACCCTGAGCAAACTCAAGTCGCTCACGGTCGAAAGGCACTCCATTATTTTCAACTTGCATTAAAAAGTTACAACCTTCAAGAAGAATATTCTCATAAACCCATAAGAGTCTAGAGTTCTTCTCAATGGCTGCCCTCATCTTTTCATATAGTAGAAATGTTACTACTGCGTCCATAGCAGCATAATCTTTCATTATATCAAAAGGTATCAAATCATAACTAAAAGCTTCTTTTAGTATTCCGTGTTTTCTCCTGTACTCAATCCCCCAATCTTCCAACGGTTTCTCATAGTCTCCATAAGGAGTATGATTCATCGCTAGTTGTTTAAGACCATGAGTACCTGGATTTTCGTCAAACATATAATGCATTAACATTGTATCTTCGAATTTTGGAAACTTGAAATTAAAATGATAAATAAACCATTGTAAATCAAACTTCGCATTGTGAAAAACTACAGTCTTTTTATTGAAAAGTTCTTGCATTTTCTTTTCAATTTCTTCATCTATAATATCACAATCAACATAGACCCCGTGATCAGGCTCATAAGACATACTAAAGCCGAGCATATAACCATCTCGACAGTATAACGCAGAGGTCTCGGAATCGAGCGCAATATAGGGTCGGGGTGCAGCCAAAGCTGCCTCCAAAAACGAAAGACACTTTTCTTTCGTTTGTATTCCATAACATTTGTCCTCATCTAGCTTTTCTATTTTAAGCTCTCCGCTAACATATCCTGCGATACTTTCGACAGCATCTTCAAAGGATTTTTTAGCTTCTGGTTTAAATTTAATAATAGCAGGGTTAATTAGAGCAAGAAATTTCTCGTCTATAATCTTACCATTATACTCTGTTACCGATGTTTTTCTAGTAAAATGTTTAAATGCT
>MDTE01158571.1_pt1 | contig 10821 bp, 8 predicted proteins | sample 811231 | NCBI WGS metagenome assembly MDTE01 (sample SAMN05326651, study PRJNA326480) | marine metagenome | isolation source: seawater | place: Indian Ocean: Red Sea | collected 2010 | reverse complement strand
GTTTTTTCTTGTCAACCACCCGACATCCCAGGTCAATCGCCACTCCCCCCATGCTCTTGCGGGTCAAGGGAAAAGTCTGGATCGCGTAATAGGGAGGCGTCTCCAGTTTCACCGACGCCGTGTTGTTGAATTCCGTCTTGCCGGGACCAAAGCGACCGAAGTCATCATCGACTCCCTTGTCGACCAACGAGTTGTATCGGACGAGAGTGGCTTTCAGGTTCTCGACGGGCAACCCCGCCTTGCGGGCCAATTCCCCGATCGTGTCGGCTGACTGGACGAGTTTCGGGTTGGCAAATACCAGCCGGTTGACCTTGTCGATGTCGGCCCAGTCCGACCCGGAGACACTGAACTCCTTCCGGGTGGCCTCGTCGAAAATCGCCCAGCAGGTGACCCGGTCCTGTTTCAACAACGCTGGCATCACGTCCTTGGCCCAGCCATGGTCGTTGGCAAATCTCTTTCCCTGTGAGTTGACGAGAATTCCCCACATGTTGGCCGCATTCAGCCCCTTGTTGCTTCCGGGATTCTGTGGATCGGGCAGGCCCGAATAGTAATTCCACTGGTAGTCCATTTTGACCAGGTCGCCACCGATGTCCCGAACCATCTCGTGGCCCAGGCCAATCGAGTGCCGTCCCGATCCGGCCAGGATCGTCTCTGGGAAATCGAATTCCGCAGGCCAGAATTCCCGAACCAAGTCCAGGTTGCTCTGAAATCCACCGGTCGCCAGTACCACCGCATCGGACTCCAGAAACCCATCGGTGTTCTCCCGCATGTCAGTCGTCCTGACGCCGACAACCCGCTCGTCGCGAATCACCAACGAATCGGCCCGGGTGTTCCAGACGAAGCGGACGTTGGGCCGTTCCAGGCACGCCCGGTACACCGGCGTCACCAACCCGATGCCCCGCTCGGCCGGCTGGTGGAAACGATCGACACTGTTGCCCGGGGCGTTGTCGACCCCGGAAAACACCACCCCCAGGTCGACCAGCCAGTCGTAGATCATCTCGCGAGAATGATCGACGTAGAACCGGACCCATTTCCGGTCGGCCCCCTCGCCCCATTCCACAAAATCCTTGTAGGCCAGGTCGGGAGAATCCTTGAAGCCGGCTGCCACCTGGACCGGCGTGTCCACGACCGCCACGCCTCCCTGCGACATCACCGCGTGACCGCCATAGACACTCGACATGTCAATGACCACCACCGAGGCGCCGCCATCAGCCAATTCCAGGGCCGTCGACAATCCGGAAAGTCCGGCTCCAACGACGATCACTCGAGGGGGAGTTGTCTGTTGTGGTGCCGGCCCCTCGCCAGGGCCAGACCCCATTTCACTGCTTCCAACGATCAGAACCAGCCCGACGGCCGCCACGGGAACAATCAACAACAGGCTTTCGGCAAGCGTCCTGGACCGAATGGTCATTCCGATCCGCCTCCAGCGAGCCGTTTCAATTCGATTTTCCGGAACTCAATCTCCATGGGCGGACCACCGTGCAACTGCAGGCCGATGATCCCCTTGGCAATCCGCTTGGCCTTCTCGTTGTCGATCACCTCCGAGGCCGTCCGACCGTTGATGGTGAAAAACATCCTGTAGCCCTTCACGACGACATGCACGTCATTCCAACCCCGTCGCTTGACGTGCTTGGCCTCCAGGGCGTCCGAGAGTTTCGTCACAGTCTTCTTCCCGTCGGCGGCAATCACCACGCGGTGACCTCTCTGGACCAGGTACGAACCGCGGGGGTAGCCATGAAAATCCCATGACCCCAGCACCTGGGGGCCCACGCCAACGTGTCCGAAGTCGGCGTGGTAACCACTGACCTTGTGTGTCTTGGAAATCCCCAGCAGGCCACGGATGTGAATTCCCGAATTGCCCTTCGTGCGGAAGCGGTAGCTGAGTTTCAACTCGTAGTCGGACAGGGTCTTGTCGTGGAAAATCAGGTCCGACCCCTTGCCATCGGTCTTGCCAACCAGCAACCCGTCGCGGACCGACCAGTGGTTCTTTTTCTGGGAGGGAATCACGTTCCAGCCCTTGAGGGTCTTGCCGTCGAAGATCGGCTGGAATTTCTCGGCCGCCGTCGCGATGGCGGGCACGACGAGGGCGATCACTGTCGACAACACCAGAATTCTCATGACAACTCCTTGCCCGTCTCTGCGGGTACTCACTTCTTCCCGAACCGGTACACCGACCGGGCCGTCTTCCCCAGGATCCACTTTTTGTCACCGGCCGTGAAGAACGGGATGAGATCCTTCATGATCAGCAACTCGTAGAAGTTCGCGTAGATCATTCGCCGTGGCCCAAACGTGTCGTAGACCTTCCGCAGGTAGGGCCACATGTCGCGAAACGGCGGTTTCTGCTGCGATGGATTGTGCAACGACGTCCGCACGTAGACGTTGGGGAACTTCTTCAACGCCAGGATCTGGTCGATCCCCTCACTGTCGGGACGGGTGATGTCGATCATCGCGAAGTGGTCGATCACCAGTTTCACACCGGGGAACCGATGGGCCATGTCGGCGACCTGCGGCAACTGGTGGGGTGCCAGGAAAATGTTGAAAACCGCGCCCAACTCCTGAGCCCGTTTCCACAGCGGGTAACACACCGGGTCATTCATCCAAACCGTGTTGCGGTCATAAATCGGGCTCAGTCGCAGGCCGACCAGGTGGTCGCGTTTCATCAGCCGTTCGAGCCGCCCCGGATTTTCGGGATCACCGGGCCTGTGCAAACCGTGTCCAACCAGCAGGCCGATGGCAGCAAAACGATCCGGATGAGACTTGACGCAATGACTCGAGTACGAGTTGTCGGTTCCGTAATAGCACACGTGGCTGATGACGGTCCTGGCAATCCCGTGCACCTGCATCTCGGCCAGCAGATGCTCCATCGAATAATTTCGACGGGGCTTGCTGTTGGGGCAATTGGAGAGCTTGGGATTGATCGGAAACGACTTGTCGTTGATCAACCAGGCGTGTTCGGCTCCATTGACGATCTCATCGTCACGGTCCGGCACCGCTGCCACCGGAGACGGTCTGGACAGACCCGACGCCGCGACACCGGCCAGTCCGGTCTTCAAGAAAATACGTCGGTCGATTTGATTCATGGCTTCAACGGCAACAATTCGACCTTGCGGAACTCCACCGGGTGGCTCTCTGACTGCAACGAGATTGATCCACTCTCGAGCAACAATGACTTGCCCTCGGGCTTGCCCGCGATCAACTTCTTGGCGTCCTTGTCGTTGGGATCGAGCTGCGGCTTGGTGTATTCCAGGACCGTCTTGCCATCGATCTTGTGACGAATGATTTCGCTGCCCCGCACCTCGATCTCAACCGTCACCCACTGGTCACCCCGGTACGTCTTCGACGCCGAGTTGGTGCAATGCGGCTTGTGGAGCTTCCCCTTGTAGAAAACGTGGGTTCCCGGCGTGCAGAGGTTCGCCGTGGATCGCTTTCCCATTTTCCGACCACCGAGCAACTGCACCTCAATCGAGACCGGGAAGTTCTGGTTCTTGCCCATCGACTCGGGAGCCTGTCCGTGCACCATGATGCCACTGTTTCGAAATGCCCAGCCCGGCCCGCCGGTCACCTGCTGTCCCGTGAAGCGATACTCGCATCGGATGATGTAGTGGGAGAACGACTTCTCGTAGAACAGATGGCCGAATTTTGCACCGAACCCCTTGTAGGCATCGTAACCCACCTTCAGCACTCCGTTCTCCACACGGAACGTCTTGCCAAAGTTCTCCCCCAACTCGTGCCCCTTGATCTTCACCTTCCAACCGGACAAGTCCTTGCCGTTGAACAACTGGATCCACTTCCCCTCGGCCACGTCCGCAGCGGTCGTATCCACCGCCAGCAGGTGGCCCAGAAACAGCGAACAGCACAGTGCACCGGCCAGGTGATTTCGCAATCGGCATGTCATGTGAAAGTTCTCGCGTGAAGGAGGCAGACAGAATCGAGTATCACTTCGAATCGAATCTTCATTGTGCGTTGTCAGGCACCGCCGGGAAAGTCGACAAGCGGTTGGTTCAGGGAACAAATTTCAGAAGGCTCTGCCCCCTGGCCGGCATCGACGCCAGCGCCTTCTTCAACATGGCCAGGGCCGCAGCCGCCGTGGCGTCGTCCGGGGAATCCGCCAATGGACTCTTCTCCAGGACATCGGCGGTGATGTCGAAGAACCGACCGTCGCCGTAAAGCTTGAACCGCTGGTTTCGGACAAACCGTTTTGGTGGAGTCCGTTCCGGACGAGGACAGTAGTAGACGTGAATCCAGTCGCGGGGCCGGTACGTCTTGTCACCAGCCAACAGGCCCGCAAAACTGCGACCGTCCAGCCCCCCGGGCACCTCCACTCGAGCCACGTCGAGTACCGTGGGCAGGAAGTCCGAGAAATCCACCAGCGCATCGGTGACCTGGCCGGCAGCCACCCGTTCCGGCCACCGCACAATCAATGGAACGCGCGTTCCCGCGTCGGTCATCTGTCCCTTGCCACCACGGATCTCTCGTCCGTTCAATCGAGACCGGATCTTGCGATTCGTCCCATTGTCGCCGGTGAAGATGACTAACGTCTGGCGATCCAGGCCCAGTTCATGGACTTTCCCCACCACGCGTCCCACCTGCTGGTCCATGTAGGCCACCATGTCCTGGAAATTTCGCTGCTGGTTCTTGCTCTGCCGTGACGCGCTTGCCGGTGTCGGCAGGAACGGGTTGTGAACCTGGATCAGGGGCATGTAGGCAAAAAACGGGCGGTCCCGGTTGGCCTCGATGAAATCGGTCACCGACCTGGTGACGATATCCGGCCCGTAATCATCCGGGCCAAACGTCCGGTTGGTTCCGTTGATGTACAACAACGGTTTCCAGAAACGGGACCCCAGTTGGTCAACCTGCCACAGGCACATCTCGTCAAACCCGGTCTTCTCGGGCCACGTCCCCTTGCCGCGAAAACGGGCCCCGTAGTGGCGGGCTCCCAACAGTTGCCACTTGCCAGCCACCACCGTCCGGTAACCGCCGGCCTGCATGTATTGCCCGATCGTCTTTTGATCCCGGTTGAGCACCGAGAAGGCCGAGTAGTTGCGGACGTTGGAGAGCCCCGTCATCAACTTGACCCGGCTGGGAGTGCAAAGCGGCTGAGAGTAGCAGTGCCGGAACCTCAGCCCCTGTTTGGCCAGCCGGTCGATATGCGGAGTCTTGTACTGCTTGCTGCCGTAGCAGCCGAAACACTCATATCCCACGTCGTCGGCCATGATCAGGATCACGTTGGGCCGTCGCATCTGGCTGGAGGACGACACCCGCGTTCCCGTCAGCTCGAGATAGGCCACCGCGTAACGACGACCAAGTTCACGATAGGAACCGGCATCGAAGTGGACCTTGTCCCCCTTGTGCTTCAACCCCTTGGCCGAAACGAAGGCTGTTCGGGGAACCGATCCTGGCAATCGACGATGAGCCGCATCGACCACCCGCTTGGCCTGGTCCCAGGGCCGTTCGGGCCAACGTCCCATCTGGCCAGCAACAAACGGAACACGCGGTGCCTTCAACTCGCGGCGAAACCTCGCCACCAGTTCATGCAGTTTCTTCTCGTAGACCTTTGCCCGTTCGGGAGTGGTGTCCGACTCGCCCTGGTGCCAGAGGATCCCCTTGAGCGTACCGTGCTTCATCGCCGCACGAATCCGTTTCAAGCAGTCGTCCCAGGGGTGTGTCTTCGTACTGGCATGGAACCCGCCGGGTGCCCACGCCCCGATCGGTGATCCCCCCACGGCACAGGGCACCAGCCCGATCGTCGTGCCCGGACGAGCCCGGATGATCTCGCGAGCAAAAGACCGTCCCACGCCGACACCGACCACGGTCGGTTTGTCGAAATGCAACGGATCAACCGCCGGAATCCAGCGACCGTCCCGGCCGTAGCTCAATACGCCGGGAATCGGCCGTTTGTCCTCGGCCGCCACTTTGCCGCGGCCCGCCATGTTCGACTGGCCGACCAGCAGGTACAGGTGAAAATCCTTTCTGGCAGGTAGTTTCGTTTCCGCCGAGACGGATGCCGACAGCACCAGGACAGGAACCAGTCCAACAACCAGCGGGCATCGAATGAGAAAACTCACAACCACTCCGTCCTGCACAATGGGAACCTCAACCAACCTCGGCTAAGTTACCTTCTGCCCGTTTGGGATCCCATCAACTTGCGATCGTCTTTCAGACTTCGAAACCGGAGATTCACACCATGCTCCCATCCTCTGCCAACGTTGTCGTGATTGGCGGCGGCGTACTGGGTACCAGTGCCGCGTTTCACCTGGCGGAGGCCGGAATCGAGGACATCGTGCTGGTTGACCGCGGGCCGGTCGGGAGCGGAACCACACCCATGGCCGCCGGACAAACCGGCTACCTCAACAGCGATCGCTTCGCTACCGATTTCGGACTCTACAACGTCGAGTTCTTTGAGAATTTCGAAGCCAGGACCGGCCACGCGATCAACTTCCACCAATCCGGCAGTCTCCGAATCACGCTCACCGACACCTACCACCAGGACCTGGACCGCCGACTCGAGGTCGCCGCGGATATCGGTGACGACGCCCGCATCATCTCGGCCGAAGAGGCCCGGGCCATGGTGCCACTACTGGCCCCCACTCCGGACTGCCGCATCATGCTGATGCCACGCGACGGCTGGGTGGAGCCCAAGTCCGTCGCGGTCGCTTACGCCGCGGCTGCGGTCGACCGCGGCGTCCAATTCCACACCGGAATTCCCGTCACCGGCCTGGTCCACAACGACGACCGGGTCACAGGAGTCACCACGCCCCAGGGAACACTCCAGGCCAACTGGGTGGTGCTGGCCGCGGGGGCCTGGTCCCGACAACTCGGACAGCCCCTGGGAATCAATCTCCGCAGCGTCCCCGTCCGACACCAGGCATTTGTCACCGCTCCACTGGCCGACGCGCGACCCGATCAACCGATCGTTCGCATCACCGAGCCGCAATTCTACGTCAGACCCGAAGCGGGTGGACTGCTGGTGGGCGGATACGGTTACAGGCCCCTGAGCTTTGACATGGACAACTTTGCGGATGGTTTCGAGATCGCCGCTCTCGAGGCCGACCAGGTGTACTACGAACAATTGCAGGCCGCCGCCGAGCCCTTCTTCCCGGTGCTCGGGGACGCCGTCCGGGTCCAGGACCGCCGCGGACTGCCGACAATTTCCCCCGACGGCCGCATGGTCATTTCTGAACCAACCGGAGCAAAGGGCCTGGTCGCGATGACCGCCTGCGGGGTGGGAGGAATCGACCGGTCTCCGGGAGCCGGCCGGATCGTCGCCGACATTGTGGCCGGACGCGAACAGTGGATCGACCCCGAAATCCTCGGAGCCAATCGCTTCGGCGAGGACTTCGTTGACGACGTCGCGCTGAGGGCCCGGTGCGAAGAAATCTACGCACACCACTACCACGACGTGTACTAGGCAAACGAAACCCGACACCGCCCCCTGCCGATCCCGGGTCCCCCCAGCACTAGCCCTCGTAATGCTTCAGCCAGTGTTTCTGCAGGGCGATGAACTTGCGGACCGACTTGATCTGTTCCGCGTCGGTCACCTCGCTCCGTGAAACCTGCTGGCCACCGGAAGAGTAGACAACGTAGGCCGGCTTCCTTGCCCCCTTGCCACTCTCGACCACGAATCGCGTCCCGCGAGGATACTCCTTGGCGAACTGAGCCGACTCCAGGAATTCCTCGATGTTCTTCGAATCCACCTTGGTGAATGAATCCTTGTGATCCTTTCGTACGCGCTTGGACTGCTTGAGAATCGACTTGATGATTCGCTTGGAGGAGACTTCTCTGGCCAACAAGACCGTGTCGATTTTCTTCTCCCGATCGGCGATCGCCTTGAAGAAATCCGACTCTCCCAGTCCCGACGCCACTCCGTCGAATCCTCCCTCGAGCAGGTACTTGGTGCGGTGAGTCGTGGTCCCCAGCTTGGTGGAAACCACACCTCCTCTTGGACCGACCACTTTCATCTCGGCCGCATCGGTCGACACCGCAAATCCACAAACAACCAGGACCGCAACCAGTCCATGGAAGACCTCTGCATTAAGACAGGGGAGAGAGGGGGAACAGGAAAGGCTCTGGTTGTTGATCGGTGTTCTCATCTCTGACTCTCATCGAGACACGGAAAGAAGCAGAAAGGTCCTACCATCATAGGAGAATCTTGCACGACGTAAATCGTAGGACCACGTGCCTACCAGGTCTCTGGCGGCTAAAATACACGGCCCTCGACTCACCACATCCCGGCCTCCGAGGATTTCATCCACGATGCGAGCAGCACTGTCGGTTCTACTTGTCGTGCTCTGGAGCGGTTCAGCGGCATCGGCCCGCCCCAATATCGTCTTCATCTACACCGACGATCAGGCACCTCGTGCCGTTGCCGCTGCCGGAGACACGCGGTTCATCACACCAAACATCGATCGCATTTTCCGGCAGGGCGCCCACCTGACCAATGCGTTTGTCACCACCCCGGTCTGCAGCCCCAGCCGTCTTGGCCTGATCGCCAGCCGTTACGGCAGCGAACTGGGTGTCACCGACTGGATCAGCCCACGTGCCGAGAAGACATTGGGGCTCGCCCGGGGCACCACGACCTGGCCGCAACTTCTGGCCAACGCGGGTTACACAACCGCACTGTGCGGAAAGTGGCACCTGGGCACACAGGACCATTTTCACCCCACACGGTTTGGTTACCACGAGTTCATGGGCATCCGAACGGGAGGGTGTCCCCCCAAGGGGGCACGGCTGGAGATGTGGGATGGCACGGTCCGCAAGGTGGACGGATACACCTGCGACGTCTTCACCGATCACGCGTTGGATTTCATCGGTCGTCAGCACGCCGACAAACAGGCCTTTGCTGTTTCGTTGCACTTTCGAGCCCCCCACGCTGCGTGGCTTCCGGTTCGCCCGGAGGACTGGGCCCCGTTCAAGGATCTTGATCCCGACATCCCCGAGACCGGATACAAGGACATCGACATTCCACGTCTCAAGAAATGGACCCGCGAGTACCTGGCTGCGGTCAAGAGCATCGACCGCAACGTTGGACGCGTGCTGGCACTCCTGGAGCGATTGAAACTGAACGAGACAACGATCGTCGTCTTCACCAGCGACCACGGTTACAACCTGGGTGATCACGGTGTGTGGTACAAGGGGAACGCGCAGTGGATCCGCAAGCCGTTGCCGCCGCAACAATGGAAACATATCGGGCCTCGACAGCGGCCCAACATGTGGGACACCAGCCTGAGGGTGCCCTGCGCCATCCGCTGGCCGGGAGTGATCAAGCCCGGCACAAAGATCACCCAGACTGTCTCCAACCTCGACTGGTTCCCCACCCTGCTCGCGATGGCCGGAGTCCAACAGCCCAAGTCCATCACTCTGCGGGGACGCGATTTCACACCGCTGTTGCGTGGGCAGGAGTTGTCCTGGGACAACGATCTCTACGCCGAGTACAGCATGCACCACGGGGCGAAGACGCACATGCGAGCCTGGCGGACTCCGCACTGGAAATACATGAAGGATTTCGCCAACCCGGGTCGAGAAGAACTCTACAACCTGGACAAAGACCCGGGGGAAACGAAAAACCTGGCCGCCAGCACCAGGACGGAGCACACCCGCATCAAGGCCGAACTGGGCAAACGCATCCTGCTCAAGATGCGTCGACTCGGGGATCCGGTGGTTCCGAATCGATGACCGTTTCGCCCTCGCCGTGGCCGTCAAAACGGAAAGCCGCGACCAGGAACCAGCCAACGACCAGTGCCGACACCAGGCAGATCCCCGACACCACCATCGGCTGGTCGGCGAACGTGAACATCGCCTCCAGCGAGCGGGAGTTGAATTCGGACCAGGTCGTCACGGGGCTGGAATTCATGACTGCGGGCTCTCCGATTGGTGTTCATTCGGTGGGGTCTCTGTGGCCAGTCCCTGGTGGCCGGTTCCGTCGAGACCAATCGGCACGACCCCCAGGTCGGCCACGTCGAGACCGGCCAGTTCGGCATCGGGGGACACCCGCAACAGTCCCACCCTGTTCAGCGTCAGGCTGATCAGGTAGCCCGGCACAAGGCCGACTCCGATCATCACGGCGATCCCGACCAGTTGGCCGGTCAGGGATGTGACGTTCTCGTGCTGGGGGTAGCCACTGGCAAAGAGTCCCATCGCCAGCATCGACCAGATCCCGGCGCCGCCGTGCACGGCTATCGCACCGACGGCATCGTCAATTCCCCAGCGTTCGAGTCGGTCGCCGACCACGACGACCATTCCTCCACCGGCAAATCCAATCAGGTAGCCCAAGGCCGGATGGTAAACGTCGACACCCGAGGCGATCGAGATCATACCGGCCAAACCACCACTGATCGTCCAGTAGGGGTCTCCCCTGGAAACGATGAAGGCCCCCATGACGCCACCGGCAAATCCCAGTGTCACCGTGAACGCCAACGAGCCCAGGGTCATCGGTGTCCCGTAAATGCTCCGCCACGGTTCCGGGGACGCCCCCGGCTCGGCCACCCCAAACACGGCGCACGCCGCGTAAAAGGCGTAGAAGCCGGTGAAAATCAGCATCAAACCCAGCATCGTCATCGGCAGGTTGTGCGGAGGGATCGACTGGGGCCGTCCCTGTTCATCGTACTTCCCGATTCTCGGTCCCAGGTTCAGCAACACGCCAAGCGTGAAGGCGGCCGCCACGGTGTGCACGCACCCGCCAGCGCCCCAGTCATGAAAACCGAACTGCTTGTACAACCACGCTCCGTCACTCCAGCCCCACGCGGCGGCCAGGATCCAGACGACCGACCCCAGGATCATCGCCAGCAGCAAGTACGCCCCCAGGCGAATCCGCTCGATTGCTGC
>MDTE01095774.1_pt1 | contig 10821 bp, 8 predicted proteins | sample 811231 | NCBI WGS metagenome assembly MDTE01 (sample SAMN05326651, study PRJNA326480) | marine metagenome | isolation source: seawater | place: Indian Ocean: Red Sea | collected 2010 | reverse complement strand
CTGGGGAGCGGGTGCTGTCACTTCTTCTTCGGGGAGTCGGACATTTTTCCGTTCCAGCCGCGCCACAGCCACTTCAGCGATTCGGGCATGATGGCACCCCCGTGCCGTCCGTTGTGACCACCGGTGCCCATCACGAACTTGTAATCGTACTTCGAGAATTTCAACGCGGCCGCCATCTGGCGGTTCGACAGAGGCCAGCTGCCGTGGAGGTTGTCGAGGTCGTTGCTGCCGTCCTGAAGGAAAACTCGGATCGGTTTTGGTTCGGTCTTGCGGATCAATGCCGGGTAGACGTGTCCGCCGCGGATGTTGGTGAAGCTGCCGACGTGGCTGAGGACCTTGCTGAACTGGTCGGGGTGTTCCCAGGCGACCGTCCAGGCACAGATGCCGCCGGAACTGATGCCACAGATGGCCCTGAGCGCGGGGTTGTCGGTCAGCTTGTAGCGTTTGCCGACCTCCGGCAGGATCTCCTCGAGCAGAAACCGAGCGTACTGTCCGCTGAGCGTGTCGTATTCAAAACTGCGGTTTCGTCGTGCCCGGGCACCGGGCTTGCTGGGGGGGATGGAGCCGGGGTTGAGAAAGATGCCGATCGTCACCGGCATCTCGCCGCGGTGGATCAGGTTGTCAAAGACGGTTGGAACCCGGAAGGACCGCTTGGTGTTCACGTAGCCTCCACCGTCCTGGAAGACCATGACCGCCGCTGGAGTCTTGCCGTCGTACTGCTTGGGCACATAGATCCAGTAGTCGCGGACGGTGCCCGGAAAGACCGTCTTGCTGATCCACTTGTGCTTCGTGACGGTTCCCTGGGGCACGCCTTCCTGGACCATCGAATCGGGTCCGTGCTTGTAGTTGTCCTGGGAGAGTGCGGGAGCACCGATGAGCAAAATCAGGGTGAGCAGCGTGATGCGGGTGATCATGGTGAGAATTCCGGTCCAATGGCTGTGTACACAAAAACATCGGGACCGGTGCCAGCACGGATCGGTCCCAGACCATTCATGACGACGTGTTGTTACTGATCCAGAAACTTGCGGTCGCCGGGATCGAAGTCCCGGGGTTGAGCTGTGTGCTTGGTGATGATCTGCCAACTCCGCCCGGATTCCCGGAAGTCGGAGAAATCTGTCGGGGCGTAGGAGATGTCCAGGTGTGGCGTTGGCACCAGCTTGCCACCGGCGTGATGACTGCGGACAGCCGAATCGAGAGCGCCGGTGACCAGCAGCGTGCGTTCGGCCGGATACGGTTCCCTGCCGTGAATGAACATGGCCTGGATGGCGTGAGAGAGTCCCTTGAAGAGGCAGCGGTTGCCCCAGGGCCCATTGAAAAGTGCCGTGGCTCTCGGCCGCGATTCGCCCTCGACACGGCAGGCGAAGTTCCAGCGATTGGAGTCTGAGCCAACCTTGAGCACTGCGGCTTTGAGCCCATCACGGTACTCGACCAGGATCGCGTGAGGCGTGGCGTTTTCGTGGCTGGCGATCAGCCGTTGCATCGATCGTGGCCGACGGTCCAGTTCGGCCAGCATTGCCGATTCGGCCAGTTCCATCGACCAGCGTCCCTGCCGTGCTGCGTCGAACAGGGCATCGCCTTCGAGGACCTGCACGCGGGCGATGCCGGTTTCGCCAGTCTCACCGCGCGATTCGACCATTGACTGCAGGACCTCGAGCCCGTGGAACCCGTAGGATTCCAGTTGCCCGCCATGAATCGAGATCGCTTCGGTGATTCTTGTGCCACGTGGCAGTTCCAGGCCGGGTCGTCGCTGGGCCAGGGGGACCGAACTGCCTGCCAGCAGTGGCATGTGGTTGGCGCGGGCCACATCGACCATCTCGCGTGCCCAGTCCCAGCGATACGAGTAGTGCTTGTCGTTGAACAGTGGCACGAAGCGATTGGCTCGCTTCATCACCGCAACGGCGGCATCAAAGAACCGCTTGCGCGGGTACTTCTTCTGTCCCAGCTCATTGAGCGGATAATCGCCGTGTTCGCCGATCGAGAGCACGGCATCGACGGCCAGTGTGTTCCCGCCGACGCACATGGCCTTCTCGATCGAATCGTACAATGGCACTTTGAACCGCTTGGCCACGTCACGCGCCATATCGCCGTCGGGGAACTGGTCGGCGTAGAACGAGACGATGTCGACACCCGGGTCGACCAGGCGACCATCAAAGAGGTACGGTCGAAAGAAGTTTTCCAGGATGTTGTAGGCATGCGACCGGAACCGGAATTCGGTGAAGATTGCGGCGACACGCGGTCGTCGTTGTTTTTTTCCCGCCTGGGAGGAGTGGGCAAACAAACCGGGAGCCAGGCCCCAGGCTGCGGAACGGACCAGCAGGTCACGGCGTGAGAGTCCCCGGCCGGTTTGAGTCATGGGTGCACGTTCTCGGTGAAGGGGCCTTTGGACCGGTTGGAGCAGCCACATTGTAGGTGTTGCCTCATCCGGCTGCACGCTATGATCGCCCGCATCATGAGCAGTTCGTCTCCACGCGGTGCCGATCACCTGGTGAGTTCGCTCGAGATGGCCGGGGTGCGCCAGCTATTCACCCTCTCGGGCAACCAGATCATGTCGGTGTTCGATGCGTCGATCGACACCGGGGTCGATTTGTTGCACGTGCGGCACGAGGCTGCGGCGGTGCACATGGCCGATGCCTGGGCACGCCTGACCGGGGAGGTGGGTGTCGCACTGGTGACGGCCGGACCCGGGTTCACCAACACGCTGACACCGACCTACGTTGCCGCGATGGCCGAGTCGCCCGTGGTGGTGCTCAGTGGCTGTTCACCGGTTTCCCGCGATGGGCAGGGAGGGTTCCAGGAGATGCCGCAGGCGGAAATGGCCGGTGGAGTGGCCAAGGCGGCATGGCGGGCGACGGATTCGGCCGACCTGGGACACGATCTTTCCCGGGCGATTCGACTGGCTCGCAGTGGCCGGCCGGGACCGGTGCACGTGACTCTTCCCGGCGATGTTCTCTCGGGGACCGGCAGTCACCAGGTGGCCGGACCGCCGGTGGCCGAGGATTCGCAGCCGATCGTCAGCCTGCTCGACCGTGACGCCGCCAGAACGATCCTGGGGCTGATGGACCGGGCCACTCGACCGCTGGTCCTTGCCGGTCCGGCACTGGTGAGCGGTCCAGGCCGCGGGATCCTGCAGCAATTCGAAGAGAGCACCGGTGTGCCGGCGCTGGCGATGGGGAGCCCTCGAGGAATCAATGATCCCAGCCTGGGGGCATTTGCCGAGGTGCTGGCACGGGCCGACCTGCTGGTACTCGTCGGCCGCAAGCCGGATGTCGGGCTGAAGTTTCTCGAGTCACCCTTTGTTGCCGACGAGTGCCGGGTTGTGCTGGTTGATCCGGACGCGTCCGTGCTCGAACAGTTCGGTAGTCGGCTGGAAACCACCGGGAGGCTGGTGATGGCCGATCTGGCCGATCCCGTGCCCGCCCTGGAACGACTGGACCAGGTGTGTGATGAACGGCGAGAGGACCTGGTCGAATGGCGGGATGAGATCCGGCAGGCCGTTGCACACCGACCGCCTGAATGGACGACGATCGCGGCGGATGGGGATGGTCGTCTGCATCCCGTGCAGGTGGCCCGGGCGGTGAACGAGGTGCTGGCCGAGTCGGACGAATCCGTGTTCGTGTCTGATGGCGGAGAGTTCGGACAGTGGACCCAGGCGATCGTCCAGTCGACTCACCGGGTGATCAACGGACCCAGCGGTTCGATTGGCGGTGGCGTGCCCTCGGCACTGGCGGCCCGGGTGGCTTGTCCTGATGCGACAGTGTTGGCAACGGTTGGAGATGGCACGTTCGGTTTTCATGCCATGGAGCTCGAGACAGCCATCCGATACGACTTGCCCGTGGTGATCGTGGTTGGAAACGATGCGTGCTGGAATGCCGAATACCAGATCCAGCTGGCCGACTATGGTGCCGATCGGTTGATCGGCTGCGAGTTGGCCGACACGCGTTATGACGAGTTGTGTCGATCGCTGGGAGGCTGGGGCGAACGGGTGGAGCGGGTCGAGGATTTGTCCGGGGCTTTGCGACGTGCGATCGAATCGGGACAGCCGGCTGTTGTTGACGTTCGGATCGACCGGGTCAGGGCACCGATTGTTCGCCGCTAGCCGTCAACCGGTTCGAAATCGTCCTCGAGCATGTCAAGCTGTGTCAGCCGACGGTACAGGCGAGGCCGAGTGAGGCCCAGCAGGCGGGCGGCCTCGGCCTTGTTTCCCCGGGCCCGTTGCATGGCCCGTCCCAGTTGTTCTCGCTCGACACGCTCCATGACCTCTTCGAGTGGCTCGATGGGTTGCTCGAGTGGTCCCCCGGCTCGTTGAGCGTCGATGCCGGTTCGGAACGCAAATGGCAAGTCGTCCGGGTCGATCAGCGATGCGTCACGCTCGGCAGCCGCACGGGCAGCTTCGAGGATCACCAGGTTCAGTTCATCCAGGTTGCCTGGCCAGTCGTACTGGCCCAGGACGGTCCACGAGTCCGGCGAGAGACCACCGACCTGTCCAACGGCGGTGTGATTGTGTCGCTCGAGGAAGTGCTGGACGAGCGGCTGGAAGTCCTCTGGGCGATCCCTCAGTGGTGGCACCGTGATTGAAACGGTCGAGGCCCGGAAGTGGAGATCTGGCAACAGGGCCTCCTCGGCGACCGCCTCTTCCAGTGGCCGGGTCGAGGACACCATCAATCGCAACGACGGTCCCGGGGTGGTTTCGCGTGCAGTGAACCGGTCCAACAGCCGTTGCTGGATGTCACGTGGCAGGTGATCGACGTCCGCGAGAAACAAAGAACCGGGCTGAAACACGCTGCCGGATCCTGACTCTGGGGACTGGAAGATCCTGTCGATTGTGTCGGCCTGTTCACTCGGTGACAGGCCGTGACAGTCGAGGGGAACAAACGATTGATCGCCTCCGGAGCCCGAGTAGTGAATGGCGCGTGCGGTGTGTTCCCGCCCACTACCGGGTTCACCGATCAGGCAAACGCTGGACAACGAGTCTCCGGCCAGGCGTGCCTGTGCCCGGATCCGGTTCATGGCCGGTCCTTGTCCCAGTAGCGAATCGTGGCCGAATCGTTCACGCAGCGAATGACGCATGGCGGCCAGTTCGGCGTGAAGTTGGTGCGTGGGTGTTTGGGTGGTGGTTTTTGGTTCGCCCGTCCGGACGGGACCCAGGATGCCCAGGAACCCATCGGGTTGCCCGAGTGCATCGTTGAGAGGAAACACGTGCAGGGTCTGTGGCAGGGATTGGCCGTCACGGCAGGCCACCTGGATGGGGATCGGGTGGCCCGGGTGGAGATCGAGTTCAGGGGGAGGGCAAAGGCTGGCGAGCAGGGCGTCGACAGTGCCCGGTTCGAATTCACTGCTGTAGTCACATCGCCAGCCGGTGACCTCTTCGGCGGGCCAGCCGGTCAATTCCTCGCAGCCCGAGTTGAACCAACTGACGAAACGATTGGTGTCGAGCACAAAGACCGGAGTCTGTGAACCGGCCAACCATTTTTCGATTCGTCGCCGGCGTCGAGCCATGGATTGAGTCGAGGTTGAGGGGAGGATGTGAAACCTGGCAGCGGGACTCAGCGAGAGACTCGGCCGGAGGTGGAACCTCCCATCAGCGATTCGATCTCGGGCCGTTGGGCGTAGCTGAAATCGCCCTTGATACTGTGCTTGAGGCAGCTGGCGGCCGTCGCGTACCGCAAGGCGGTTTCGGGCTCGGACAATTCGGGAGTCGTCATGGCGAAGATGAGTCCGCCGGCAAAGGAATCCCCGGCACCGACCCGGTCGACGATGTTGTGCATCTCGTAGGCCTGGTAGTCCCCATTGGCATTCAGTGGAGCGAAGTGAGCGGTGTCGGAAGCGGTGTCCAGCAGCATGGCACCCCAGTTGTTGTGGCTCGCCGAAAAACTCTCTCGCAGCGTGATGGCAACCGTCGAGACATTGGAGAATTCGGTGACGATCTTTCGAGCAACCGACTGGTAGGCGTCGACGTTGAGATGCCCCGCCTCGACATCGGTTTCCTCGGCCTGGATTCCCAGGCACAGATCGCAGTCCTCCTCGTTAGCGATCACCACGTCGATGTACGGCATCAGGCCACGCATGGTGTCCCGTGCCAGGTCGACGGTGTCGGTGCCGGGTTGCCAGTTCCAGAGTTTCTTACGGAAGTTGAGGTCGCACGAAACGGTCAGGCCGATCCGTGAGGCGGTTTGAACGGCTGCCAGGGCGGCCCCGGCGGCGGCCTGGCTGATGGCCGGTGTGATCCCGGTGATGTGCAACCAGCCGGCCCCCGCGAAAGCCGAATCGAAATCGTACGCACCGGCGTCTTCCAGGGCGATGGACGTGCCATCGCGATCATAGGTCACGGTGCCGCCGCGCTGGTTGGCTCCGGTCTCGACAAAGTAGATGCCAAACCGGCCATGGTCGACTCGTCGAAGCAACCCGGTGTCGACGCCAAATTTCCGCATCTCCTGTTCCAGGCAGTCGGTCAGGGGATTGTTTGGCAGGCTGCTGAGAAATGCTGATTGGCCGCCCTGGTGTGCGATTGAGACGGCGACGTTGAGTTCACCACCACCGAAGGTCGCCTCGAATCGCCCGGGCAGCACCTGGCGGAGCCTCAGGAAATCCTCGGGGGCCAGACGGATCATCACTTCGCCAAACGTCACCACTCGCACGGGCTTGTCCTCAATGTAGTCTCATCATTCAGCAATACGGCCAGTCTGGCACACGTTGTCGGCCACATCAAACCGCGTGTGCGCAGAATCGGTAGTAGATCTCCGCGGCCTGCTCCAGTTCGCTGATGTCCAGCCATTCGTCCTTGGTGTGTGCCTGGTCGATGGACCCGGGACCACAGACGATGCCTGGTACACCGGCTGCGGCGAATCGGGAGGCATGCGTCCCGTAGGGGACCCCGACCAGCTGGCGTGGGCCGGTGATCGCGGCAACGTGATCCTGCAAGCGTTCCGCCCACTCCTGGTTGCCGTCGTCCGGCAACGGCACGCCGACCAACCACGGGGGAAGAAATTCGAATGGAACATCGACGGTGTGTTCGAGATGGTCTCGAACGTCGTGCATGACTCCCAGGCCGTCTTCACCGGGAATCACCCGGCGATCGATCTCGACCAGGCACTCGTCGGGCACCGTGTTGACGCTGACTCCACCCTGGATCAGTCCGACCGACAGCGTGGCGTCACCACAAAGTGGATGTGGCGTGACCCGGTCGGCGAGACTGCCAGCGTAATCTTCCAGCGCCGACACGACACGGGCCATTCGGTAGATCGCGTTGATGCCCTGTTCGGGCTGAGAACTGTGACAGGCACGGCCGGTGGTACGAATTTTCCAGCGGGTGGCACCACGGTGAGCGACCACGATGTCCAGTAGCGTGGGTTCGGCGACCAGGGCCAGGTCGGGTCGAGTCGGGATCAGTTCCGAGTGCCGATTGTCGTCGGTCCACAATCGCACGAGGTCGGTGATGCCCTGGACGTTGGATTCCTCGTCGCACGTGCAACTGATGATGACGTTGGCTGCCTCCGGTGGACGCTCGCTGGCCAAACGGGCCACGGTGTGCAGCATCGCCGCCATGCCCCCCTTGACATCACAGGCACCACGGCCGTAGATCTTCCCGTCCCGGATCACCGGATCGAACGGATCGATGGTCATTCCATCAACCGGCACGGTGTCCTGGTGGGCGTCGAGAACGATGGTGGGTCGGTCGGGTCCGGCGTCGACGCGGGCAATCACGTTGTCGCGACCGGGAACCACCTCGATTCGCTCGTGGGCAATCTCGCGTTCGGAGAAAAAATCGCACAGCCAGTCCGAGACGCGTGCCTCGTAGTACTCGGGCCCCGAGAGATCACGGCCCATGGGGTTGACGCTGGGGATCGAGACGAGTGTCTTGAGAATTTCGAGAGGGTCCACGGTGGCGAGGTCCTTGTGTGTGGTTGACGAGAGATCTCATCCTAGGGAATCGAGCACTCGGAGTCGTGGTTGCCGTGGGGCCAAACCGAGCGTATCGTGACCCCTCGCCGAACAATTCACGATCCAGCGAGGCTGACACAGATGACCGATCTTGCCACGGAATTTGCGGGGGCATTGGCCTATGGTGACTTTCTCGAGAACCACGGATCCGAGGAGGACCGGGAGCGGTGGCGGGTCGTCCGGGACCGCGTGGTGCTGACCGATCGGCAACAGGCCGTCGTGGGGTCGTTTGTCCGAGACATGAAGGTGCTGGTACTGGCTGGGGCCTGGTGCGGCGATTGTGTCAACCAGTGTCCGATTTTCGACAAGTTCGCCCAGGAGAACCCGGTGATCAACGTGAGGTATCTCGATCGGGACGCGAATCCCGGGGTGACCGAGCGGCTTTCGGTCAACGGCGGCCAGCGTGTGCCGGTGGTTGTGTTTCTCAGCGAAGATGATTTCGTGTGCGGTGTGTTTGGTGACCGCACGTTGGCAAAGTACCGTGCCATGGCTGCCGATATCGATGCGTCGCTGGTTGCTCCGGCCGGGGACAGCGAGCCAACGTTACTGGAACAGGCCACCGCGGAATGGCTCAACGAGTTCGAGCGGATGCAATGGATGCTGCGGACTTCCGGCAGGCTCAGGAAGCTGCACGGGGATTGAGTTGCGGATTTCCTGGTTGCGTTCTGCCATTGTCGTGAACCGGTTTGTTCAGCAAACAAATCCCAGTTCGCGGCCGATTGCCTCGGCGTGAGCGGTGACACGGTCGATGGCTGTACGGATTTGCCCGAGCGTTTCGTCGGGTTCGAGCAGCACGGGGTGGTGCATCACCAGGACGTTCGAATCGGCCCGGTCGGCTTCAACCAGGTCGCCGGCGGTTGTGAACCGTCGTCGGCTGTGAGACTTGTGGAGTGATCGGAAGCCCGGATCAATGGCAATTCCCTCGGCCCGGATTGCCTGGGCAAACGCGTTTCGCGTGAGTCCACCACAGTGGTCGGGATGGAATTGCAGCCCAAGTTTGTAGAGACCGGGTTGGGAGCCGGGTTCCCCGGGCAGTGCGAACGGGACCAGGGCGGGATAATCGGCCAGCGATTCAACGACCTGTTTGGCGGCGGCGGCCCGTCGCTGATTCCGTTTGGGCAGAGAATCGAGCTGTGGCCGCAACAGCGCGGCCTGGAGTTCCGAGAGTGGGTAAGCCTCGTTTCCCCGTTGCGTGTAGGTTCGCACCCGCTGGGCGATGCTCTCGTCGCTGGTCAGCAGTGCCCCGCCTCGCCCGGCCGAGAGCAGCTTGCTTCCCCCAAAGGACAGCACCGCTGCCTCGCCCCAGCCTCCGGCAACTCGTCCGGCGACCAGGGAGCCCGGGACCTGGCAGGCGTCCTCGATGATCGCCACCCCATTCTGGTCGGCCAGTTTGCGGAGTGCCGGCATGTCGACCTGGCCACCGTGGAGATGGGAAACGAGCAGTGCCCGGGTGGAATCGGTCAGGGCCTCCTGGACCCGGTCGACATCCATGTTCCAGTTGTCGGGACGGACATCCACCAGCACGGGAGTGGCTCCGACACACAACACATCCTGCATGTTTCCGCGGAAGTCATAGGCCGCCAGGATCACCTCGTCCCCGGTTCCAATTTTCAGTCCACGCAGTGCCAGTTCGACGGCGACCGTGCCACTGGCACACAACAGGACGTGCTCGAATCCATGAATGGCCGCGAGTTGTTCAGCCAGTGCGGTGGAGTGAGGTCCATGGTAGTGGCCCCAACTGCCGTCGGTGGCTGCCTGGTGCAGGACTTCAACGACGGCCTGGTCAGCCGGTGGCCAGCCGGGAGGACCCTCTGGCCTGGTTGGTTGGCCACCCAGAATGGCGGGAAGGTCTTCAGCAGGCATGTGGGGTGCCAGAGAGGGGCTAGGTTGCTGGCCGCCGCAGAAACCCTCTACGATGGCCCGGTTGGGACCGCGTGTCTTGTTTGTCGCAGTTTGCACATCCGAAGACAAGCGGCGACCGGTAGGACAGCTCGATGCACGCCATTCGTTTCATCATGGTCGGCGGCTTTCTTGGAGCCGGTAAGACGACAACGCTGGGACGGCTTGCGCGGCACTACACCGAGCAGGGAAAAAATGTCGGCGTGGTGACCAACGACCAGGCGTCTGACCTGGTCGATACCAACACGTTCCGGTCACAGGGACTCAACGTGGGAGAGGTGGCCGGCGCCTGTTTCTGTTGCAACTTCGACGAGTTGATGGGCACGATGGAGCAGTTGGGCGAGGATGAGCGACCGGATGTGATCCTGGCCGAGCCGGTTGGCAGTTGTACCGACCTGGTCGCCACCGTGATCCAGCCCATCAAACAGCTCTTCGACACCAGTTTTCAGATTGCCCCCTATTCCGTCATTCTCAAGCCGAGCCACGGTCGCCGCGTGCTCCGTGGCGACTCGAGGGGCTTCTCGCCAAAGGCCGCCTACATTCTCGAGAAACAGCTCGAGGAGGCCGATGTGATTCTGATCAACCGGATTGATGAACTCGGGACAGAAGAGGTTGATGAACTGGTCGAACTGGTTTCCGGCCATTGTCCCGGGGTGATGATCCAGAAGATCTCGGCCAAGAGCGGTGCTGGTTTTGATGAACTGGTCGAGTTGCTTGACCAGGCCGGCGATTTTGGCCGTCGAGTGCTCGACATTGATTACAACACCTATGCCGAGGGCGAAGCCGAACTGGGTTGGCTCAACAACAGCCTGCAATTGTCCGCCGAGGAGTCGTTTGACCTCGATGAGTTTCTGCTGGAACTGGTCACGCGCACGGCCAAACGGTTGGATGAGCAGGAGGCCGAGACGGCGCACCTGAAGGTCATCGGCTTGTGGGAAGGCTTTTTCGGTGTGGCGAATCTGGTTTCCAGCGAGGATCACCCCG
>MDTE01091162.1_pt1 | contig 10821 bp, 13 predicted proteins | sample 811231 | NCBI WGS metagenome assembly MDTE01 (sample SAMN05326651, study PRJNA326480) | marine metagenome | isolation source: seawater | place: Indian Ocean: Red Sea | collected 2010 | reverse complement strand
GTATCTCCTATCTCCGTCCCAATATTCTTTTTCATATTTTTTAGCGATTTGCATGCAATGAATTTTATTATCATTCATTCTTTCCAAATAATTTCTTTTTGTAGAATTATGAAGTTTGGTAATGAAATTTCTCTTTACCATATTAAATTTTGCCATTATTTAGAGATGCTTTTTTGACAAGCCAAATATTTTCTATTCTATCAATATCTGCTTGTTTTAAAATTTCCAAGTTTTCACACGCAAAAAAAATTTTTTTATTTTTCTCTAAAACTTTTTTAAATATTTTTTTTCTCTCATCATCGTTATAAGGCATTTGAAATAAACTATAAGCTACGATACCGTATAGTCCTGACATGTTATTTGTTAAATCTTTTAAGATATGAAAAGAATTCGGCATTGAATATTCACTTGCGCTCAGTAAAAAATTTAAATTTCTCTTTTGGCAAAAATCTCGTATCACAATATTTTGAACATGTTGAGGCACTCTTTCACCCATAAAATCTCTGCTGAAATTATATCCCCTCACTTTTTTCATTTAATTTTTGGAAGCTTGTAATTTATTGCCAATTGGGAAATCTTTCTTAATGAAATAGGTTCAAAAAATTCTCCAAGTTTTTTATCTTTATAAGGAGAAAACACCCCTTTAAATCTACAATTGAGCGACCAGCGAGTTTCTGTTTCTTTATTTACAACGTTCCCGTGAGGTAAGCATTGATTAAAGATTAAAACTTGTCCGTACTTGATTGTAATCCATTTTAAATCTTTTTTTATTTTATTAAATATTTTATCACTTGAGGCGTTATTTTCTTTAAGAAAAACTGATTTGAGTTTTCCATATTTTTTAGGCGGCAATATATACATTGCTTTAGTTTTGTAGCAATCAACTAGTGGTAACCACACAACTGTCTCATAAGGTGAGTCACCAGACCAAACATCAGAGTGGAGAGGCAAAAGAGAGCTATTATCTTTAGGTAATTGAATGCTCAAATTAATCCGTAATTGCATAGACAATTCATTGCCAAGTAAAATATCTAAGTATTCCCGTGAGATTTGATAGTAAAGTTTTCTTAAATTTTTATTTTTATTAATATCATTTATTATTTGCATTCTAAAACCATTTAATTTTTCTGGTCTCACTTTTTTATGTATTGAGTTTAGAAGATCTTCGTCATTTTTCTTTTTATAAGAGACATTACTTATATTTTTTTTTATTGAATCAATAAAAGTATTTCTTATTTTTTTTAAAGAACTTAAATCTTTTATATCTTTAACTATGAAGCCGTTAGCATCAAACTCTTTTGAAATTTTTTTTTCTCTTTCAGATAAAAAACTTGTCATGATTACCACTTTTTTCCTATTTCTTTATCTGTTTTTAGACTTATAAAAGTAGGTCCATTCATTTTATAACAGTCGTGAACCGCCTTCTCTGTTTCAAAGCTATCTTTTGGAAAAAAAGATTTAATATTATCAAATAAGCTCATTATGGTCTCTGCATTAGTCTCTGCATGTGTTGGTCCAAGATTAGGATAGTCAGCAAATCCCACTAGTTTGACGTTTACGTTTTGTTGATTAATATCCAATTTTAATTGTTCAAAGGGTCTCTCTATAAGAAAAGGTGTAATCGTATAAACCCAAGGTTTTAGGCCTTCTAAAGACATTCCGGATGCCGTGCCTAATAAACTTTGTTCACAAATGCCTAAATTAAAAAATTTTTTAGGATGTGTTTTTCTAAAATCATCAAAGATTCCATAGCCTATATCTCCAACTAGTAAAACGATTTTATCATCTTTCTTGGCTAATTCATTCAAAAGTTTTCCGAATTTTCTCCTCATTTTATTCCCAATCTTTTTTTTCCTATTTCAATTTCTTTTCCTTTTAGCTGTCTTGCGTGCCAGACTGGGTCATTTTCAAATTCTTTAATTCCTTTTCCTTTTATTGTGTTAAGAATAATAACATTAGCTTTTCCCTTTTTTTTAATTTTATTAAACCCATTCATCAATTCTTTAAATGAGTGTCCGTTTTTAATTTCAACACAATTACAACCAAAAGCCTTAAATTTTTGCATTATGTTATTTAATGGAAGAGCATCCTTAAGTTTAGATAGTGCCTGAATTTTATTGTAATCAACGATAATTACTAAATTATCAAGTTTATGTTTTGATGCGATTAGAAGGGACTCCCATGTGGTTCCTTCTTGGCATTCACCATCACTTATCATAACAAAAATTCTTCCTTTAATTTTTTGTTGTTTTCTAGCGAATGCCATACCGGTTGATATCGGTAATCCATGACCTAAACTTCCTGTAGTGCAGTTAATACCATTTTTAATATCAATTTCTAAGTGAGTTTTGATCTCAGGATTTAGTCCTTTGTTTCTTAATAATATGCAAAGAGGAAAGGAGGCATGTGCCTTGCTAAGAATAAATTTGTCATTAGTTCCAAGAATTTTCTCATATAAAAGAATTAATACTTCAATTATTGAAAAGCTTCCTCCTAAATGAGCCTCGCCTTTTTCAATAAATGATAAAAAGGTTTCTTGTCTTAGTTTAATAGCTTTATGTTTAAGATTTTCTATTATTAAATTATTCATTATCTTAATTTTAACTTATTCATCCTTTTAATGTTATAATACATTTCGTTAGTCAATGGTGATACTAAGATTTTCTTTTCAAAAGCTTGTTTTAAATCCTTTACCGCATCCTAAATATTTTTTTCAGTTTTAAATCCTAATTGATCATAGATTTTTTTCGAAGAAATATGATAAGAACGATTGTCATCGGTTTTTACTTTTTTAATTATGATATTATCACCCATTACTTTTTTAACGATTCCGGCAAGATTATTAACCGTTTGATTTTCGAAACCAGCGTTAAAAATTTCCTTATTAATTTTTTCTTTTGGGCAATTTATCAAAATTTCATAAGCTCTAGCCATATCCTCAATATGAATATTCGGGCGTAATTGATCGCCTCCAAATACACTTATCTCATTTTTATGGAAAGCTAAATTTGACAATATATTAACCACTAAGTCTAATCTTTGTCTTGGCGAATATCCACAAACTGTTGCAGGTCTAATAACTACTGTAGTAAAACTTTGATCGGAATATTCAAATAGAATTTTTTCACATTCAGCTTTATATTTGGAATAGTCGGTCAGGGGTGATAGCGATATTTTTTCAGTAATATCTTTTTCTTTTTTTAAGCCGTAAACTGATGAAGATGAGGCATAAATAAACCTTGAAATATTATTCTTTTTACTTATTTCGACAAGTGGTCTGAAGGAGTCTAGGTTGATTGATTTTCCTAGTCCTGGATCTAACTCAAAACTTGGGTCATTCGAAATGCATGCTAGATGAATGACTGTATCCTGACCTTTTAAACTTTCAAATAAAAGTTTACCATCCCGAATATCACCTTTGATTTTTGTCAAGTTTTTGTGATCGGCTAGCACTTCATGTCCGTATATCATCAAATCATAAACTGTAACTTTAAATCCCCTTTTTAGTAAGTAAGGGACTAAAACTGCTCCTACATAACCAGCGCCACCAGTAATAAATACTTTCTTCATTTTAGTAAATGTTCCATTGTTTTTAAAAGATCGTCTCTGGTAACCGGATATTTATTACCAATTGACTTTACTGATTTAGCTGCCGCAATTGAACCAATTAAAAGTGATAGATCTTCAGAAAACTTTTTAAATAAACAAGCAGCAATTATTGCTAACATAGTATCGCCAGCTCCTATTTTGTCTACTGCTGTTTTAGCGAAAGCATCGTTTTTAAAAAATTTGTTTTTATTTTTATTATAAAAAATTGAACCTTCAGTGCCCATGGTTACAATAAGATTTTTAATTTTTTGTTGCTTGCAAAGCTTTTTCATTAAAATTTTCACATTTGAGTTCCTGTCTCTAAGTTCATGCCTCAATTCTCTATCGTTAATGATTACGCAATTAACACCTTTATATTTTCTTAGGCTGTGAAAAGAAATGTTAGAAGCATTTAATTGAGCATTAACTGCTAAGAATTTAGACTGATCGCATATTATTTTAGCACTTTTTTCTGAAATAAGACCATGGCCGTAATCTGAAACAATGACAAGGTCGTGCTGTTTAATGAGTTTCTTTAACTTTGTTTGAAATTTTTTTTCATCGAATTTATTTAATAAGTCATCGTTTAATGAGTATACGCCAAGGACTTTGTTTTTACTTATATGATCTAAAAACCTTCGTTTTATAATTGTTGGAGAGCCAGACTTTTTTAAATATTCTATGTTAACATTTTTTGGATTATCTTTAAATATCTTGCTTTTGAATTCCATTTTTTCGCCTAGAGCAGTCAATAAGGAAATTTTTTTTGAGAAAGTTGATAGGTGTCTAGCTATCGCAGCTGAACCTCCCGAATAAACCTCTTTATAGATATCTCTTAAAACTAAGGTAGGTTCTTTTCCTGACTTTCCAATCGCTTCGCAGAAATTATATTCATCTATAATAATTTCACCAATTATTAAAATTTTAATATCTTTGAAATTGATAATTTCATCTTTTATTTTTTTTAAAGGCATTTCTTTTTTTAATTTTTCAAGTTTAACTTTTTGATCTTTGCTTAATTCATTTGAGTAAGAATTTATTAATTTACTTGAGCTAAATGTAACGGCATCAGTATAAACAATTTTACCTCCGACTTCTCTAACTGCTTTAACTTCGTTCTTAATTTTTCCTGTAATGTCGTCTTTAAAATTTTTATAATCTGGCCCTTTGCAGTAATAGTCTGGCTTTACTTTTTTGATCACGGGAATAGAAGACAAGTTATCATTTATTAATACGTAATCTATTATTTTTAAAGACGCTAATGTTGCTGCTCTGTTGTGCTCATTAAAAGCAGGCCGATTAGGTCCTTTATTAACATATTTGTCACTAGTTAACGAGACAATAAGAATTTCACCATACGATTTGGCCTCTTCAAAATGTTTGATATGTCCAATATGCATTAAATCAAATACTCCATGACATAAAACAATTTTCTTTTTATTAAAAAGTTTTTTATTTTTGTTAAAATTTTCTAATGTATAGATTTTATTTTTCATCTTTTAAATACTTGAACCAGTCCTTAGTTGCTCTTTTAATTTTAAGCGGAGTCCATATAGGGGCTTTTTTCCAATAATCAATTTGATTTATAAGATCTTTAATGCCATCATTAATATTTATTTTTGGTTTCCAATTCAATGTTTTTTTAATTTTTGAAATATCAGCCAAAGTTCGATTGGGTTCACCTGGTCGTTTTGGAATGTGAATTTTTTTTCCACCAATTATATTTGCGATTTTATTTACGCTGACTTCAGTGCCCCCACCAATGTTATAAATTTCACCATTTTTCGTTTTCTTCATAGACAAAACTAGTGCTGCAACCAAGTCATACACATGAATGAAATCTCTTGTTTGCCTTCCATTTCCTACGACGGTTAGAGGTTTGTTAGAAAGTTTTTGGGCTAAAAAGACCCCAAAAACTGCTCCGTAGGCTCCTGAGGTTCTTGATCTAGGTCCGTATACGTTAAAGAATCTCAGAGAGACGATTGGGTAATTGTATACTTTAAACCAATGCATCATTAGTTTTTCTCCAAGAAATTTTGTTAAGGCATAAGGATACTGGGTATCTATTATAGAGTCTTCCTTAATTGGAAGTTTTTTTGGAAATCCGTAACAACTAGCTGATGCAGAATAGATTATTTTTTTAATTTTTTTTTTGTCTACAGCTTTTAAAATATTCAAAGTGCCGATAACATTATTATTAAAATATCTTTCTGGATTTTTTATACTTGGAACAATATCGGCAAGGCCAGCAAAATGAAAAACATATTCAACATCTTTAAAAGCTTTTTGAAGACTATTTGAATATTTTGATATATCCAATTTATAAAATTTTATTTTTTTTCTAATTTTTGCTAAATTTTTTAAATTGCCGCCACTCAAATTATCAATCACAGAAACTTTATGACCAAGCATTACCAGTTTGTCAGCCAGATTGCTTCCAATAAAACCGGCTCCACCTGTTATTAAAATTTTCAATTTAATCAATGCTCCGCACTCGGCCAAAGTCACATTTAGACGATAAAAATATCATTTAATATCTTTAAGACTGATAGTGCAATAAATTTGAACTATTTTTTGGTACTATCAAATCTATGTTCTTAAATCTTACTTTAATTATTTTTTTGGTCTCCTCAATAATATCAAAAACTATTTTTGCAAAAGGGCCAGACAAAAAATAACATTTTGTTTTATTCTTAATATCAAAAAAACTTTGTTTTATAAAACCTTGATCATCTTCGTGTTGTTTGCAAATTGAAATAAAATTTTCAATATCTCTCTGATCCTTTTTACTACCAGATAATATGTATTGCATTCCTTTTAAATTTTTAATTATGTTTTTGCTTTCAATACTTTCGAATACTTTACTTTGACAAAACAAATAACCCTCTAAAAGATTTTTGGTTTTTAAATTTCTTTTATTATTTAAAAAATAATTAAGTTTAATTTTTGGATTGTAAAAAACTACATCTTTAATCCTTGAGATTAAATCGTTCTTAAGATTTCCAATTTCTGATTGTTTGTACCTAAGAACTACCCACATTACTCTGAAATCTCCTTCTTTAGCTGCTCATATTCATCCATTTTTCTTTTCATAAAATTAAGTGTTAACCGGGTTTTCTCTTGGATTCCTTTTGGAGTTAAAATATAAAAATAATTAATCTTATTAGGATTTTTCTTAAAGTTTTCAATTTTAATTAATCCTTTTTCCTTCAAGGCTTTGAGACAGTAATTGAGTTTGCCTAAGCTAAAACCTAGATCTTCAGCCATCTCTCTTTGAGATACTTCCGGATTCTTTTGAATTTTTCTTAAAATATCTAAACTATCTTGATTGTTTTTAATTTTCATAACGTTCAAATTTTGAACGTTTTAGCGTACAAATATTGAACAGTAAAGTTAAAATTGCTAAAAATACCACATATTGTTCATTTAAATTGGTTTCAACCAGATGTGGAAATAGTCATACTACATTTTCTCTAAAATTCTTGAAGACTTACCATTAATCATTTTTCTTTTGAAAGTTTTCTTTTCCAATAAATTCACTTTCTGATTTGTCGCGCAGGATAACGTTAATCTAATGCCATTGATTTGGTCCATTATCTTATTTTTGACATATGAACCGCAATTATCACCAAATTTGCCAGCAAAAAATATATTGTTGCCCATATCTTTAAAGTCAATTCCGTGATCAGAAGTAATAACCACAACACTTTCTGGGTCATTAATTTCAATAAAATTGACTATTTGTTTCATTCTTTTCATAAAACACTGATAATTACTATTATAGCCAATTAACACCCCACTGATATCATTAATTAATATATTTCTTTTATCAAGCTGGTTTGAAATCGATTTTTTATAATTTTTGAAACTTAAAATTTCACAATTTTTTCCATAAATATTTGGCTCTTTGTTAAAGGCGGCATACCCATGTGGCATAAGAGCATGTATTAAAATAAATTTATTTTTGGATCCTTCCACATTTTTTTCACTAAAAATTTTGCTCTCTAAAAATTTTAATGCACCATCATTTTCCTTGAATGCAACTTCCTTGGAGGTAAATTTTTTGTAATTTATAAAAAAAACTTTATTAATCATATCAATAGCAGGCGTTCGCTCTAAAAAAATTGAAATCGTGTAATTATTTAATATTTTTGAAAAGTAATTAAATATTATATTAAAATTGAAGTATTTTTTTTTTGTATAATTTTCAATACACAGATCATAGTTATATAAGTAGCAATTTTGGCTTGCATTACCTATCCAATAAAAATCATATTTAATTTCTGCAAGAGTTTTTCCAAGAGGGCTTGATTCGAATCTTCTCATAATTTCAGCATAGGTATCACTCAATTTATATTGTCCAGTTTTTTCATTAATGTGGTAGCTAAGATTTATCATTTGTGACAACGTTAAATGTGTTCCGTCATAACTAGATTTAACATCGCTCAAATAAACGTATTTTTTTGACTCAAAAAAATTAATTTGCTCTTTATAATTAATGCTTTTAAAATTATCATTAAAATTTTCAAAGGGTATTGCGGCATCAAAAACCACAAAATAAATATTTTTATTTTTATTCTTTAGAATTTTTTTTGTTTGTTCCGACGAAAAAAAAGTTTCATCTGAAAAACTTGAAATTTCTTTTTCATTAAATTTGAAGTTAAAAGGCAAAACTTTGAAAAAAGATACTAAAATCAATAGTATTACAAAAATATTTAAAAACCTTAAGTAAAGTTTACCTTTTTCTAACATAACACTTAAAAGTGTCCATGAGAATAATATTAAAATTAATATTAAGGAAATTTCACCTCCAAAATTAAAATTTGGAAAATTTGGTTTTATAAGATAATTCAAGGAATTTTGAAAATCTTTATAAAAGAATAAAAACATGAAAAGAAAACAAAATGAATAAATATTTTTATATATTTTAATTTTTGTAAAATGACTTAAAATTGCTGAAAAAATAAATATTGATAAAATTAAAAGTAGAAAAATTGAAAGTAAAATTTGTATTTGCAAAGGTTCTATATTGGATTTATTTACGCTAAAAAAATCTAGAAATGGATATGATATTGCTAATAGGGCGACCCCGATTGAGAGATTGTTTGATTTCATAAGTTTTTTATAATTTCTCTTATGTTTTCTGACGCAGATCCTTTTTGATAAATATTATTATTAATAAAACTTACAGACTCTGCAATTTGATTTTTATCCATTGCTTTTATTTTTTGTATTTCTATATCAATCTCATTAAGTAAACTTATATGCATATTTCTACAATAATTTTTTCTAAAATTATCTTCAAATGTTTCATTACTGATTTCTTTATAATTAAGATTTTGGATTTTTTCTCTATAATTAATAAACAAAACTGGTTTTTGATAAAAATATACAAACTCGAGAGCTACGCCTCCATTGTCAGAAATTAAAATTTCTGATTGTTCAAAGCATTTTAGATTTTGAAGATCTGTATTAATTGTAAAATTTTTATTCGCTCCAAATTTTGTCATTATAAATTTGATAGTCTTTTTTGAACGTTTTAAAGTTTCAGGGTGAACGCGCAAAGTAACTAAGTAATTTTTTTCTAATAATTTTTGAATGACTTGATAGCCATAATCATCGAATAAGTTCTCTCTGTTTCTTTGCCAAGATGGGGCAAATATAACACTGTTTTTTTTGGAATTTTGGCTTGCTTTATTAATTTCTTTAGCCTTTTCTAATCTCTCTAAATATGGGTACCCAACATTGAATATTTTTTTCTTTTTAAAATTATATAAATTTTCTGCCTTCTCTAGTTCTAATTTCTGGTAATTTCCTGTCGAAAAAAAAATATCGTAGTGCTCAAAAGCTTTTTTTTCATAAACTTTATGAGTGCTGCATAATGAATGTGGTATATATATTAAGTTTTTACATTTTTTTGAGACCTTAATGTTATTATTTAAATTTGAGAGAGAAGTTATAAAAAAATCACAATTAATAAGTGTAAAAAAAAGTAATCGAAATATACCAGTGCCAATAAAAAATACATCTATATTACTTACAAATTTCTCGCTATCATTTTCATCTGAGGTAACATAAATAATTTTAAATTTTTTTTCTAAAGCAACATTTTCAATGACTGAGAGAAGATAATTTCTATAATTTTTACCCTCTGAAAAAAAAACTATAAGTTTTTTTTCAGTTTTTATCGTTAGAAGTTTTTTAATACTCGTGAATTTTTTTAGAAGACTTTTCAAGTTATTAGGCTTTATTATCTTTATTTTCTTTTTTGTTAAATTTTAACAATTTCTTAAAAAACATTTTAATTTTAATCCAGACTCCAGACATAAATGCTATAGCTGCAGCAAAAAAGGCAATAATCGCCTGCAAAATAAAAGACCCCGTGCCAGGATCTAGATAAGCATATGCACTATTAAATAAAAAAAAGTTTAAAAAAATCAATTTTAGAATTACTTTGATTTTTAATTTTGTTGAGATTTTCATACAATTTAGATATTTCTACTTTAATGTATTTCAAATATTTTAGCAAGTGACCTTTATTTCAAATCGTGTATTAATATTTATTGTATGATAAAATTGAAAAGAAAATTTAGAAATAAAAAAAAGGTTTATGTTGGCATGTCTGCAGATATATTACATCCGGGTCACATAAACATTCTCAAAATAGCAAACAGTTTAGGAAATGTGACTGTAGGACTTTTAACTAATGCAGCTATTTCGAGTTTTAAAAAACCGCCACATCTTAACTACAAGCAAAGAGAAATTATTCTGAAAAATCTGCGATTAGTCAATAAAGTGATACCTCAAAAAACCTTAGATTACAGACCAAATTTAAATTTGTTGAAACCTCATTTCGTTGTTCACGGGGACGATTGGAAAAAAGGCCCCCAAAAAAAAACAAGGGAACTAGTAAAAATTGAGTTAAAAAAATGGAATGGAAAACTTATTGAACCGGCTTACACTAAGTATATTTCATCAACGATGATTAAAAGAAAGTTTATACGTTCAAAAAAAAGAAGTAAAACTAAAATTTAAGTTTATAAAGCGTGAACTAGTCTTAAATTTATTATAAATATTTGAAATTTTTTTCAGTGCAAAAATCAAGCCAATTGAGCTATTAGTACTGGTCAGCTAAACACATTACTGTGCTTACACACCCAGCCTATCAACGTAGTGGTCTACTACGGCTCTATAGGAAGAACTAGTTTTGAGGTGAGTTTCCCACTTAGATGC
>MDTE01013972.1_pt1 | contig 10821 bp, 8 predicted proteins | sample 811231 | NCBI WGS metagenome assembly MDTE01 (sample SAMN05326651, study PRJNA326480) | marine metagenome | isolation source: seawater | place: Indian Ocean: Red Sea | collected 2010 | reverse complement strand
TTCGCAGTTTCACAGTATAACGCTTATACTTAGACATGCATGGCTTAATCTTTGAGACAAGCATATGACTACTGGCAGGATCAACCAGGTATCTATCCTATCGAACCGAGTTTGCCCGGCTTGAATCTTGCGACTCAAACCCAGCCCACAAGGCTCACCCTGCCCTCCCGGGCGCGAGTGTTTGATTGGATTTTGAAGTTTTGGGTACCCCGCACCGGCCGACTCCTCCCGGAGTCAAACACGACACGGTTAAAGTACCGTTCCCGAAGCCCTACAGAGAGGTCCTCCCGGGTTCAACCAACGCTCCTGAAGCTGCATCCCTGGATCTTTCGAACCAAAAACCGCTTCACGCAGGCTGACCCATCAAGCGAGCCGCTCGCCACCGCGATCGAGTCTTTCGACTCGTTCGCATGGTTTCGAGGGTTCTCGCAGTGAGTCGTTCATACGTTTAACCATCGGTTATTCGTACAAGCTTCTCCTCCGCGCTCCACGCTGGTTGAACCAGCGAGAGCCGCCAGGCCCGAAGGCCGCGTTGCTGAACAGACCCGGGGAGCCGAGCCAGCCACCGATGAATCCATCAGTCACCGGCCTCGACGCGCCGAATCGTCCTGCCACTCATCCACCTACTCAGCCCGATGAACCGACTATGAGTCAGTCCGGGTACCGAGGCCCGTGGGTTTGGTACCCGAGGGCTTTTCAGCGGGAGAGTCGACTCGCGCTTGCGCGCTTGCCTCCTCATGAAGGTGCGTGGGGGACAAAGGGCGCGTGTATGCGTATATGCACCAATATGCGTCCAAAAAAGGTCGTGTGGGAGATGATTTGGGCATCACAAAAATTATACAGCAGCAGCAACAAACACGTACAAAAAAGGTGTTGCATGATAAGTTTGTGAAATCGAATGTGTTTGCCGGTGGTATCACGCAGAGGCATTCAGCGAGTCGCCGCAGCGGCTAGATCGCACAGATCTACGGACCATGACCACCGCGCACAGGCCCACGTGGGCCCCCGCCAAGGGGCACGAAGAGCAGGGAGGCGCCCGCATGTTCGGTCCCTCCCAGAAGCACTCCAAGCTCGACGACGCCGCGCACACCGTCCTCAAGACCAGGTGCGTCACCCACTCCAATAGGTTCCCTCCCTCCCACGCCGAATTTGCGCCACCTTCGCGCGGTCGGTCCCGCCCCTGCCTCACGCGACACGGCACGTTCTCCCGGCTGACGCCGCCATCATCATTTCCCACCAAAAAAATCAGGAACGATGGTCAGGCCACGATCAAGGAGCTCATGGAGCGCGACTTTCGCGCCGAGCTGGAAGAACGCGAGAGGGCCCATTTCAAGAAGAAGCTGGGCGGCGCGGGGGGAACTGACGCGGTGGGTCAGCTCACCGCGGGCGACGACGACACCGATGCGGGCCCGCGATTCGTCCCAAAGGCGCTCGACGCCGATGATAGCGACAGCGACGACGCGTCGGGCAGCGAAAGCGACAGCGATGACGACGAGGACGACACCCAAGCGCTCCTCGCCGAGCTCGAGAGAATCAAGAAGGATCGAGCCGAGGAAACAGCGCGACGCGATGCAGAGGCGCGTGAGGCGGAGGTCATGGAACGAGCTGAGGAGCTTGCGACCGGTAACCCGCTGCTGAACTTAGGTTCAGAAGAACCAGAGTATGACTTCTCGGTGAAGAGGCGATGGGACGATGATGTCGTGTTCAGGAACCAGACGCGAGGGGAGACCAAACACGCCAAACGCTTCGTCAACGACACGATTCGCTCAGACTTTCATCGTCGCTTCCTCAACAAATACATAAAGTGACGGCGACGACGACGATGCCCCACGGCCGGCGATGCGGCGATGAATAATCAAATAGCGATGCGGCATTGTATTAAAGGCTATTGACAACTCGGTTGCGCAGTTTTCGCGCAAATGATATCGTAAACTCGCGGGACGGCAGCTGCGGCGCGCAAGCGCGGGCGTGAAGACTGCCCGGTTGCTCACATCTCGCCAGAGTCGACAACCAAGACCTCCTTGGATGTCTTGCCGCTCTGGGATCCGACCTCCTCGACCGCCTTCACCACGTCCATGCCCTCGACGACCTTGCCGAAGACGACGTGCTTCCCGTCGAGCCAGGCGGTTTCCGCGGTGCAGAGGAAGAACTGCGATCCGTTGGTGCCGGGGCCGGCGTTGGCCATGGAGAGGATGCCCTCGCCCTCGTGCTTCAGGACGAAGTTCTCGTCCTCGAACTTGGCGCCGAAGATGGACTTGCCTCCGGTACCGTTGCGGTTGGTAAAGTCGCCGCCCTGGCACATGAACCCGGGGATCACGCGGTGGAAGGGTGACCCCTTGTAGCCGAAACCCTTCTCCATGGTGCAGAGCGCGCGGAAGTTCTCGCACGTCTTGGGCACGACGTCACCGCGGAGCTCCATGACGATCTTGCCAGCGGGCTCGCCGCCGATCTCGATGTCGAAGAAGCACTTGAACTTATCCCTGTGCTTGACCTCGATGCGTTCGATGTCCATGACCTCGATGTCGAAGTTGAGGGTCTTTCCCGCGAGGGGGTGGTTCATGTCAAGGGTCACCTCGTCGTCGCCGACCTCGGAGATGGTCGCGGTCATGCCCTGGCCGACCATGAGCTTGGAGCCCACGACGGTGTACTCCTCGCCGACGGCGCCGACGACCTCTTGCTTGGGGACCTTCATGACGTTCGCGGGGTTTACCTCGCCGTACGCATCATCCGGGGAGAGCTTGAGGTCTTTCTTGTCACCAACCTTGAGTCCCGTGACGCCCTTGTCGAAGCCCGGGATCATCATGCCACCGCCGACGGTGAAGGAGATGGGCTCGCCGCGCTCGCGGGAGGAGTCGAACTGCTCGCCGTCATCCAGGGTGCCGACATAGTGGATGGACACCTTGTCGCCCTTCTCGACCACCTGCTCGGCGGAGGCGGAAAAGCAGCGCGCGGGAGCACGGAGAATCGTCACGGGCGCCCTGAGAGAGGCGGCGCGGGGCGCGACGAAGCTCCTGGAGCCGAGGCGGGCGGCGGGGCGCGCGAGGGCGCGGCCGGCGGCGAGTACGGACTGCATGATAGTCTCGGAGGTGTCTTTAAACGGTGTGACGGATGCGGATGCGCCGTCGGAGAGTGTGGATCTCCACGATTGGATTTGGATCTAGCAGATAAAACCCCTTCCGCTTTTCACCGTAATAAAGGGACGAAGGTACTTTTCGCCACTAATAATGCTTGCCGCGGTCCTCCGTGCGGCGACTCCGATCCGCGCGCATCGCACTGCCGAGGCATCGTCCCATCGCCGAGCCCACCTCAAACCCCGAAGCGCCATGGATCGAGAGTTCAGCCCCCTCGAGCCCGAGACGTTGTTTTACAGGCCGGCGACGGGTGATGACCTCACGGTGATTGCCGAGATCGAGTCCAACTCCTACCCGCCCGACGAGGCAGCGTCACCGGAGAACCTTCGGTACAGGGTCGAGAACGCGGGCGATTACTTCCTCGTGGGATGTTCCGCAGGCAGCGGCCCGGGCGGGGCGGACGAGATCGTGTCGTACGTGTGCGGCACCCTCATCAAGGGCGAGACCCTGACGCACGAGTCGATGTCCACGCACGACGCGGACGGCGACACCCTGTGCATTCACAGCGTGGTCACCGAGGGCGGCCACAGGAGGAAACAGATCGGGACGAAAACGCTCAAGGCGTACATGCGGTGGATAACGACCGCCACGCCGCAGGTGGAGCGCGTGTTGCTGCTGTGCAAGCGCAACCTGATTGGTTTTTACGAAGGCGCCGGATGGAAGATGGTGGGAGAATCCGACGTGGTTCACGGCAAGGACCAGTGGTACGAGATGGAGCAATCCGCGGCGAGGTTCAGGGCGCTCGTGGCGAGCACCGAGCAGGACTGAAACGTAAAACGTGTATCTTATTCGATGTTTCGCGCCGTCGAAAGCGCACGGGGGGTTTAGCTAAGACCCCCAAAAAAAAATTGAAGTTTTTTTAGACCTTCGTCTCGGCCGAAACCGGTTCGGTGGCCCCTTCTCCCTTCGCCTCGTATGTAGTCGTATCTTCCGCATCGTCCGCGGGAAGCTTCAACCCGAGTTCCTCCGCCTCGTTGCGCATGGAGTCCGCCTCGTTCTCCATCCGCCGCTGCCAGTACCCAAACTTGAGGAGCATATCCTCTCGCGTGACGTACGGCTGGATGCCAACCTCGAGAAGCGACCTGGGTAGCATTCTCTCGTCGATGCTCATGGGCGTGAACCCGAATATCGTCTCGTACATGTTGATCCCGGTCGACATGCGCAGGTTGGCCATCTTGTTCAGGTTCTCGCCAACCGCCGGGCCGATCGGGCCCGTCATGAGCGTGCACGAGTTTTGAGCCGCGAGCTGCGTGATCCCGGGGACGTTGAACAAGTCTATGCCGGTGAAATCGACCGGCAGAAATCCCTGGTTGATCAGAATGTGGCTCACCATCTGGTCTTCGTAGATGTTCACGTACTTATTCTTCTCCATCAGGTCGTACATCGCGTCGACGTACTCGGTGACGCCGCGCATGGCGCGCTTGCTGAGAAAGTACCCGTGGCCGCCGTCCACGGAAATCGGGTTCACCCCCTCGTACGGCATCGAGTTCAGCTCCGGCCTGCTGCACTTACCGAAATGCCACACCCTAGACAGTGAGCACTTCCACCCACTCGGGTTCTCGTCCGTCTCCCGCATCTTGTTCTCGCTGCCCATCCAGTCCACGCCCTTGTCGATGGCGTTGCGCTTGAGAAACGCCATGAACTTCGTCGGCATCATGAACACGTCGCTGTCGACTTTGAAGAAGTAGTCGTAGTCGTTCGCGGTGCCCCACAGGATCGCGGCGACCACCTTCGAAGGCAGACCCTCATAGGTGTCATCCACGTCGAGCTTGACCACGTGGTCCGCCGGGGTCAGTCCCGTCCGGATCAGCGGGGTGTCGTTTGCCATCTGCTGTTCCTTGTAGACGACAGTCTCGTCGCTCGCGTAGTTTTCCAGGAGCTGCGAAGCCCGGCGCGGGTTGTCGTCCGCCTGGGCGAACGGATCGTCCATGGGCTGGAAATCGAACTCGAACGAGGAGCCCCCCGCGCCGTCGACGTTCGCCGTCCTCCCCGCGACCGCCCCGCCGCCCCCCGCGACGCCCCCGACCCTGGCCACGCCCCCCGCGCCGGCGGCTGGCGAGATCTCAGCCTTGTTCTCAGCCCTTGGACCGCGCCGCGTCTGCTCGCCTTCGAAGCGCAGCATCCGCCGCCTCCTGTACGCCTCCGCGGGTATCTCCGTCTCCTCGCCCTCGCCCGCCGGCTCGGGATCCCTACCGATGAACACTCGGTAGTCAACCTTTATGTCCGGCGAGGAATCCTTCAGCAGCGGCAGCCACGTCCGCTCCTGCGCGTCCGTGTCGTCGAACCCGCCCTGCCAGGAGATGACCGCGACGAGCAGCCGAGGCTTGGTCTGCGGCGCCGTCGCGGCGGACGCGGCGAGGTCCGCGACCGGCTCGTCGCCCAGTCTCCACACGGCGTATCGCGATGCTCCGAACCCCGCGAGCGCGACGCACGCCACCACCAGCGCCGCGCCCGCCACGGCCCGCGCGAGAAGGCCGCGACCCTTCGTCCGAAGATGTTGCGGATGATGGGAAGGTTGCGCGTCCGGAGCGAAGCCCCCCTCGACGTCCCCCGGCGCGTCGTCGGACGCCGCCGACGATGAAACCGCGAGCCCAGTCCCCCGCGCGCTGCTCGGTCGCCCGAGAAGCGCCGAGGTCTCGGTCGCGCCCCTCGCCATGATGGGCGCGCGTGTCCTTCCTTCCAACGCGCCCCAGATGATGTGAAAAGGTCAGCCGCGGTAGGGGTGTTATTTCCCCACCAGCCAGACTGCCAGATGCCAAAGAAGAGCCAGTGAAAACTCCTCGATAACGAAAATCTGGATTCATACTACTTCGCATACGTTTCTCGAGTGAAACCACGTCAATTAGTGAATTATCACCACTTTGAATGCACATACGAGAACTGGGTCAATTTACGGTTAGGCGACTTTTTCTATTCGGAAAAGCACCCCGTCAGGGGGCTTCATGCGCGCGGCTCGGGGCGTTTACGATGATCGCATAGTGTTCGATCTTAATCATCTATTCATGCCTTCTTGAAAAAACCCGCGATACCCCCCTTCGCCGCCGGCTTCGCGGCGGGTTTGGGTTTCACAGGCGACTTCGCCTTCTTCTTCGGCGACGACTTGTTGGACTTATCCACCAAGGTCTGGGCCGGGGCGGGGGCGGCGGCGCCCACCCCACCCTCCGGCACCTCGTTTCCAGCCTCGTCCACCCAGATGGTCTTTGTGAACTCCTCCCCGGTCTCCTCGTCCATCACGGTCACCACTTTCTTGGTCTTCTTGCCAGACCCAGCCGCCGACGCTGGGGTCGGCGCAGTCACGAACTTGTCCATTTGGTTCTTGGCGGGGGACGGTTTCTTCGCGGGGGACGGTTTCTTCGCGGGGGACGGCTTGGGCTCGTCCGTCGAGGGTTCCTCGACGGCGACGGGCTCGGTCGACTTGCGCTTGGCCGCCTTCGTCTTCTTCTCGGGCTCGGGCTCGGGCTCGGGCTCTGGCTCTGGCTCTGGCGCCGCCTCGGCGGGCTCGACGTCGTCGTCGTCGCTGTCCTCCATCAACACGCGCCGCCTATGTCTGGGCACTTCCATGACCTCCTCCTCTTCGTCATCCTCCCCGTCCTCGTCGCTCATGTCATCGTCCTCCTTCGGCGCGGGGGGCGGGGGAGTGGGCGCGGCGGCTTTCTTGGGGGGAGCCTTCGCGAACATCGCGGCCATCGCACCCCTGCCGCCGCCGGTTGGCTTGGCCGCGGGCTTGGCCGCCGCGGGCCTCGGCTCGGGCTTGACGTCCGACTTCACGACGGGCTTGAACCCGGCGAACGGGCCGGGACCCTTCGCCTCGGTCTTCTTCGGTTCGGTCTTGACCGCGGCGGATGCCGACTTGGCCGCCGGCGCAGGCGCCGCAGGCGGCGAGGGCTTCTTGGTGACCCTCCTCGCGGGACCCTCGGCGCGCTTGACCAGCGCGCACGCCACCGCGCTGTGTCTGTTATCGCGCAGTGCGTTGGGAGTCTCCGGGGGCGCGTCGAAGAGCTCGTCCGTCTGCTTGACACTGGACGCGGGCACGGCGGTGAGCGCGGGGTGATCGGACGAGGCTTTCGACACCGAGTAGACGTGCTCGCCGGTGACCTCGTCCATGGCCTTGCGCGCGGCCTCGACCTCCCCGTCGACGCCCCTCGCGAGTCTCACGACGTGTGCGCGCACGTCGCCGGATTTGACCCACCCGGAGACGACGTGCGTCGCGACGGAAGCGCCGGAGCTCCGAGAGACGTGCGCGAAGAGGAGCTTCTTGGCGAGGTTGGCGCTGATGTCGAGGTGGCGCGCGAGGAACTTATAGGTGACCGTCGCGCCCGGTTCCTCCAGCAGGGCGTCGAGCGCGAACAGGTGCTTCTCGTCCGCGGGCATGTCGCTGACTGCTGTGAGGCTCTATCAGGGAGTCCGCGATGCCCGGAGGTGTGGCACACCCCAGATCTACGAAGGGCGTTTTGAATTTTACGCATCTCGGAAACGGAGCGTCGTCGGTGCTCGTATGGCTTGTCAGTCAGCCGATCGAGAGCGAGCACGCGACCACGACCAGGGCCATGTCGGGCGCCCCCGTGGTCGTCGTCGATGGAACCGCGGTGGATGGAACGCACCCCGCGAGCCCCTCGGACTGGCTCAAGACCCTGCCCCAGCTCGGGGCGTACACCACCGGCCGCACGCGCGGGGGCGGCGCGAAGGTGGCGCAGTGGAGCTTGCACGTCGCCAGGCTCCGGTCGTCGCTCGCGACGCTGACGGCGACGACGTTCGAGTCGGACGGCGAGGTCGCGGCGCTCATCGAACCTTCCGTGCGAAGAGTGCTCGCGGTGTGCGTCGAGCGAAACGTGGCGGGTCCCCCCGACGAAGGTACGCCCCAGTGCGGAATCATCGTCAGCATCCGGCGCTGACGATCGGTTCGCGAAGAGTGCCAAAATCCTCACGCACCGTCCCGCCCCGTCCCCGTCCCGAATTCCAGGCGCCGACCGCGGAGAGCTCACGGTCGTCATCGCCGTGTGTGCATCCGACGGCGGCGGGTGGACGACGCACGCGCACGCCGCGCCGCTCCCACGATTCGACCGAGAACCAACGACTCTGCTCGTCGCCGCGCCCGCGCTGCGCCAAACAAACACAAACGCCAAAGACGTCGCGTGGCCGGCGACTCGCGCCGCTTACGACGACGTCAAGAGACGAATGACTCCCGAGGGTATCGGCGAGATCATCCTCACCCCGGACGGCGGGGCGACGCTGCTGGAGGGATTGACGACCAACCTCTTCGTGGTGCGAACGCGGGTGGACATGCCGTATCACGGCGTCGCCGACGGGAAGAGCTCGTTGGAGTTGGTGACGGCGCCGCGCGACTCGGTCCTCCCGGGTCTGGCTCGCGACGCCGTGATTCGGGCGAGCGTGGCGGAGGGTTTACCGGTGAGGGAGGAGCCGGTGCTGGCGTCCGACGCGGACTGCTGGACGGAGGCGTTCCTGACCAACGCGGTTCGGCTGGTGCAGCCGGTGCGGGAGGTGCGGTGGGGGTCGAGCGACGGGAATTCGAGTGACGGGGCGCGGGAGGAACGATTCCTCCCGGATCCGTGGGGGTCGATATCGAACAGGCTTTACAGGCGGATCGTCGCCTCGTTGGACGACGACCTCGGTCCTCCCGGGTCTTGCGCGCGACGCCGTGATTCGGGCGACGATCCCGGCCTGTAGTAGTCGAGTCGAAATAGAAATAGCAATCGCTGTCCACCTCAGTCTTCGTCTTCATCTAACACGAAGGTACCACATAGCAACTGAACTCGCGAGTCGTAGCTGGCACGATCCTCAGCTGATTGTGGCTGAGGTTCAACTCCCTCGGCGACGTGAGCTGCCCGATCTCAGCCGGCACGCTCGACAGCCGATTGTCGTGAGGTCCAACTGCTCCAGCGACGTGAGCTGCCCGATCTTCGCGGGCACGCTCGTCAGCTGATTGTGGCGGAGGCTCGACTCCACCAGCGACGTGAGCTGCCCGATCTCCTCCGGCACGCTCGTCAGCTGGTTGCCGCCGAGGTACAACTCCCTCAGCGAGGTGAGCTGCCGATTTCCCACATCTCCGAAAAATCGTAAGACATGGTTTTCAGTCATTTTATCGGCAGTTCACAAACCCGTAAACCGCCCCTCTAACCGAAAAAGATGTTACATGATTTTTCCAACATCCCTCCCTTCTGTACTCGAACTCCGGAAAAAGATGTTACATTCACCGGGCTTGATTTTTTTCGTTTTTGGGCTGACTGGTACCGCATAGTAGTAACCTAAACAATCGCCGGATCCGATTACTATCGAGTAAGTAGAACTATCGTGTAGAAAGTGAAACTACTGTAAAAGCTCGAGCGTGAAGCGCACTGCACTTCATTCCTCTTCGAACACGACGACGCACCCCAGGGTCGTCGCATCGCTTTCGAAGTCTTCCGTAGTTCGTTGGTCGACGTCCTACGCCCTCGTCAGTAGTTGAACGCGCGCGCGCTTCCACTCTGCGTAAAGTCAAGATGAGCCGCTCATCCCTCATTCCCACCCAGGAATCCGGCTACGGGTCCACCCCCGCGGTGGTTTCCGCCAAGAAGGAGTCCTCCCCCTTCACCCGCAACCGCGTCATCGCACTCGCCTGCTCCGCGCTCGGCCTCATCGCCGTCGTGGGCTTCGGCTCTCGCATGAACTCGGATGCTGCCCTCGGCAACCCCTTCCAGCAGATCATGCACGCTCAGGTGAGTCCCGCAACACCCTCGATTCCGAGCCTCATTTTTACGTACCCGAGATAGGCGCTAGTCGCCTCCCCCCGACGCTATCTGGCCAAAACGGCGAGGATATCGGCGATAATTGGCACGATCTTCGATCGCAGCGCGTTAATCGCGCGCGCCATCATCCCCAACGTCGCCGTCGGCGACCGGGCTCTCGGCGGATCGCCCCAGAAAAAATATGAAACACCCCTTCCGCACCACAAAACCACAAATGCTGACCTCGTGGCCTCGCCCCCTCCATCTCCAGGCTAAGCAGTACGAGGCCCTCCAGGCTTCCAAGGCTGCGGGCATCAAGATGCTCTCCTCCATGCCTGTCCGCCCCGTCTTCGCGCCCAACGCCCGCGCCCAGCTCGGTGCCTCCGAGTACCAGCGCTGCGTCGCGCACGACTCCAAGCCCTCCGAGGGCTACAACGTCTCCGACTCTGACCAGATCCGCCGCGATCTCGTCTTCGACGTGTCCCGCGAGGACTACCCCGCGGTCACCGCCTACAACGACTCCAAGACCCTGCTCGCGGACGTCTCCTGCAAGGTGACTCCCCCCGGCAAGTTCCTCGACACCGAGCTCTGCATGTCCCGCACTGACTTCTGCGACCAGTCCTGCAAGATGCCCATCCCGGCCAACTGCGACTACACCACCAAGTCCTTCGGCGCTTGCGAGCCCACCGTCCGCTCCATCTGCAACGGCATCACCACCTACCACCACGAGTGCGAGACCATGCAGGATGAGCTCCAGCACGTCACCAACGAGTACGATGCCCTCTCCCCGGGTGTTCCCCCCTGCCGCGTCGACGCCGACGCTCCCTTCGCCAAGGCTGCGTACGCGCAGATGAAGTACGAGGCTGCGTACGTCGACTGGGTCAACGCCGTCAACGACGCCACCGAGGTGTGCACCATCGGTCACGCCCTCTGGGTCCACAACCTCGGCCTCTACCAGGCTCACTACG
>MDTE01169476.1_pt1 | contig 10822 bp, 10 predicted proteins | sample 811231 | NCBI WGS metagenome assembly MDTE01 (sample SAMN05326651, study PRJNA326480) | marine metagenome | isolation source: seawater | place: Indian Ocean: Red Sea | collected 2010 | reverse complement strand
GGAGCAGTTTCAGCACCACTAGATACTATTGCACCAGCATGGCCCATTCTTTTTCCTGGAGGTGCTGTTGCTCCTGCAATGAAAGCAACAACGGGTTTACTTTTTTCTTTTTTAATAAATTCTGCAGCATCAACTTCTGCAGTTCCACCTATTTCACCGATCATAACAACACCTTCCGTTTTTTCATCTGCCATAAATAATTCAAGACATTCAACAAATTTCATACCATTTACTGGATCTCCTCCGATACCAATAACTGTTGTTTGACCAAGACCTGCATCAGTAGTTTGTTTTCCAGCTTCATAAGATAAAGTACCTGATCTAGAAATAATTCCAATTTTTCCAGGCTGATAAACATATCCTGGCATTATACCCAATTTAGCCTCACCAGCTGTTATAATTCCTGGACAATTTGGGCCTATTAATTTAGATTTTTTTCCTTCAAGATGTTTTCTTACTTTCATCATATCATGAACAGGTATACCATCAGTTATTGCAACAATTAATGGCATTTCAGCATCAATCGCTTCCATTATTGCAGCTGCAGCAAATGGCGGTGGAACATATATTGTGGTCGCATTCGCTCCTGTTTTTTCCATTGCTTCTTTAACTGTATCAAAAACAGGAAGGTCTAAATGAGTTTGCCCTCCTTTTTTAGGAGTAACTCCTCCAACAAAATTTGTTCCATATTTTATAGATTGTTCAGAATGAAAAGTACCTTGTGCCCCAGTAAAACCTTGGCATATTACTTTTGTATTTTTATCAACTAATATAGACATAATTATTTTCCTTCTTTTTTAACTGCTTCTACTATTTTTTTTGCAGTTTCTCCAAATGTTGATGCATTTATAAAAGGTAACCCAGAATCTTTTAGAATTTTTCTTCCTAATTCTATATTTGTTCCTTCCAATCTAACAACTACAGGTTTTGCCATTTTAACTTCATTAGCAGCAGCAACCAAACCTTCGGCAATTGAATTTGTTCTCATCATACCGCCAAAAACATTACATAATATTCCTTTAACATCTTTATCTGAATATAACAATTTAAATGCGGCGGCTACTCTTTCTGGTGTAGCAGCTCCAGCAATATCCATAAAATTAGCAGGTTTCCCTCCATTTTGTTTTATTAAATCCATAGTTGCCATTGCTAGTCCCGCGCCGTTAACCATTACTCCAATTTCACCATCTAATTTAACATAATTAAGATCATGTTTTTTTGCTTCTAACTCTAAAGGATCCTCTTCACTTTCATCTCTTAAATTAGCAATATCTTCATGTCTATAAAAAGAATTTTCATCAAAACCCATTTTTGCATCTAAAGCAAAAACTTCTTTTTCTTTAGTAATTACCATAGGATTTATTTCAACCATTAAAGCCTCGAGGCTAACAGTTGTTTTATGAACTGATAAAATAAATTTGGCTACTTTATCAATAAGATCATTTTCTAAACCTAATTTTGATGCAATATTTTTTGCTTCATTCATTTCCATATCAGCACATGGTTTTAATTTGTGTTTTATTATTTTTTCAGGGGTTTCTTTAGCAACTTCTTCAATTTCCATTCCACCTTCAGTAGATGCAACTACAGTAATTCCATTTGTTTCTCTATCAACAACCATAGAAACGTAAAATTCTTTTTCTATATTAGATCCTTCTTCTACATAAAGTTTTTTAACAACTTTTCCTTGAGGCCCTGTTTGTGGCGTTACAAGAGTTTTACCCATAATTTCATTTGCAGCTTTTTCAACATCTTCTATTGTTTTTACAACTTTTACCCCACCAGCTTTACCTCTTCCTCCCGCATGTATTTGCGCCTTTACAACCCAGACATCAGTTTTCAGTTCTTTAGCAACATTTATTGCTTCTTCAACACTAAAAGCCACTTTTCCATTTGGAACATTAACACCATTCTTTGATAATAATTCTTTTGCTTGATATTCGTGAATATTCAATTGTTTATATTTTAAAAATTAAAAAAAATAACTATAAAAAAAAATAGAAAAAATTCAAGTTATAACTTTGTTACTTTAATTATTTTTTTTTATTGGGTATATTAAAATTATATGGAAACAAATCTTACTGAATATGATTACGTGCATTTAGTATATTTAACAGCTCTTTTAATTTTATTATTATTTTTTAAAGGATGGAAAAAATAAAAAGAATTATGTATTTTTTCTTTTTCCATATAATAAAGTAATATTTATTCTTCTGCTTTCATAATTATTTTTAAAATTATAAGTATCAGAAGCATGAAAAAGATTAGAATTAAAAATTATTACTCTATTTGATTTATATTTCACTCTTTTCATTTTGGATTTTTTCTCTTTTAAAAATTTTTTTATTTCTAAATGATTGTTATTATATTTATTAAAATTCCAATTTTTAGGAGCCTCTTTGTCCCAAATAAGCAGACCCCCACTATTTTTATTTAAATTTGCTTTATCAGGGGTAATCCAAAAATTTACATTTATTGCAGCAAAATCAGCATGTATTTTAATGCCTTTCATTTCATTATTACATTTAAAAGCCCAAGCTTTAGTAAGTGGAAAATTTTTAAAAATTTTTGGAAAATGAGACTTTATTTCTTCACTTAATTCTAATAATAACGGCGCATTAAAACCGTTTTCTATAAAAGAACCTATATATCCATTTTTATAATCAAATTCATTCCATATAGAATTTGTTAAACAATAATTATATAGTTTTTCTAAGACATCTTTTTTTAAAAAATTATCTATTACCATATACATGAATTTTTTTTTTGATTTTTTTATAATTATTTTTTTTTTATCATTAATTAATTTTTTTTCCATTATATCTGGAGGCTGATAATAGATTAAATTATTAAAAGTCGGTCCTAAAATTTTTGTAAATTTTTCTGTTAAAGTATAAATATCAGTTGGGCTAGCATTTTTTGGCAGCGCTCTATAAACCAATCTATAATTTTTTAAAGTTAGTTTAAACTTATTTAAAATTAATTTTTTTTTTAAAAGATAGTTAATTTGCTCTATATCATGTTTAAGTTTGTTTTTTGAGACTTCATATCTAAAACCTTTTATAACTTTTTTTTTAAATTTTTCTTTAGTTAAAATTTTTCTAGAATTTGCAAAATTTTCCATTTTATTTATTAATAGCATAATTTTTTTTTTATCTTCCGTTATATGACTTTATACCAGTTTCAGGTATAAATAAATTTTTAGGAGGTCTTTTATTTTCATAAAAAATATCAATAGGGATTCCTCCTCTGGGATACCAATATCCTGATATTCTTAACCATATAGGTTTTATTGATTTTAATATTTTTTCAGCGATAAAAATTGTGCAATTTTCATGAAAACATTGATAATTTCTAAATGAATGTATAAAAAATTTAAAAGATTTGCTTTCAACTAGAAATTTATTTGGTTGGTAATCAATAATAAATTTAGCAAAATCTGGTTGTCCGGTAATTGGACATAAAGAAGTAAATTCTGTAACAGTTAATCTAACTAAATAATTTTTTTTGTTATTTTTATTTGGGATTGAATCCAAATTACATTTATTAGGATCACTTGGAATTTTTTTTTTTTTACCTAAATAATTTAATTTTGTTTTATTCATATTCTTTTTGCTTCATATTTTAAAAAATTTTTATAAAAAACATTAAATTTATTTTTTTTTATAGATTCTCTAATTCTAAGCATTAAATTTTGATAATAAAAAATATTATGCCATGTTAAAATCATCAATCCTAATATTTCATTACATTTAAATAAATGATGGATATATGCTTTAGAATATTTCTTACTTGCAGGGCAATTAAGTTTTTTATCAAGAACATTCTTATCATTTTTAAATTTTGAATTTTTAATATTTATAATACCAGAAGTTGTAAATGCTAATCCTGTTCTTCCCGATCTTGTTGGTAAAACACAATCAAACATATCTATGCCTTTTGCTACTGATTTTATAATATCACTAGGCATGCCAACGCCCATTAAGTATCTTGGCTTATTATCAGGTAAATAGGGAATAGTCTTATCTAATATTCTTAACATTTCTTTTTGTCCTTCTCCAACAGATAAACCACCAATTGCGTAGCCATCGAAATTAATTTCTTGTAATTTTAAAGCACATTTAATTCTTAAATCTTCATATTTTGCACCTTGAACTATTCCAAACAATGCAGCATTTTTTTTGTTAAAAACTTTTTTGCATCTTTTTGCCCATCTCAAAGTTAATTCTATGGATTCTTCAGCTTTTTTTTTTTTAATATTATAATCGGGGCATTCATCTAAAACCATTATTATATCGCTTCCTATATTTTGTTGAAATTTAATACATTTTTCTGGCGTTAAATAAAGTAGTTTTCCGTCAATATGAGATCTAAATTTTATGCCATTTTCTTCTATTTTTTTTAATTTTGCTAAAGACCATATTTGATATCCTCCTGAATCTGTTAATATAGGAATATTACAATTCATAAATTTATGCATACCACCGCATTTTTTTATAATTTTTTCTCCAGGCCTAAGCATTAAATGATAAGTATTACACAATATTATTTGCGAATTTGTTTGTTTAATACTATCTGGAAACATTGCTTTTACATTAGCGATAGTTCCTACTGGCATAAATGTAGGAGTATCTATATTCCCTCTAGATGTAGAAATTTTTCCTAGTCTTGCATTTTCAAAACTTTTTAATTTTTTGAATGCAAACTTTTTTTTCATTAGTTTTTAATTTTTGCAACAAGAAGATTAATAGGCAAATGTACTTTATTTAATTTCCATTTGAAAGATTTAAACTTGAAATCAATAATTATTGGATAGTTGTCTTTAACAAATGCTAATCTAAATTTATCAATATTAATAAAAAAAAAATATTTAATTTCTAGATCATCTTTTTTATAGCCTATTTTTTGAATATAATTTATTTTTTTTATTGGTTTTTCTATTTTATCTTCAATTAAGTTTTTATATTTTTCAGGATCATTAACTAATAAAATTAAATTTTTAGGAGTTACAAGATTATCTACAAGTGCATCAATAATTACTTTAATGAACAAATTACCTAATATGTTTTTTTCAATATCATCATTTTTTGCCAAGGTTTTGTTTATTATTTGTTTAAAATCATTTTTAAAACCTTTTTTTAAATTATCCCATTCAACATTATTAGAAACAAACTGCAAATCTGATTTTTTAATTGAATTGTAAAACTTGTAAATACTATAGTAAGGTGAAATTACATAAATAAAAAAAATTGCAAAAAAAAAAAATAATATTTTTTTCATTTTAAATTTTAAAAACTAAATTGTTCTTTTAATACTTTTTTATCAAAATTATGATCTGAATCAAATAATAAAGATAATTTAACAGATCTATCTTCTTGAATTTCAACTTTTTTTATATCTTTAATTTCTTTATAATCGGCACTCACATTAACAGATCTTTTTTTTTCATCTAAAATAATAAATGTAACTTTACTTTTTGAATTTATAAGTGCACCCCTCCAACTTCTTGGCCTGAAAGGGCTAATTGGAGTTAAAGCAAGCAACTTAGAATTCATAGGAATAATCTGCCCTCTTGCAGATAGATTGTAAGCAGTGCTACCAGCTGGAGTTGCTAATAAAATTCCATCACATACTAGTTCTTTAATTCTAACAATATTATCGACTTGAACTTTTATTTTTGCCGCATGTCTAGAATTTCTTAGAAGAGAAACTTCATTAAAAGCCATTGCTTCTCTCTTTTTTCCGTTTTTTGTTGTTGTTATCATTTTTAAAACATGCATTTCTGTTTTTTTAGATTTTTCTAATCTTTTAATCAGATCTATGTTTTTATGAGGGTTTGTTAAAAAACCATATTCACCTCTATTGATGCCAAATATTGGTTTTGAAAGTTTAATAGATTTATGTAGAGCAGATAAGATAGTTCCATCTCCCCCAAGCGCTACAATTACATCAGATTTATTTATTGGATAATTTTTATATTTTTTTTTTAACTTTTTAAGCGCTTCATTTGCTTTTTTAGTTTTAGCAGAAAAAAAATGTATTTTAATTTTTTTTTGATTAAACATAATAAAAATATATTTAACCTCCAGTTACATTCATAGTTCGTTCGATATTTTTATTTTGTTTTTCTTCATTTATTTCAAATTCGTGGGATTTAGGTTTTAAAAAAACAGATTTTAAAATCAAATCTTTCACATTATTCTTATTTTTTTGAATAGCATCTTTAAGATCTATAAATTTATTATGTCCTAAACATGAATAAATTCTCCCAGTACAAGTTAAACGCACTCTATTACAAGAATCGCAAAAATTATTACTAAGCGGAGTAATAAAACCAATTTTTTGATTAGAATTTTTTATTTTGAAATATTTTGCCGGACCTCCAGTTTTTATATTTGAACTTTTTAATTGAAAATTCTTTTCTAACATTTTTTTTATTTTATCCAAAGGATAATATTGTTTGAATCTTGTATTATTATCCATGTCCATAGGCATAACTTCTATAAAAGTAATATCAAAATTTTTTTTTAAACACCAAAGAATTAATTTATTTATTTCATTAATATTTATTTTGTTTAAAGCAACTGTATTAATTTTAATTTTTAAACCAATTTTTTTAGCAATTCTTAATCCTTCTAGAACTTGTTCAAGATTGCCACCTCTTGTAATCTTCATATATTTTTTTGTATCCAAAGTATCTAAAGATACATTTATTCTTTTTATTCCATTTTGTTTAATCATTTTTGCATATTTATGTAATTGAGTACCATTAGTAGTAAGTGTTAGTTCTTCAAGATTTGAATTGTTTAATTTTTTTCCAAGATAATTTAAAATTGTTGGCATTCCTTTTTTTATTAAAGGTTCTCCACCTGTTATTCTTATTTTTTTTATTCCTAAATCTATAAAAGTTGAACAAATTTTATTTATTTCTTCAGATGATAAAATTTTTGATTTAGGTAAAAAATTCATTTTTTCTTTCATACAATAAATGCATCTTAAATCACATCTATCAGTTACTGATATGCGTAAGTAATTTATTTCTCTATTAAATGTATCTTTCATTCTTTTAAATATTTTTTTTTTAATTAATCTAGTATAAATTAAATTTTAAAAACATGTATTTTATAATGATATAAAAAAAATTTAACTTAAATGATTGAATTTATTGATATATTTGCAAATTCTTTTAATCTTATTTTTTCATTAAATACGGATTTACTTGAAATTATTTTTTTATCTTTAAAAATTTCATTTTTTTCACTTTTTTTTTCTTGTATGTTTAGTTTACCACTAGGTGCCCTTCTAGCGGTAACTAAATTTACAGGTAGAAAATTATTGATTATTTTTTTTAATTCTATGATGGGCTTACCACCAGTTTTTGTAGGCTTGGTTCTTTATATTATTTTATCTATTTCAGGGCCTTTAGGTTATTTAGAATTGCTTTACACTCCTACAGCTATGATTATTGCTCAATTTTGTTTAATAACACCTATTATAGTATCGCTTACTAGACAAATTTTAGAGCAAATGTCAGAGGAATATGATGAACTATTAATATCACTAAATGCAAAAGCAAAAGATAGAATATCTACTATTTTATGGGATTCTAGATATTCATTATTGACTTGCGTTCTTGCTGGTTTAGGGAGGTCATTATCAGAAGTTGGAGCTATAATTATAGTTGGTGGAAACATTGCACACGCAACTAGAGTTATGACAACTACAATTGCATTAGAAACTTCAAGAGGAAATTTGGAAATTGCAGTTTCTCTTGGTTTCATATTAATTTTTATTTCTATAACAATAAATATGTTGGCTTATATTCTTCAAGAATTAGCTGAAAAATATTCATATGATTAAAAATATTTTTAAACCGTTTAATAATAATTTAAATTTATTTTTACCTATAAAGGTAAAAGAATTATCTTTACAAATTAATAATAATTTTTTTTTCGATAAGTTATCCTTTAGTATTGATAATAATTTAATTTCTTCTTTTATAGGACCGAATGGAGCTGGTAAAACATCATGTATAAAATTACTTACAGGTTTAATTAAACCACAATCTGGAGAAATTATATTTTCAAAAAAGAAAAATTATCCTACTTTAATTGGTTATGTTCCTCAAAAGATAATTCTATTAAGAAGAAGCGTTGAAGAAAATTTATTACATGCACTTTCATTATCTAATTATCCCGTTAAAAAAAGAAAAAAAAGAATTAAAGAAATTTTAAAATTTTCAAAATTAAATAATTTAGCAAATATGTCTGCGCGTAATTTATCAATAGGACAACAACAATTGCTATCAATAATGAGATCTTTAATTAACAGACCTAATTTTTTATTTCTTGACGAACCTTGTGCTAATCTTGATCTTCAAACTACAATAGTTATAGAAAATATATTAAAAAAAGTTTCAAAGAGCGGGGTTAAAATAATTATAGTAACTCATGATTTATTTCAAGCTAAAAGGTTAGCAGATGAAATATTATTTTTTTATAACGGAAAGATCTTAGAACAAACTAAATCAAATATTTTTTTTAATAAACCAAAGAGTAAAGAGGCAAAAAGATTTCAAAAAGGTATATTGATATAACAACAAAATTTGCAAATGAATAAGTATATAATAATATTTTTTGTTTTTTTTCAGTTTTTTTTTTGTAAAAATATTTTTTCAAAAGAAAATTTTATATTAATTCAGTCAACAACTTCAACTAGAGATTCAGGTTTTTATGATTTTATTTTATCTGAATATAAAAAAATTAGCGATGTTCAAGTAAAAGTTATTGCTACTGGAACTGGACATGCGATAAAGAATGCAAAAAAATGTGATGCAGACATTATATTAGTTCATGATAAAAATTCAGAAGAATTATTTGTAAAAAATGGATTTGGTCTTTATAGAAAAGATTTAATGCATAATTATTTTTTACTTGTTGGTCCTAGAAAGTTAAAAAATAAACTTACAGATAATAATATTTATAATGCATTGAAAAAAATTTATAAAAATAAATTTTTCTTTATTTCTAGAGGAGATAACAGCGGTACGCACAAAAAAGAACTTAGTTTGTGGAAGAATTTAGATTTAAAAATTGATCCTAGAAAAGATTCTTGGTTTTTAGAAACCGGCTCGGGTATGGGCTCGTCTTTGAATGTAGCAGTTAATAAAAATGCTTTCATATTAACAGATAAAGCCACATGGCTATCTTTTAATAATAAAAGAAACCATATAGTTATCATTGAAAATGATGATAATTTAATTAATTCTTATGGCATAATACCCATTAATCCTAAAAAATGTCCAAATTCTAAAGTTGAGTTATCTGAGCAATTTATTAATTGGTTATTATCTTATGAAGGTCAAAAATTAATAAATTCATTTAAAAAGAACGGGGAACAATTATTTTTTGGTAATTCTCAGAAGAATTAAGAAACTTTCTGAACTTCTACTAAATTATCAGAGAATGTGGGCGCATTACCCATATCAGCAAGTTTACCTGAACTGATACTATTTACTGTGCCTGTTTTACTTTTTTGTCTCCAATAACCTAACGTCGCAACTACTATTCCTTGGGATACATCTTCAGTTATTCTAGCATTGCCATGAAAGTCACCTCTATCATTATAAACTTTTACATTTTCTCCTTCTTTAATCCCTCTATTTTCTGCATCAATTTTATTTATTAAAACAAATTGTTCACCTTGAACTTTTATTTTACTTTCCATATTTGCATACTGTGAATTTAAAAAAGCATGGCTTTTTGGTGAAATAATATTTAGCGGATATTTTTTTGCTAGTTCTGGATTCGTATTTGGAGATTCAGCAGGCGGTGTATAATCAGGTAATTCAGGAAGTGGTTCGCCTGGTTGAAATCCTTCATACATTTGACGAAAAGGGCCAGCAACAAAATTTTTTGCATTTTTTAAAATAAAATTACATTTTCCATCTTCTGTAGGAAATTTACCTTCTTTGTGTGGGCAACGATCATCCTTTGTTCCAACAGTTAAACGCGCATAACCATTTTTTCTTAAGTAATCTAAAGTTATTCCTTTGCAAGCTGGAGAATCCCAGTCAACATAATTTTCTAAACATTCAGAATCTGACCATTTAAATTGCTCATCTTTATAACCCATACTTTCAGCTAGTTTTTGAAAAATTTCATTATTTGGTAAAGTTTCACCTGGGCCATCAATACATTTTTCATTATAAGTTAAATAAAGATGTCCCCAAGATAAAATCATATCTTCATGTTCAGCGCCCATTGTTGCCGGAAGTATTATATCAGCATATGAAGCTGTGTCTGATATGAAATGCTCTGCTGATACTAAAAATAAATCTTCTCTTTCTAAACCTTTTACAATTTTATCTGTTTCAGTTGCTTGAGTAACTGGATTAGCATTCCAACACATCATTGACTTAATTGGGATTTCAGAATGTTCTTCACCTAAAAGCGCTCTACCAATTTTTAGTGCATTAATAACTCTTGTATTTTTTGGAATAAAATCTGGTCTACAAATGACATCAAATTTATAAGGATGTTCCCAAACAGGAAATTGAGTAATGCCTCCACCAACATGACGCCATGCACCAGTTAATGCTGGTATACAAGTTACAGCTCGGATTGTTTGACCACCACCATAATGTCTTTCTAAAGCAACACCCATTCTTATTGCAGCCGGTTGTACAGTTGCTAATTCAAATGCTAATTTTTTTATATCCTCTTTTTTTACACCAGTTATTTTTGATGCCCATTCAGGAGTTTTAGATTTAGCATGTTCTTTTAGTTCATCAAAACCATTTGTATAATTTTTAACATACTCG
>MDTE01112858.1_pt1 | contig 10822 bp, 8 predicted proteins | sample 811231 | NCBI WGS metagenome assembly MDTE01 (sample SAMN05326651, study PRJNA326480) | marine metagenome | isolation source: seawater | place: Indian Ocean: Red Sea | collected 2010 | reverse complement strand
TATCAGGAAGGGTTACCTCGGGATTGATCGACCGATGAAAGAATACAATGTCGTCAAACACACGGTAGCCTGCCAGCGGGTTTTCTCAACTCCCTGGGATATCAGCATCACGCCACTGGATACCTGCGGCATCGTTTCATTGCGAGACCAGAATTTTGCATGCCTTAAAGCCTCAAGCGATCCTCTGGCGATCGCTGTGATGGAAAACCATGTCGGCTGGGTTGATGCGGTGCGACACTGGAAGGGTATGGAAGATTTTGATGTCGAGCATCGGTCCTCGATTCTGTACGACACTGTTGCCGTTTACATGGCGTTCTCGGAAGACCTGCTGGAAATGGAAACTTTGCCGATTCGTGTAGCCGATGATGCCATGATGGTGGTCGATGAAAGTGCTCAGCAGGTGCGTTGTGCAATGCACTGGAAAGACCTGCCAGCGTTCGAGCAACTAGTTGCCGGGCGGCTTGCCGGAATTTAATGATGAAGGCGCCGGTAAGCCTGATCCCCCACTTCATCAGAGATTTTGACGCCAACATGATGAGCATCAAGGATGGACTGTTTAATCAAACTGTGGCTGAGTTTCATCGGCATATGATGGGCGTTTGGGTTCGTCATTGTGACTTCAGCCAGTATGTCGAGTTCGTCCAGGTTGTCCGGCGACATGGAAAGCTGGCCAAGGTGGACGGGTAAACCAACACGCGCAAAGAAGCGAGCTGCCTTGTGCATATCTGTCGATTCTTCCAAGGCAAGCTGAGCCATTGTGCTTATGGCGACGATTTCTCCATGCAGGTAGTTGTTGTGAACGCGATTAATTCGAGTGTAGGCCAGTGCCAGCGGATGAGCCATGGCCAGTCCACCACTTTCGAAACCGATGCCACTGAGCAATGTGTTGGCTTCGACAACCTTTTCTAGTGAATCGTTGTTTCTACTCTCAGCAACCGCGGCTACGGCCTCTTCTCCGAATTCATAAAGTGTCTCAGCACATATCATGCTCATCGCGTAGGCTGCTAGAGTTGGTCTAGCGCCTGCAGGGGTAACCGCGGCTGTGTTAGCTCGGCAGACCTTCGCTTCATACCAAGTAGCCATGGCATCGCCGATCCCGGCAACAAGGTAGCGCTCGTCTGCGTTGGCAACAACCTCTGTATCGACGATGACGAGCGTTGGGTTTCGGGCAAAGAATTCGACGGACTCCTGTACACCCTCTGTTGTATACACGACAGAAAGAGCAGAACAGGGAGCATCGTTTGAAGCCAGCGTTGGCGCGATAACGATCGGAACACTTAGACGCTCGGCAATACATCTTCCCGCGTCTACGGTTTTTCCGCCGCCAAGAGCAACTAGGAAGTCTGGTTTTTCTGGACTTAGGGTTTCGACTTGGTTTTCGATCTCGTAAAGAGAACACTCGCCACCGAACTGTGCAATGGCCACGCCAATTCCAACGGACTTGATGCTGTTGATTGCCCTTGCGGCTTCATTCTCCAGACATCGTTTGGAGCCGAGCACAGCTACTTTTTCAACGGCCAGCAGTGAAAGGTGTTCACCCAGATGATTTAGTACACCAGGACCCTGGACATACTTCTGCGGTGACAGTAAAACCCTAGGTAACTTATCTCCCAGGCCGGTGAAAAAAGCCCTTGGCGAGTAAGGATTTTCTGACATCTCCTGGCTCTCTGAAAAGACTCCTTAAATGTAGCAAAAATCCATGCCCGAAAGGAAAAACAAAATGGGTGAGTTCACCCAATTCCGTCTGACGTCCGCTCATAGGCCTTGATATAGTCTTTTTTTTTCTCCAGGGTGCAAGTATGGGTGCTTATCTACCTGACGATTATGCCGAACGTGTTTATGCGGGCGTGCTGGGCAAAGTTATTGGCGTTTATCTCGGTCGGCCCTTTGAAGGCTGGACTTACGAAAGAATCCAGGAACACCTGGGCGACATCGAGTACTACGTTCATGACAAATTGAACGTACCGCTCATCGTAACCGATGACGATATTTCCGGTACGTTTACCTTTGTCAGGGCGCTTGCGGACAATGAGTTTAATGCAGACATCACGGCGCAACAGATAGGTGAAAGCTGGCTCAATTACCTGATCGAGAAACGGACGATCCTTTGGTGGGGTGGCCTTGGCAACTCGACTGAACACACTGCCTACCTTCGTTTGAAAAACGGCATTCAGGCACCGGACAGTGGTTCGATGGCATTAAATGGGAAGGTTGTTGCCGAGCAGATTGGCGCCCAGATTTTTATTGATGGCTGGGCCATGGTGTCACCCGGCGATCCGGACCAGGCAGCCGCACTGTCAGAGAAAGCAGCCAGGGTCAGTCATGATGGCGAAGCCGTTTATGGTGCCGTTGTCATGGCGGTCCTCGAAGCCATGGCGTTTGTTGAGCAGGATACCAATGCCTTGCTCGACAAGGCGCTCGATTACATTCCAGCGGATTCAGTGATTCGCAGACTGATTGACGATGTCCGCACCTGGCACGCCAAAGAGCCGGACTGGCGCGCCACCCGGGAAATGCTGGCTGCTGATTACGGCTATGACAAGTATGGTGGCAACTGTCACATGGTGCCGAACCATGGCCTGATCATTCATTCACTGCTTCATGGTGAAGATGATTTTTCCGAAACCATGAAAATCATCAATACCTGCGGCTGGGATACCGACTGTAATTCCGGCAACGTTGGCTGCCTCATGGGTATCAAAAACGGTATCCAGGGTATTGACCTTGGCCTGAACAAGGGGGCTGACTGGCGTGGTCCTGTGGCCGACAGGATCTATATCCCGACGGCAGATCCGACCTGGGGCATTTCAGATTGTGCACGGGAAGCGGTTGAGATTATTAACTCCGGGCGGGCCCTGGCCGCTGAAGAACTGTGGCAACCCAAGGGTAATGCCCCGTTTCACTTTGAGTTTCCGGGATCGGTACAGGGCTTTACGGTAACGTCGGGCGCGGGGGAAATCGCCAATGTCGAAGGTCACAGCTCGCTCGGTCAGCGATCCCTGAGATTGCAGGGCGACGCCGAAACCAGATTTGGTACACCTGTGTTTACGCCATCAGTGGACACGGCCCGTTACTTCGATGGCAAGGGGTATGCGCTGATGGCCTCACCGCGTGTCTACCCCGGGCAAACCATACAGGGACGGATCAGCGGGTCAGGGTCCGCTAATCTTTACGTTGCCGCCTACGGCGAGAACGACGAAGTGGTTATCAGCCGCGGTGAATCAGTGCCGCTAACGGATTCAGGTGTCGATTTCAGTATGCCGGTACCCGATGTTCAGCCGGTGTTTGAAATTGGTGTTGAACTTGCCGGTGGTGACGTGGTCTTCCTGGATTACCTGTCATGGTCCGGTGAACCGAACGTGACTTTTCAGCAACCCTCAGCGCCGAGAGGGAAAAACCCAACATTGATGTGGCGCCGTGCCTGGGTTAATGGCGTCGACGAACTCTGGACCTTTGTCGAGTCGTTTCGTCTAATGCAGAACGAGGGGCGTGGACTCATCATCCAGGGTACCCGTGATTGGCAGAACTATTCAGTGACGGCTGATGTGACACCTCATATGGCAAAAGCTGCCGGGATTGCCGCCAGGGTTCAGGGAATGAGACGTTACTATGGCCTTCTCCTTGGCCAGGATCAGAAGGTTCGACTCGTGAAAATGGTTAACGATGAAACTGTCCTAGCAAACGCTGAATTTGAGTGGGCGTTTGGTGACACGATTGAACTTGGCCTCACGGTTAATGGCGAAAGGATCACGGGTAGCCTCAACGGCAAGATGATTCTGGAGGCAACGGATTCAGAACTGACCTGTGGCGGGATAGCGCTCGTCTCTGAAGAAGGGCGAACGGCGACCAACGCGGTCCGGGTCAAACCCGCATAAGAATTTCGGCTGAGGAGCAAATCTGAAATGAGTGTCTTTGGAAAAGACGAGGCAGCGATTGCTAAGTTTGCGGCAGGTATGCCCCTACCCGAGTTCGATGAGACCAGCTTCAATGAACCAAAATCACTGGACATTGCGAAGGTGGCAATTGTCACAACAGCTGCTCTTCACAGGGTGGGACGTGACGGATTTGAACTGGGTGACAGCGACTATCATTACGAGACCCTGCCGAGAGCTGCGAGGGACCTGGCCCTCGGACATCACAGTGTCAACTTTGACCGGGGCGGTTTCGCTGCAGATATCAATGTTGTTTTCCCGATTGATCGTCTTGAGGAACTGGCTGAGGACGCCGTCATTGGTGATGTTGCGGATAACCACTACGCTTTCGCGGGTAACCAGTCAGTGACCGTGTCGGAAATCCGCCTGGACTCCGGACCCCATTGTGCGAGAGAAATGCTCGATGAGGGGGTCGATGTTGTATTGCTTACGGGTACCTGACCCCTCTGTCCGCGTACCGTATGTACGCTGGCTCACGTTTTTGAAGCCGCTGGGCTGGCAACCGTCGTCCTGACGCCAATGAAAGAGGTGGCAGAACGAATGAAAGTTCCAAGAGCTCTCTATACTGCCTTCCCGGTAGGTCGAGCGCTGGGCAAGCCAGGGGACAAGCAATTCCAGCACGAGGTTTTGCGCGCGGCTTTCAGTTTGCTGAATGAATCAAACGGTCCTGTAATTAGGGAGTTTCCCCGGAGTATCAGCTCAACCGGGGGCGAACCACTTGTCTGTTCTCTGCCGCCGAGAATGGATACGGAGCTGCATCCCGCTGTTGACGAAGCTAGGGCCCTGAAGCAGGCCTATGACCGCGCCAGTGAGAGGAACGGCAGAACCTCCGTTGGGATGCAGATCAGTGCCGGTCAGGTGCCGGATGCACTTGAGAGATTTGTCAGGATTGTCGATGGTGAACACTGGGACGAAGTTGGTTTTCCGGCCGGGTCGATGTATGGAACGGTTCATGACATAAGAGCCTACTATGAGGAACTGGCCTGCGAGTTGGCGGAAGGTCCGATTGAACCCTGGGCAACCGAGGAATGGTTTTACGATGGTACCGAGGCAGGCCGGCTCATCCTAGAGGCCCGGCGAGCCATGCGGGACAGGGAAGCAGATCAGGCAATCTGGTTTGGTCTAGCACCGGCAGGCAGACCCTAGGAGGTGCCCCGGGAAGTGAGAGAAAAAGTGCCTGTGGTCGAATGAGTATTCTTCAGACTCGTCTCGGTCAGATCAGGGGTTTTGATCATCGCGGATGCCGGGTGTATCTCGGTGTCCGTTATGGCGAGCCACCAAAACGATTCCACTCACCGGTGATGGCTGGCGGCTGGGAGGGTGTCTGGGAGGCAAACGAGTTCCCCAACCGTGCCATGCAGGAAGACAAGGCAGGAATGCTTGGTCAGCGGATATACGGGGCCCTTAGCGAAGACTGTCTGTTTATGAATATTTACACCCCAGGCCAAAGGTCATCGGGACTGGTTCCGGTGATGGTCTGGATACATGGCGGTGGATTCAGGGGCGGTTCTGGCAATGAATATGATGGCTCGGTACTGGCGCCTCAGGGTAATGTGGTCGTTATTACTCTCAACTTTCGGGTCGGTGCCTTCGGCCACCTGGATCTGTCTGACCAGGGGCCTGAATTCGAGGGTTCGGCCTCAAATGGCTTCAAGGACATGATCCTTGCATTGAACTGGATACGGCAGAACATCGAAGACTACGGCGGGGACCCTGGAAACGTGACCATTTTTGGTGAGTCGTCGGGTGGCTCTTCTGTTCTTGGTCTGCTGGGCGCACCTGCTGCAGACTGTCTCTTCCATAAAGCGATTGCGCACAGTGCAACTGCCGCTTACAGACCATCGGAAGACCAGTCGGCTGCGATTGCAGATCGTTTGAAAATTGATGCTGATGCCTGCGCAGAGCACCTGATGTCGATGACAGCAGAAGAGATCGTTCGGTCAGGTTTACCAGCGGCAATTACGGTTGATGGCTCTGTGATCACAAAATCGACGGCTGACGCAATAAAGGCACGAGGCGAAGCCGGTGTGCCACTGATTGCTGGCACCAATGCCCGAGAAGGTACCCTTTATACATTGGGTAAAGACGAAGCACAGGACCACTATCCTAGCCTAAATGATTATTTGGCAAAGGATATGTTGTATGGTGAAAATCCTGCTTGGTACCAGGCAGCACTTCGTGAGTTCTATTTTGAGGCTTCCGAGGGATCTATCCATGAAATGATTTGGACGGATATGTTCCGTAAGATCTGCATGGACGTTGCTCAGTTATCTGCGTTGCAAGGGGCAGGTGGTTGGCTGTACCGATTTGATCTGGCGCCAAGCTTGCCGGAAACCAAGCACTTCGGTGCTACGCACTCTTCCGAAATGGCCTTCACATTCAATGCGTTTGGTAACCCTGATACTCATTCAAGAATATTCCATGACCGACGAGACCCGGTCGTTAAAGATCTGGCTCTCAAGTGGTCAGGTACGTTGATCGAGTTCGTGAGAACCGGTGACCCCAATGGAGCGGGCTTGCCGGAGTGGCGGATCTACGATGACAGCCGGTCATGCCTCATACTGGATGAGTATTGCTATATTGCTGACGACCCAGACAAGCGGCACCGGGAATTTTGGACAGCTGTCAACTGAGCGATTGGTATTCATGTTTAAACTGCTGGACGGTATTCGAATCATTGACCTGACGACAATCGTCCTTGGACCTTATGCAACGCAACTGCTGGCAGATCTGGGTGCTGAGGTCATCAAAGTTGAATCCGAGGAGGGTGATGTCTTCCGTGCGGTGCGCCCTGGTCGCACTGAGGATGTTGGCGCAGGGTTTATGAATTTCAATCGCAATAAACGTTCTATTGTGCTGGATCTGAAGTCCGAGGAAGGGCAGAAATCACTGCGGAAATTAATTGGAAATGCTGACGTGCTGGTTCACAACATGAGACCCAGCTCTGCCGCGAGTCTCGGCGCTGACTATGAGGCCCTGCAAGCGATTAATCCAAATCTAGTGTATTGCTATTCACCTGGCTTTGGTGAGCGAGGACCGGACAGGAGCGCACCCGCTTATGATGACATTATTCAGGCACGATCGGGTCTAGCGGCTATAAATGCAGATAATTCGGGCGCGCCACAGTTTGTTCGGACCATTGCTTGCGACAAGGTTGTTGGTCTGCATCTGGCGATGGGAATCCAGGCCGGTTTGATACACAAGGCACGAACTGGCAAAGGTGTTTGTATTGAAGTTCCTATGTTCGAAACCATGGCTTCGTTCCTATTGTCCGAGCACCTGGCTGGTCATTCTCTGGTACCTGAGGAGGGCGAGTTAGGCTACGAGCGGTTAATGACGGAAAACCGCCGACCCCACAAAACTAGCGACGGCTACCTGGCGATCCTTCCCTATAGTACAAAGCACTGGATCCGATTTTTTGAACTCAGCGATGAGCCTGAATGGCAAACCTCTAGCAAGGTGACGAATCCCATATTGCGCAGTAAGAATATTGATGAGCTGTATGCCAAGATTTCAGAGATCGCCAAAACAAAATCGACAAAGGAATGGCAATTGCTCCTGACGGAGGCAGACATTCCTCACTCAACAGTCAATAGCCTTGAAGATCTCTTGCGAGACGAGCATCTCGCTGCTGTGGGCATGTTTAATATTTATGATGACGAGAGATTAGGCAGGATTAGAGAGATTCGCTCGCCGTTCCAGGTTGACGGTGAATTAGATTACGAAGTTGCGGCAAACAGACCGGCGCCCGGTCTGGGCGAGGGTACCTCGGACTTACTAGACTAGATGTCGTGTAGGTACCAGTGAACGCCACAGATGTCGACTTGATCTTCACTCACTACCGCACCTTTCCTATCTGCTCGAGATAGCAATCGTTCTCGATTTGCGACGTCGATATCAATTCCGCTCAATCCGGGACCTCGACCGTCAGTAGCTTCGACAAATCTGACTGTGGCATTGTTGAGTTCCATGGCAAAGTGGTTGCCGCGATGTTGGAGATCAAGCCCCGCAACCTTGGCCCAAAGTTCCCCTAATTCCAGCGGATCATCACATTGGAGTTCCAGGCCTTTGAAATTGAAAGTCACATCTTGCTTCACCTCGCCCTCCCAACCTAGACCGCCAACGGGATGCCAATAACCGTCAAAATCATTGTGGGCATCCGATTCAATTTCAAAGAAGGCAGCTTTCAGGTCACCAGGATGTAACTGACAGAGATTCCAGTCACCACGCTGTGACTCGTGAGCAACCCGAACCCCATTATCTAGCGCATTCTGGCGAACTCTTTGCTGTGTCTCCCTGCTGTCAGCCTGGGTGATTACCATATAGCCACCGTTACCACCACGACGATCAAGATAACGCCCGGCGGCTGTGCCTTCCTGAATCGGCGCGACCACCTCCAAAAAATTACGACCGACGGGCATCAAGGCGTTTTCAAGACCGAATTGGCCGACCCCTGGATCGACGTAACATTGATTAATGCCAAGGACATCAGTTAGGTCCTCGATAACGGGCTCCAGTTGACGGGCTACAAGGCAGATTTGGCGAAGTTGGATCTTCATCTTTTTACTCCAGATAACCTGTTTAGTCGAATCAAAGACCAGAAAAATCGGGATCTCGCTTTTCTTGGAAAGCGAGAAGAGCTTCCCGATTGGCGTCGCCACCACGTAGGTTTGCAAGGGCAGCGTTTTCTGCTCTTACGTTTTGCTTGAGCTGGTCGCGGATAGGATCCATGATCAGCGCCTTAGTCTGCTCCAGTGAAGCGAGAGGCAGAGCGGCGAGTTTTTCCGCCTGGGTCATAACGTAGCTGATTAGTTTGTCCGACTCGATAACACCTAGTGCAAGCCCGGCGTCGACGCATTCCTGGGCTGACATCCACTCGGAGGCAAGCAAGAACCAGGACGCCCTTTGTCTGCCCATACTTTGCGTAAAAGTGATTGTGCTGGCTGCTTCAGCGGTTAACCCAAGAGCTGAAAACGGGCAGCGCAGACGCGCTTTATCCGCCATGTAGACAGCGTCGGCAAGCCCGCAGATAGTAGCTCCAATACCTACCCCAACACCGTTCACGGCAATTAGAAAGGGTTTTGGTAAATCAATGGCAGACTCTATCATTCTCCCAAACCATTCGGCCCGAGCCTCTGCAGGCTCCTTCAGGTCAGCACCTGCCCAGAACGCTCTGCCTTTGCCAGTAAGCACTATGACTTTGACACTGTCATCAATAGCAGCTGATGCGAACATCTCTGCAAGTTCCTTAGCCATCTGTCCATTCAGTGCGTTGAGAGCATCTGGTCTGTTGAGCTCAACCAATCGAACAGAACCGATATCATTTATATCGAGAGTTTCCAATCGATGCCTTCCCTGTTTGTTTTCTTGATTCTGCAAGTCTGGATTCGGACAATCACACTTTATATTGGCGAGCTTATCGATTCTTTACTACTAAATTTTTCTCTCCCCTGCAGCCAGTACCATCCCTGAGGAGTAACTAGCACCAAGCGCTATGTGTTGCTGAAGAGTCTCCATGCATGTTGCTGGCGGTACATCCATAATTAGTATTGCTGCCGCTCCTGGAGCTTCGGTAGCTTTCTTTCGGATAGATTCTCCAGCGCTGGACCTGGTCAGTTACTTATTTTCGTTTTCGTGGTGAGGCGATCGCGAGCTTCGGGAAGTTGCTTTTGTAGAGCTTCGACATAGTAAATTGATCCGATCCAAGCATCTCGAGATGGTATCCGGGGCTATAGTCTCTCAAGTGGAGGTTCGCCTAGTGCCTCATTAAAACTTGTGTGGAAGTGATGGAGTGCAGGCTCATTTCTGCCAAAGATAATCTCATCTAAGGTGCCATCCTCAGCAGCGCGCTGCTGCATTTCACCCATCACGTAATCCTCCTCTTCGATGGTCGACTTGAACACCTCTAGATTAGCTTCCACGTTACCCCCTCTATCATTGCCTGGCTCATAGACGTCCCCGACGGCTTTCGCACCTGCATCTCGGTTTTGGGCGTACTCCATCAACTCTGGCGAATAGTAGAAGCTGATTCGAGTTACGGAAGAGGAGGGGTTGCCTAACACAGGGTAGATCCTGATGAGTGTGGCGGTATGCTCGCTTATAAGGTACTGAATGTTCGGAAAAAGGTGATAAAGCACAAAGGTGCCATCAGCGATTTTCCATTCGCTCTCTGGTTGCTCGCGGATGGCATCGATGCCTCGACTAGCAGTGACAAAGCGATGATGTCTGCCGAAACACTCAAAGTGTAGGTTATTGCCGTAAAAGAGGCGACCTAAGGTGTCTTTATGAAGCTTGCCAAAGTGATAGGTCTCTCCAAAGGTATCATTGGCCAGCTTCCAATTGAGTCGCTTGGCGATAGTTGTTTCACCGGCATTGCATAAGCGGTGCGCCTGGTACGTGCTGAATTCGTTGGATAGTTCACGTCCGAGTAGTTGAATTGGATCTAACGAGCCATCCCTGTCAGGATGAACAAACAGGAGCCCGTGATGCTCAACAGCCGGGAGTTCGATAAGTCCCCGACAAGACTTGTCGATTGCGCCGAAATGGTCCTCATTAGGAATGTTGATGAGCTCGCCTGTTGGCGCGTAGCTCCATTGGTGAAATGGACACATAAATACGCTCGCGCGGCCCCTTGGTTCGCTCGCAAGACGTGCTCCTCGATGCCTGCACGCGTTTAGGAAGGCTCGGAATTGGCCATCCTTGTCTCTCGTTGCAAGAATGGGCACCCCAAAGTCATCGAGGGCTAAGTAACTGCCTTTTTTTGGTAAATCTCCAGATAATCCAATGAGTTGAGGGTGGTTTTTGAAAAATTGTTTCTCTTCCTTTGCTGCCCGGTCAGTACAAACATAGGCTTTAGTTTGATGGCGGTACTGAACGCCAGCATCGATGTT
>MDTE01012361.1_pt1 | contig 10822 bp, 12 predicted proteins | sample 811231 | NCBI WGS metagenome assembly MDTE01 (sample SAMN05326651, study PRJNA326480) | marine metagenome | isolation source: seawater | place: Indian Ocean: Red Sea | collected 2010 | reverse complement strand
TCCCATCTTCAGCCAACGCGTTCGTGATTGATCAGTTCCATGCGGCCTTAACCGAGGCGGACCAGGACTATCGAAGCGCATCGTTCTATTTGCGCACAGGAAACCCTGGTGTGGCCCTCTTGGAACTCCAGGCGTTATCTGACAAATGGCAGACCCTATCAAAAACCTTTAGTGATCAACCACCCGGTCCTTATGCCAAAGACCCGGCATGGTCAGCGACGCTTGGACAAATTGGCCACCAGGTCGAAACTGCTCTGGCGGACGTCGAAGCTGGAAATGTCAAAGCGGCGCAAGGCCAATTGGAACCAATCCGCGCGGCGCTGGCAGACCTGCGCAGGCGAAACGGCATCTTTATGTTCGCGGACTGTGTGGAAGAAGCCAACCGGGCGATGGATGCCTTGTACGCTTACCGGCATCGCCCACCCAACTTTGATGATCAACGCGACGTTGACGAATTACTGCGTCGCGCCACCGTAACGGCGCACTGGTATGAACGTTGTTTTAAAACGGCGCCAGAGAAATACACAGCGTCGACCGAGTTTCAGCGCCTGATGGAGGCTAGCCTTCGCTCCCTTGGTTTGATTTGGGAGGCTGTGCACAATAAGCAGGAGCGCCGGGTAATTAATATCCTTCGGGAACTGCGATCATCAGACCGCTTACTGTATCTGAGGTTTCTTTAACCGACGGTCCCGAGTGCGGGGAATGCCTCAAGTAGCCAATACGCGATTTCCGAAAAAGTTCCTGTCAGGAATAGAACGCCCGTGACAACCAAAAGTCCACCAATGACCCTTTCCACTGTCTGCATGTGCTGGCGGAACCTCGTCATGAAACCAAGAAACGGTCGAACCGCTAAGGCCGCCAAGAGAAATGGAACACCCAGTCCAGCAGAATAAGCGCCGAGAAGCGAAGTTCCGTACATAACTGAATCGTCGCTACCCGCAACGAACAAAATAGCCGCCAGGATCGGGCCTACACAGGGGGTCCACCCAAACGCGAATGCAAGGCCGACTACGTAGGCACCGACAAGGCTGGTCGGCTTGGATTCCGTCTGGAATCGCGCCTCGCGATAAAGAAATGGGATCTTCAATAATCCCATGAAATGTAGTCCCAGAATGGCAATCACAACACCTGCAATCTTCGCCAAAACGTCCAGATAGTCTGCCACCAGTTGGCCAATGGCCGAGGCAGTAGCGCCCAGAGAAACGAACACCGTTGAAAAGCCGACCACAAATAGGAGGGCGGCCAGAAATACCCGGCGCATGATCGCCGGTTTAGGTGCCTCCGCATTTGTAACTTCATCGAGTGTCACGCCGCCCAAAAAACACAAATAAGGTGGCACCAGGGGAAGCACGCAGGGTGATAGGAAACTCAAGAGCCCCGCCCCGAAAGCCCCGGCATAGGTTACGTCTAGTCCGCCCATAGCCGCTCAACTCCCTACCCGGTGCCGGAAATCCGAATTTTTTGGTTCTCCTGAACGCGCACCGTTTTCTTATCACTGATATAATCGCTGACCAGGTCGTAAACTGGCGGACCTTGGGTCCCTTCGTTCACCGATGCCCAACCACTAACCACATAGGATTTCTTTGCATCAATTATCTGTTCAGACGCCAGCAAGGTCATATCTGATATTCGCTGACCAATGGGTTTTGACACATCGATAGCGTATCCTAGCCCTCCCGTTCGGACCATATCCCCTCCTTGCTGGTAGTAGGGATCTGGGTTGAACAGGTTGTCAGCCACATCTTCCAAGATTTCCTTTATAAACGCCCCGGTCATCTCTGTCCTGTATACGTTCGGATAAGTGATGGCTGTCTGATTGTACACCAGTTCCTTGGTGATATTCTGTCCCGGCAGCACGGAAGACCCCCACCGGAAGCCAGGTGAGAGAGCAATCTGAGCGTCGCGCCGCTCGAGCATGGCGTCACAAATCAGATCATCAAAGGTGCCGTTGAAATTCCCGCGCCGGTACAGAAGGCTTTCCGACGTCCCCAGGACCGTCGAGAGTTCTTTCGCATGGGGTGCGCGGATCTTGTTGATCACGTGTTCCATCGCCGGGTCCGGCGCAATGACATCCGATAGGATCGGAATTAGTCGGAATGCGAAATCCTTCACCTCATCACCCGCCATGTCCAAGTCAAGGCGCGCCAGGAATTTGCCATGCGAACCGGACGCTACCAACAGCGTCTTTCCCACCGTCTCGACAGCCGGTACCGCGTCATGGGTGTGACCAGTGAGAATGACGTTGATGCCCTTCACCCGCGACGCCAGCTTTCGGTCTACGTCGAAACCATTATGGCTCAAGAGAACGATTAGTTCGGCGCCACCGACCCGTGCTTCATCGACACGTTTCTGCACTAGCTTCTCCCGAATCCCAAAAGACCAGGTAGGGATCATGTATCGGGGGTTGGCGACTGGGGTATAGGGAAATGCCTGGCCAATGACAGCGATCTTAACGCCGCCACGTTCGAAGGTTGTAGTTGAATCGAAGACTTCTTCTTCCCACTCCGTGTCGCGGACGTTCCCCGCGAGGAAAGGAAAATTCAGTATCTCCTTAAGTTCTTCGACCCGATCTGATCCGTAGGTGAATTCCCAATGGGCCGTCATAGCATCGACGCCCAGCGCATTCATCACCTCGACCATATCGACACCGCGGGACTTCATGGCCGTGTAGGATCCTTGCCATGTATCGCCACCGTCCAACAAAAGAGTATTCTTTGGCCGGGACGCGCGGATAGCCTTTACCAGGGTGGCCATCCGGTCCAGGCCTCCGACGCGGCCGTACGTGCTCGCGAGTTTTACGAAATCGGTACTAGTGAACGCGTAAGCTTCCGGGGACCCTGCCTTAAGACCAAAATGTTTCAAGAGGTCCTTCCCTGTGATGTGCGGGGGCAGGCCGTTCACGTCGCCAATACCGATGTTGATGGACGGCTCGCGGTAATACATCGGCACCAACTGAGCATGACAGTCGGTGAAGTTCAGAAGGGTCACCTGCCCAACAGGGTCAAAGTCCAACAGTTCATCCTGGGAAATTTTTGACGACGCAGACGATAGCCGCGAGCCACTGGCAGTGATCGCCGCAACCGCCGCCGTTACCTGAAGAAATTGGCGTCTGTCAATCATCCCTAGTTTCCAAAAAAAAGAGGATGCGGTCCCCCGCATCCCCCTTATTAAATTTTCAGGTTAACCCTCGTATCCTAGTTACGGACCGCAGGAGTCTCGACCGGCAAGCCACGAGCACGCCAACCAGCGTAAAGTTCCAGATTAACGTATTCATCGGATCCCGCCTTGAACGGGGTCGCACGAACCTGCTTGTTACAACCGCGGAATCGACGATGCAAAGAACCAACCTTTTGCCACTTTAGACGATAAGTCGGGAAACTATGAGATTGCCCCTGAGAAAGGCGATTTGCCCTTATCATATTTCCAGCATTGTCCTCATGGCAATTGCTGCAGGACATGTCCAATTGCCCACGACGCTCGTAATAAAACTTCTTACCTTTTTCGAAGAACGGAGCATATTCGCCATCAACCTTGACGCTCATGGGCATCCCACGGGACTGATGACGGACATAAACAGTCATAGCCAACATCGGGTTAGATTCTAATTTCCAGGCTTCAGCTTGCATATTCTTTGTTCGACAAGCGTTGATCTGCTGTTCAATATTTTTGAGCTTGCCTAATTTCTTATCAAATTTTGGGTACACCGTTGCAACACCCTTCATGGAAGATGCTGCATCACTGTGACAGGAAGCACAGGCCTTGCCCGCCTTGCCATCAACTTTTTCCCAAATCTGGGCCGCTTCATCGACCAGCACCATAGCAGGGTTCTCGAAATCGTCATCCTGCATGGATCGGGTCTCTATCTGCGCATAGGTATAACCACTGCGGCGGTCCTCAACCTGGTACTTACCCCAATTCTTTTCATCGGCCATGGCGCTATCGAGCATCCAAGCGACACCCAATACTGTAACGCACGTCAGTTTTACGCACTTACCCAGCATCATTCTCTTCCTACCCTGTAACCGTTAGTTTGGCAGATTTCTTGGCGACCTGCCCCTTGTCGTCGGTCCAGCTAAATTCCAGCATACCGCTTTCCTGAGCCTTCACGTAGAACGCCATATATGGATTGGCTGAAACCGCCGGATGCCAATCTGACGCGAAAACTTGCTCACCATTATAAGTGCAGGTGAACTTGTTGATAATCATCCGCGATATTTTCTTGCCAGTCTTCTTGTCCTTGCGCTGACCAGTTTCCATCTTGTGGGATGCCAGAGTTTTGATCTGGAAGACTTCCCCTTTCTTGACCTTCTTAGGGACCTTCACACGCGCTTTAAGTTTTGCCATTTTTCGCTATCTCCTCCTGGCCTCAGCCGCCGCAGCCGCCAATGGTGACTTTTACGGGTGACTTCGCCATATAGACGGACCCGTCGCTCATTTCCGCGACCGCCACGATGTTTTGGGATTTGGACAAACGCATGCGCGTATTCGCCTTGGCCCGGCCCGACGCCGACGTGAAATGGAACGAAGCCACGTCCGGGCGCGGATTTTTATCGGCAAACACATGTACCGACTTAACATAGTCATTGTCAGTCATCGGGCTATCGACTTCAAATCCCATGGGTACCGTGTTGCCGTTCTCCGCAATTTGCGGGAGCTCAAAGGTAATCTTGCCGTCCTTGGTGGGTTTATCGCCAATCAGTTTCTTGATCGCTGCGGCCACCATCTTCGCATCAGCCTGCGCAAGGCCCGGCAAAAGGCTAGTCGACACCAGCGCCAGAGCACCCGTGCCACCTAGTTTCAAAAGCTCGCGACGGCCAACAGAATGCATCTCGATTTTCTGAACCATTAATCTCTCCTCACGTGAGCGCACTATTCGTCGCCCCTATTTTAGCGTCATTAGGTAAGCAACTATATCTTCGACGTCTTGCGCCGAAATAATTGTCTTGCCGTTGAACTTTTTCAACACTCGATGGAAACCATCATTTCGGTAGAACGCAGGCATGATCGTCGCTTCATTTATTATCTTTGGGTTTACAATCCTAAGACGTAATTCCCCCTCTTCATAACGGCTTGCGACGCCGTTGAGATCAGGCCCAATTTTTCCATGGTAGGACTGCTCCGGAATGGGCATGACATGGCATGCAAGACAATTACCCTTCTTGCGATTGATCGCCAATTTTCGGCCGTTAACTGGATCGCCCTTCTTTCCGGTCAAGTTTTGAGGGATGCTGTTTTCATCCACAATCTTATACTTGACGAGCTTCGGCGCACCAGACGCGTCGGCCTCGGTTCCGGCCCCCAACACGACGGCAATCGCCAATGCCGTTGCCACCATTACATTACCACTCAAGATTGTCTCCTTCCTTGCATCCCTGCAAATTTTTTGATGCGACCTAGCGCTTCGAGCAGATCACGACATATTACTTAATTAAGACTGAAGCCTTTTTTATCCCTGTCATAAATTATCATATTCAATAGTGATGAATTATCAATATTGAAAATGATGGTAGTTGATTAGTCGCAGCCCTCGAATCCTTCCGCCTCCATTTTGGCTTCATAGGGAGCCGCGACATCGGCGCCCGGGGTCAAATCGCCTTTCGCGCCATCCCAGTCATCCGGCCTGACGATGACGAACCAACCATCTCCGTATGGATCATCGTTGACCGTGTCCGGCTTTGCGCTCAAATCTTCATTGACGGCGACAACCTCGCCGCCCGTCGCCAATTTGGCCGGCCCAACCCATTTCCCGGATTCCACCGTCGCACATGACTTGCCAGGCTTTACGGTTCGACCAACCTTCTTGGGCGTAAATGCGACCAGTTGCCCGGCCATGGCAGCCGCAACGGCGGTCATGCCGATTTTCACCGTGCCGTTACCCTGATCCTGGTACCAGATATTATTCTCAACGTCGTACAACAAGTTGTCAGGTAGGTGGCATCCGCGTACATCAGGCATGGTTGGGAACCTCCTCGGTTGGCTTTTCATTGTGCAGGGGACGCGACGAACAGCAGAATTCGCCCAGGGCATCCTCTTCCATTTTCCCTTGAACGAACAAGCAGAGATGGCGCGCCACCATGGCGGCCATTTTCAGGCGCTTCGGTATTTCCACATTTTCCGGCTCATCGTGAATTAGGTTTCGGTGATAGACTAGTTCGCGGCAGGTCTCCCGACAGGCGTTAAAGCTGGGGTCTCCCTTGGCGCCCTGACGTTGTAGTGCCAGGAGGCGAAAGCCTTCGCGTTCGTTCGCGGTTGGCGTCTCGTCGCGCGCTTCCACCCAATTCTCGAGGATACGTTCCCCCCAAGTCACTAACGCATCGGCCCCTCTCCGGGCATCCGAATCGCCCACGGCTGCAGCAATACCGGCGGTAATGGTCTCGAACGGCGTCATGCCAATCCCTTTTCCCGAAAGAAGTTGATGGAATCGGACACGTTCTCGTGAATGCCAACTGTCCGCGCATTCATGCCAAGCGCCAACCCAATCAACTGCGTGAAATAGACAATCTTAGCGTTGGTCTTCTTCCCGAGCTTAGTCTCGGCGCGAATTTGATGCATCTCCAGGCCGGAATGACAGGTCGGGCACTCAGTGGCAATGATGTCCGCGTCGCATTCGTCGGCCGCCTCCAGGAGATTAAGCACCAGCTTGGTCGACGTGTCTGAATCCGAGAGCGTATGCGCGCCGCCACAGCACGCGGTCTTTAGGGGATAGTCAACAATCTCCGCACCGGCGGCTTCCAGAAGATCATCCATAAAGTGCGGCTGCAATGTGGATTCTGACCCTGGCCCCTGATCCTTCTCTGGAAAGATATGACGCGGACGGGTGTACATGCAGCCATAATAGTTGGCTATCTTGAGGCCTTTCAGAGAATGCGTAATCCGTTCCTTCAGGCCTTCTTCGCCGATGGCGCGCTTCAACCAATCAAGGGCATGAATGGTTTCGACGCTGCCCGGCTTGTAAGTGGGATGCCCCGCCTTCTCCGACAGGCGTTCCGTGACGGCAACATTCTCCGGGTCGTTCGTCAGGTCATACTCGGCCTTTTTGAGATTATGGTAGCAGCCGTTGCACGGGGCCATAACCGTGTCGAAGCCCATGTCCTCGCTGGCGATCGACATAACTCGCGATGACAGATAGGTCTGCAGTTTCGGATCGATATTCTTAACCTCCATGGCGCCGCAGCAGTTCCAGTTTTCCACCTCGACCAAATCCAAACCCAGTTCTTTTCCCACGGCGCGGGTCGAGCGGTCGTAGGCATGCCCCGTGCCCTCAAGGGCGCACCCCGGATAGTAGGCTACGCGTTTCAGATCTTTTTGTTCACTCACACTCAAAACTCCTCAGTGGTCGCCAGCCGCATCTAATCCGAGCGCCTTCCGGTTCGCTGCGTCGCGCTCCAAGACATATTCCTCGATCGCCGCCTGCGCGCGCCCCCAGTCCCTCGTCCGCGGGCGGACAAAGTTCGCCAGCCCCATGGTCATTAGAAGCTTCACGGGCATATGACGGATCAATCGCTTAACTAGTTCAACCAGCCAGTCCTGAATAAGAGGCTGGCCCGTACGCTGAAAGAATCCGCGGATCACCCGGCCCTCTTCGATTTTACCAGTAGAAAAAACTTGGTCGGCGAATTCCTCGTCGAAATGCATGGAAGGCGACTTTGGCGTATGCCCCTTCAATTCCAGCCAATGGGACAAGGCCTTCATGACCCCTTCCGGGTTAACGTCGCGGGGACACGAATAGGTGCATTTGTTGCACGATACGCATTGCCAGATGATATCTTTATCGCGCAGCAACTCGGACTCCATGCCCATGCGGACCAGATAGATCCAAAAGCGCGGGTTGAAGTCCGGATTTACCGCATTGACCGTACAGGAGTTCGTGCACGACCCGCACTGCCAGCATCGGTTGATATACTCGCCGCCAGGAAGGGCCGCAACTTCGTCCTCTATATCTTCGTTGTAGTCGGTGACGACACGTGATTCGATAAAAGTACTCCAATGTCCCGAAACATCGATGCCATCAATCTCCAACTCTTCGTTGGTGATTATGTTCTCGGGCCGGATCAGATTTTGTTCATGTATAGGCATGGCATGACCGTTCAGTTCATCATCTCGGGGTCGCTGAGCTGGAATCGTTCACCATTGGCCAGCTTGACCCGCGTGCGACCGGTATCGGGATCGACGCCGTCCAATCCCAACATGCGACGGGTGAATTCAAGTGGATCAATCTCGCTGGCGAAGTCCGTGCGCAGGAAACTACCACCCTGTTCGGAGATATAATCGGCATAGATCTGCGCAAGGAGCAAATCTACGTAGTACAAGACATCCCGGAACACGCCATTGGATGCCAGGAACTGGCTGAGTTCCTCGCGCAGCATCAGATGAGTTTCATAGGTATCGGCGATGTTCAAGGTGAGATGGTCGATGTCGTCCGCGTGCCAGATTTCGCGAATGACACCTGTATTGGCGGCCTGGTCCCAGACCCACCGGGTCATCAAAGGATATTGCTCCATGTCGCTGAAATGCAGGAACTCGGCCACCAGGTCCCGGACCCAACGATGGTCTCTGTCCTGAGGAAACCACTCACAGAACGCCGCAACGCGCATGTCCACGTCGCTTCCATCCAACTCTCCGCTCATCAACGCCACCAAACGCGCACGCAGAGCCTCAAAATCCTGAGATTCGATCCACACGCCGATCCGGCGGCGAGCCGGCGCAATGAACGCGCACAAACCAAGAAAAGTGTCTTTATCCAGGCTCTGTACATTTTCTGCCTTCAGAACTTCCTGAAAGACCGAATGCTTGAACTTGATCGCCGTTACGAATGTCTCGATCCCACCCTGCTCATCACTGGCATTAAGGAGTTTTTCAAAGCTCGATGTGATCCTCGGCCCGCTCAACTCAAGAACAGGCCGAGACGGCACGGCGCCCGACCCATCTCCCGATGTGACGCGATCAATCAACACATCACTCTGCAGCTACCGACAGGCCACCTGACACGGATAATGCAGCCAGCGCCGCACCCTGGGCCTGGGCGATGGAATCGTCGATGGTTTCGGGTCCGGTGGCCGCGCCAGCAACAAACACGCCCTCACGACTGGTCCGAGCGATACCACCATAGGTATCTGCATGCTGGATGTGACCGTGTTTCTGCAACTGCACGCCGAAGGTGGACGCGATCATAATGTTATCGATATTGGGATCCATGCCGATGGCATGGACAACCATGTCGAAGGGGATGGTGATCGGTCGCTTCACCAACGTGTCTTCCCCCTTGACGATCAGACGGTCGCCGTTTGAAGTGACTTCGGCGATACGGGCCTTGATGTACTTGACCTTGAATTCTTCCTGAGACCGCCAGTAGTAGAGGTCCTCGTAAAGGCCGAAGGTCCGGATATCCATGTAGTAGATGTAGACGTGGCAATCCGGTATTTCCTCGCGGATTTCCATGGCGATGTTCGAAGATACAGTGCAGCAGATCTTGGAGCACCACTCGCGACCGATCTGACGGTCGCGGGAACCGACGCACAAGAGTATAGCCACCCGCTTTGGCTTGCGCCCGTCGGACGGGCAGCGCACCCCCTGGCCGCTGGACATCATCTGCTCCACTTGGGTGGTGGTTACCACGTCCGGAAAAGTGCCAAAGCCCCATTCAGGCTTGTTGACGGAGTCGAAGTGTGTGAAGCCCGTGCACAGGATCGCGGCACTGGCGTCTACCGTGGTGTCGTCGCTGAGTTTTGCGATGAAATTTCCTGGCCCACCTTCGAAGTTGGTGACCGTCAGATTCGTACGAACATCCACCGTGTCACTACCCTCAACGCGCGAGACCATGCCGCCGATGGCGTCCTTGGCCCATTCGCCGGTTGGTACCAGCTTGGCGTAACCGGACAGGATCGGTGCGCCGCCTAGCTGTTGTTCCTTTTCCACCAAAATGGCCCGCTGGCCAGCGGCCGAAAGCGCCTGCGCCGCGGACAATCCTGCGGGCCCGCCGCCGACGATGAGAATGGGTTTGGTCATCGTTCGTCCTTTTCCTCAGCCAACGCTGGGCTTTTGGAAGCCTGGGCCAGACGTGATCCGCAACCGCGGATCGTAAAGCTGTTCGCCCTTGCCTTGCTTGACCTCCTCCAGGTAGGCCTCGAATTCCGTTTTCGACTTCTGCCAGTCGATGCCCATCTTCTCCAACAACCCTTCAAAGGCGGACGCGTGCCAGTGAAGCTGCACTATCTTGTAGGGGTCAGCGCCGCAGGCCAGCGCAGCGAACTGGCAATCGGCCATCACCGGCAAGGACACGTCCTTGCCCACAGCTTGACCGATCCACTGGTTCTTATCCAAAGTCGTGATGCAGCCCGTGTCATGGCCGATCATCACGTCGGCCTGCGCCTCTTCCACCGCAACCTTGATTTTGCGATCGATAGCAAATGAACGGGTGAACTCACGTTCCGAAATGATGTGGCGGAACCCGAAACCGCAACAGTCGTACCAAGTGGAATAATCAATTACCTGCGCGCCAAGCGCCTGTATAATGCCGGTGGACACAGCAACCCGATTCCCCTCAAGGATATCATCGTCGTAGATCGCATCCTCGGGAATCATTTTGTATACGTGGCAGGCCGGATGGATAGTCGCGCGGACACCGCTTATGTCAATCTCACGCATGTAGTTAATCTCGGGACGCATGACATGCAGCCATTCGGAGTAATGCACGATCTCTTCGGGGATCAGGAGCTTGCCGTCGACCAGACGACCCAGCTTACCCAGGATTTTCGCCACGCGTTCGCGTAGCTCCGCCGAATGCAGGAGGAACCCTCGGATTTCCTTGTAGTTGCCAAACGAC
>MDTE01132057.1_pt1 | contig 10823 bp, 9 predicted proteins | sample 811231 | NCBI WGS metagenome assembly MDTE01 (sample SAMN05326651, study PRJNA326480) | marine metagenome | isolation source: seawater | place: Indian Ocean: Red Sea | collected 2010 | reverse complement strand
CTTTATCAGGTGTATCTTTTTTGGTTGTTCCAATACAAAAAAAACATTCGTCACCTTTAATTTTGTCTTTATATTGTTCTAAATTAGTAAAATCAGTTTTTATAATTTCTACTTTTGGATTATTAACTTCTGGAATTGTACGAACAAAAATTTTAATTTTATCGTAAAAACCATTTAAAAGAATAGTTTTAAATAATTCATTTCCGATTAAACCTGATGATCCAAATATTATAGCAGTTTTCATAAATTAAATATCGAAAGATAAGCGCTATAAACAATATAAGTTACTAAGCCACTCATAAAAGATATAATAAAAATATTAATATACTTCCAGGTATTTTTATTTTTAACAAAATTTGCAAATATACTCGACATATAACCTAATGAGTAAAAGAATATAATCGAGGATAAGGAAGCACCTAAAGCGAAAAAAAACTTACTTTCTTGATCGAAGTTTTTAGACAAGTTTCCCAAAATAAAAATAGTATCTGAATATACATGGGGGTTTAGATAGGTAAAGCCTAGAGTTTTTAATACAACTTTTTTTAAATTATTCGATCCTTTTACTTTTTTAGCTTTAAAGTTTTTTAATTCATAAATTTTTTCATTAATAAATCTTATTAAAAAGAAAATTAGAATTATGTTTAGTGCAAATTCAAATTCAGCAGATATGGTGTTGAAGATTTGGTAAATAAAGACACCAAGAAAAATTAAGAGAATATCAGAGACAGCACAAATAGTAGTAACTGTAAATATAAATTTTTTTTTTAGACCCTGTTCTATTACAAAAAGATTCTGTGGACCTATAGCCAAAATTAAACTACCGGCAGTTAAAAAACCCAAAACCAAACTTTCCATTTATGAGAGATCTACGGCAAATTTTTTTAATTTTTCTATAGGAATAAGATCTAAAGTTTTTTGGTGAGTTCTTTTTAAATATATCGGACAACCTTTTCCAGCATCTAAAGCTCTTGCATACCAACTTGCACAAACACACCATTTGTCTCCATCTTTAAGACCAGGAAAACCAAACTCAGGATGGGGTGTTATCAAATCATTTCCAGCTTCTTTACACCACTTAAGAAATTCATCATTAACTTTTACGCAAACGGTGTGAAGACCTTTATCATTTTCGTCTGTATTGCAGCAACCATCTCTAAACCAACCCGTCATTGGGTCTGATGAACAACTTTCTAATTTTTCTCCTAATACATTTTTTTGTTTTTTCATTTATTAAATCAATTATTGCCTAACGCTTCCTTAGCTTCATCAACAGAATAATTCGTTCCATATTGTGCGTTGTAAGCGGCCACAGCATCTGCAAAACTGTCATATCCCAAACCTTTAGCCGCTGCTTCTAAATCTGTGCCAATACCAGCTGAGGCAGCTTCCGCAATAGTGTCGGCAACTGTTTGTAAGTCTGCTCCTAATTCTTTAGCGACTGCTGCAGCATTAAAAGAATCAAGCTCTGACATTAATTCAGGACCTTTAACAACGTCTTTAATTTTTGTACCTGTTTCAAGAGAAGCTGATTCGTAAACTTTTTGATAATCAGCTGCCGATACATTTGTACCGTAGTATTCATTAGCGAAATCAGTAAGGTCTTGAAAATTTTTAAGATCCTTTCCCCAAGCATTACCTACTAAGGAACTGTAATTATCCAAGGTGATAGAAAAATCTCTAGCCAACCAAGAGTCTATATTGAATGCGCCAGATGATTTTACAGTATCTATAACTTCTTCAATATTTTCATTCATGGAAACTTTGATATCTGATGCTGCCGTTTCAACAACATCTGCAAAATTATTCATCGCCATTTGTGCTTTTATGTCATTAATATTTTCCTCTGAAAACTCAACAAGATTGCCGGCCTTATCCTTTATTTCTTTTGGAAGTGGGCCTCTCCATGAATTTGCCCAATCTTTCATTGCCCATCTCTCCATACCTTTAATATTATCAAATGACATTGAGATTGAATCAACCTTAAAACCATCATTTTCTATTTTGTCTAAGAATTCGTTTACAGGATAATTATTATTTTCTAAATTTAATATTGATCTTTGTAGGTCTCTCTTTTTTAAGGCTTTTTGATCTTTCATATTAGAAGATACTTCTTTAACAAGATTTAATTGATTTTTGCCAAAAGATTTAAAGTCTACTTTAGACATATCTTGCACCCATCTTTTTTTAACAATTTGCTTTTCTACATCTGCAACAGTCGTATTAGTAAAATCTATTGTATCTAAAACTGTTAACAATTCTTTCCTTTGACAATCATCAGAACAATTTCTAACAAGTTTAACTGACTCTTCAAACATCTCGCCAATTGTTTCAAAGAAGACACCTAAATCTTTATCTCCATTCGATCCGCCACCCTTTTTTTTGCTATCAATTTTAGACATAGACATTAAGGTTTTTTTAACATCTCTTACATTTTTATTTAATTCTTTTTGAAATTCATTATTTGTTATTCTTCTCTCACTTTTCAAAGTTATATTTTTTTTGAATGATCCGTAGTGTTTTTTAAATTTATCAGACTCTTTTTTAATTTTTTTATCCCTACTACTTAATTTGATTTGTTTTTTTTCAGATTTTGATAAAAAATTATGCATTGTAATATAATACTGTAGGGCTTTTTCTGGACTATCATCTAAAGTTAAACCCATAGATTTACGCATTGTTATTCTAGCTTCGTTTAAAGAATGTAAACTTTTCATTTCCTTTTTATAATTTGAGTATATTCCAGGTATATTTGGATATAATGATTTATACTTTTGAATTATTCTTTCTTTTTCTCTTAATTGGTCCATGTAGAAAAACTCAAAGTAACCCATGGCCTTCATCATTCTCTCGGGATACTTTTCCATTAATCCTTTTTGTTTTACAAATATCATGAACATATCTTCCATAGACTTTGTGGCTCTAGCTTTGAATGATTTATACTTGCTATCAAAATAACCATCTGGAACCAACTCGATTTTTTTAAATGTTCCTAAATTATTTATATCTTCCATGCTTACAAAAGTTTTCGATAAATCTTCATCAAATTTTCTTACTTTAACTTTTGCTTTATTGATTTTTTTCTTGGTTTTTTCTTTTTTAAAAGTTGTTTTTTTTGTTGGTTCTTTTTTTACTTTTTCTTCCTTTTTAATTTCTTTTTTAACTTTTTCTTCTTTATTAATTTCTTTTACTTTCTTGTTGTCTTTATTTGTCTCCATCGATACATTTTCCGACTTAAATAATATCGTTTTTGCTTTTTGAAATTCCTCTTTAGATATCGCACCCTCTTTGTAAAGATTATTTAATTTTGTTAACTCATCAACAATATTAGCGTGAGAAGTGGAGTAAGGACTCACAGTTAAAAGAAAATAAAATAAAATACTAAATAATAATTTTTTCACGTAATCCTACTTTATAATAATCAATCTTATTATAAATTTATATTGTCTTGCAAGCGTGCTTTAATGTAGTCCTCGTAAGAGCTATGACAAGAAACCAAGTATTTATCTTTTAAATTGTATACACAACATTCAATTCTTGCGATTAATGTTTGAGCCATGGTTGATACTGGAAACTTTTTCTGACGCAAGTCAAAGTGAGTAAGCTTGTTTAAGTAATGGTTTTTATTTTCACCGGTAATTTCAAAATAGGTCGTATTAGAATAATCTGATGCTAATATTTCCTCATTTTTATTCATTGCAGATATCAAATTTACCATTTCTTTATCTGATTTTTGTTTCAAAAAAATAAGACTCCATTGATCAAAAGATTGTTTTGCCAAAAGATATTCTTCATTATTAACCATTCTTAAATTATCTGAAGGGGGAAGTAGCGAAATCTCTTTGTTAACAACTTCAGCAAAACCGCCATCTCCCTTTCCTCTTAACAAAATTTGTTGAAATTGTTGTTGTTCTACCAACATTCCTTTTGCTGAAAAAGTAGACATCATGATGTTAACCTTTCATTATTGGGGTCTATAAAGTTAGGTTTAACTACTTCAACCGCTATTGTATTAAGATTAGGTGTTGAAACAAAAAGCTGGCTTCCGATTTTTCTTTTTCCACCTTTAATCAAAGCCATAGCAACAGAATGTTCAAGCGTTGGACTAAAATAACTCGAAGTAACTTGACCTAGCATTTTTATCGGCTCTTTTATTGGGGTTGAAATTCTTTCATTTTCAATTACATGTTGGCCTTCCTCAATTCCATATGATTTGTCAATTGGAACTAAACCAACAAGCTGTTTCCTATCACCTTTAATCATATCACTTCTAACTAAAGATCTTTTACCAATAAAATCTTTTTTATTTTTTCCAATCATCCAATTTAGGTTGAGATCAATTGGGGTAACAGTTCCATCAGTGTCTTGACCAACAATGATATAACCTTTTTCTGCTCTCAAAAGGTGCATAGTTTCAGTTCCATATGGAGTTAATTCAATATCTCTGCTTGAATAAAAAATTCTTTCCCAAAGTTTAAGAGCATATTTGGGAGGAACATAAATTTCATAACCCAATTCCCCAGTAAAACTTGCCCTTAGAATCCTAACTTGTGTATCTTGGTAATCAAAAAATTTAAAAGTCATGAAAGGAAATTTCTCATTACTAAAATCAATATTTGGAAACACTCTTCTCATTATAAGCCTGGTTTTAGGACCACTAATATTAAATGTAGAAAATTGTTCAGTGATAGAATTCATGTAAACATTCATATTTGGCCACTCTGTTTGTTTATATTCTTCCATATGAGATAAAACGTTAGCCGCACCACCGGTCGTGGTAGTGGCAATAAAATGTTGGTCATTAATTTTACAAATAATGCCATCATCTTTTACCATTCCGTCCTCACCTAGCATAAGACCATATCTACCAGACATAGGTTTCATTTTTGTAAAACTATTTGTGTATATTAAATTAACAAAATCTAAAGCGTCTTTCCCTTTTATTTCTATTTTTCCAAGTGTGCTGCCATCCAATATTCCAGCTGACTCTCTAACTGTTTTGGACTCCCTTTGAACTGACTCATGCATACTTTCGTTTTCATATTTTTTGAAATACCAGGGTCTTTTCCACTGACCTACATCTTCAAAAACTGCATTATGTATTTCGTGCCATGGATGGATAGGAGTTTTTCTCACGGGGTCATAAAATTCATAAACACTTCTCCCTGCAATCGCAGAAAAACTTACTGGGTTATAAGGTGGTCTATATGTTGTCGTTCCAACTTCAGATACAGTTTTTTTTAAAATTTTTGATACAATCCCAAGAGCATTTATACTACTTATTTTTCCTTGGTCAGTCCCCATGCTATTTGTAGTAAAACGCTTTAAGTGTTCTATGCGATCAAAACCTTCTTTTATAGCTTGTTTTAAATCTTTAGTAGTAACGTCATTTTGTAAATCTATAAAAGATTTCGACCATAGAGATTTTTTTGAGCTTCTGGTTTCCCATATTTCTTTTATACTAAATTCTTTAGGACCTGAAATTTCAAAATCCAACTTTAAATCATTACTTCCTTCCACAAAATTTAACTTTTTATTTACCTCCTCAATAGTTTTTTCAAAATTAAAATTTCCACTAACTGATCCTAATGTAATCGTGTTTTGAAAGGATCTTTCAGGTTTAAATGTTAGGATTTTTTCATCCCATTTAACAAGTCCTTTAGATTGGGTAAATAAATGTATATCTGGATTTAATCCACCAGATACACAGAGCATTGAGGCTTTAATTTTTAATATTTTATCTTTCTTAGCTCTAACGTTTATTGTTTTGATTTCATTTTTTCCATCACATCCCTCAACCTCAGATTTTGGATAGAAAGGAATGCTATTATTTTCTAAAAGATTTAATGTTTCTTTTTCAATTTTTTTCAAATCTCTTACATCAACATATGCTTTAGGTTTACAATTCATATCGATTAGAGTTTTAAGAAGGCTAAATGTTGAAGAATTATTTGAAAATATAACTGGATTTTTATCAGCTACCACATTGTATCTTTGAATATATTTTTCAAAAGATGCCGCAAGCATTACACCTGGCAAATCATTGTTTCTAAAAGACATGAATCTTTCTATATGACCATTTGCTAGAATTGTATGTTTGGTTCTAATTTTATGTAAAATTAACTCAGGTTTATCATTATCAGGTTTAGACCCTACAAACTTATCTTCTACAGCAACAAGATGATTGCTGTAATTATAAGTAGTTAATGTGCTATTTTTTAATATTTTTATATTCTTTGAACTCTTGAGTAGCCACTCAGTCTGCTCAATCCAACCATTAATGCTTTGACCACCTATTGATTTAATTTTATTTGAATTTCGCAAAATACCACCAAGATTATTATCTCTCTCAATTAACAAAACATCATTATTAGTTGCTGCTAATTTTTTTGCAGCTAACAATCCTGCTAAACCGCCACCAACAATTAAATAATCAACATTATGATGAACATGTGTGCTTTTAGATCTAAATTCTTTAGGGGGTTTGCCCAATCCTGCTGTTCTTCTAATTAACGGCTCGTAAATACTCTTCCAAAACCCCTTTGGACTCATAAAGGTTTTATAATAAAAGCCTGCAGAAAAAATAGGTGATAAAATATTATTTATTGAGCCGAAGTCCATTTTTAGTGAGGGCCAACGGTTCTGACTTTTTACTACCATACCGTCATAAATTTTTTTTACTGTGGCTCTTACATTTGGCTCATTGTGCTCATTAATAATTTGAACAAGCGCATTAGGTTCTTCGATCCCACAGGTATAAATACCTCTTGGTCTGTGGTACTTGAAACTTCTTCCAACTAGCTTTACCTCGTTTCTTAACAAGGCCGAAGCAATAGTGTCTCCTTCATTTCCCTCATAAGTCTTTCCATCAAACTTAAAATAAATTTTATTTTCACTCATGTCTTTTTCACTGTGAAGTTTCCAGATCCCACATCAGGTTCTCCAGAGGGAGATTTAATTGTATTCTTAAATTTTTTGAGCGGTGGAGGAGACTCTCCCATTTTGTAAACTTTTAAAATTTCGTCCGTAGAAGTGTCCCTTACAGCATTGAACCATTTTTTACATCCACTAATATGTACCCATCGTTCATAATAAATTCCTTTTGGGTTTGATCTTATAAAAACATACTCAGACCACTCTCTATCGTTTACATTATCTGGATCTTTTGGTCTTACAACATGGGCCTCTCCACCATTTGTAAATTCTGATTGATCTCTTTCACCACAATAAGGACATTTAATTAAAAGCATTTTAATGAGCCACTGCTGCTGCCCCGTGTTCATCAACCAATCTTCCACTGACAAATCGATTTAATGAGAAAGGAGCATTTATAGAGTGTGGTTTATCTTTAGCAATTGTATGTGCAAACACATTGGCACTTCCAGGAGTGGCTTTAAATCCACCTGTTCCCCATCCACAATTAAAATACAAACCTTCAATTTCACATTTACTTATTATAGGACTTGCATCCGGACAAATATCAACGATACCTCCCCACTGACGAAGCATTTTCATTTTTCCAAAAATTGGATAGAGCTCTATGATTGCTCTTATGGTGTCTTCAATTATATTGTAGCCACCTCTCTGTGTAAAAGAATTATAACCATCTGTTCCTGCTCCAATTACAAGTTCTCCTTTATCAGATTGACTGACATAAGCATGTACAGCGTTTGACATAACTACAGTGTTAATAACTGGCTTAATAGGTTCTGAGACCAAAGCCTGAAGAGGCTTACTTTGAAGAGGTAATTTTATTCCTGCAGTTTCTGCTAAGACTCCTGTGTGACCAGATGCAACTACCCCAACTCTTTTAGCTCTTATAATTCCCTTTGTAGTTTCGACACCTTGCACTTTTCCATTTTTAGTTCTTATTTTTTTAACCTCACAATTTTGAATTATATCAACGCCCATTTCATCTGCTCTCATTGCAAATCCCCAAGCGACCGCATCGTGTCTTGCAGTTCCAGCGCGAGGTTGATAAGAGGCACCAAGTACTGGGTATCTACAATTCTCAATATTCATAATTGGTACAAGTTTTTTTATTTCTTTAGGGTCTGTCCAGTAAGAGTCCACCCCGTTCAATTGATTTGCACTTACTCTTCTTCTAATTTCTTTAACGTCATGTTCGTTATGAGCTAGATTTAACACACCTCTTTGACTAAACATCACATTATAATTTAAATCAGAGGATAAACTTTCCCAAAGTTTTAAAGAATGATCATAAAGATTTGCACTTTCGTCCCAAAGATAATTTGATCTTATTATAGTTGTGTTTCTTCCTGTATTACCTCCGCCCAACCATCCTTTTTCTATAACAGCAATATTTTTTAAACCATGTTCTTTAGCTAAGTAGTAAGCGGTTCCCAAACCGTGACCACCACCCCCAACAATTATGACGTCATAAAATTTTCTTGGCTCTGGATTACGCCACATCTTTTTCCATTTTTCATTGTTGGAAAGCGAGTTTTTAATAATATTAAAGATGGAGTATTTTTTTTTCACAACCAAAAATTAGCAAAAAAAAACGAATTCATCTAGTATTTTTAAATTGAAGATCCTAAAGGAATTGGCGTTGAAACCATTGTGGTTAACCAGCAATTCTCTAGTGGTCCAGTCCTCAAATATTTTTCAACTTGCCATTTAAACTTATAATATTTTTTTTCTCTATCCATTACAACAACCTCAAAAACCACCTTATTTTCCTCTGAATAGATTTCATTAATTTTGTGGTCTTTATGATTTAAAAGCATGCTGTAGGACTCGCCTTTAATCATTTGTTTAAATCTGTCTATAGGACCGGTAAAAATTTTATTATTTGGGTGAGCAAACTCCCAAGTTTGTTCTATGCCTTCATCTTTGTATGAAGAGTCGTTTTTTTTTAAACCCTCCAATTGAATTTTTACTACTTGTAGAGGTTTAATAGTTTGATTTGGTTTTAAAATTTTTGAGTAAGCTAAGCCCGAGCTCATGAAAAATATTAAAATTATGTTGCTGATTTTTCTGATCATTTAATCCTTTTAGAATAATATATTAATACGTCAAGTGGTCGACTTGACGTATTAACAAAAATTAAATTTATGCAGCTAATGCTTGTTTTATATCAGAAATGATATCATCTGGGTGTTCGATACCAATAGATAATCTAACATAGCCTGGAGTTACTCCAGCTTCAGCCAATTGTTTTTCATTTAGCTGACTGTGAGTTGTGGATGCTGGATGTATAGCTAAACTTCTTGCATCACCAATGTTTGCAACATGATAAAGAAGTTTCAAGTTATCAATGAATTTTGCACCAGCTTGTAGACTTCCTAGATCCATTCCTACTAAAGAACCATAACCACCCTTCATATATCTCTTGGCCCTATCTCTTATCTCTCCTTGATGATTTGTTGGGTAGATTACATTTTTAACTTTCTTCTGGCTCTCTAAGAATTTAACAACTTTTTCTGCGTTAGCGCAGTGTTGTTTCATTCTTAACGCTACAGTTTCCAAACCTTGAATAATTTGGAACGCATTGAAAGGTGATAAAGGAGCACCAAGGTCTCTTAATAGAACTACCCGAGCTCTAACCGCAAACGCAACATTCGCTCCTGTCATTTTAGGAACATCTCTTCCCCAAATTGCACCATTGTAACTTGGATCAGGTGTATTAAACAAAGGTTGTCTTTTTGCATTTCTTACCCAATCAAAGTTTCCACCATCAACAATTATTCCTCCAATTGATGTACCATGCCCCCCAATATATTTTGTAAGCGAATGCATAACTATTGCAGCACCGTGTTCTAACGGTTTACAAATTACTGGAGCAGCCGTGTTGTCGATGATCAGAGGTATCCCATGTTTCTTTCCAATATCAGCAACTTCTTTGATTGGAAAAACTCTAAGATATGGATTGGGACAAGACTCACCATAATAAGCTCTTGTCTTTTCATCTGTTAACTTTTCAAAGTTCTTAGGGTCTTTTGGATCAGCAAATCTAACTTCAATACCTTGCATGCTTAAAGTATTTTTAAATAAATTTACTGTACCTCCATAAAGATCAGTAGATGAAACAATATTATCCCCAGCTTGGCAAACGTTTTGCACGCAAAACGCCGAAGCCGCTTGACCAGATCCAACTGCTACTGCAGCTAGTCCACCCTCTAGAGCGGCAACTCTTTTTTCAAGAATGTCACAAGTGGGATTATTGATTCTTGTATAGATGTTTCCAAATTCCTTTAACCCAAATAAATTTGCAGCTGTTTTTGCATCTTTAAATTGGTATGAGGTAGTTTGGTAAATAGGAACAGCAACAGCAGTAGTTGTTGGATCACTTCTATATTCACCACCATGAAGACCTATAGTCTCTGGATTTTTTATTTTATCAGCCATTTTTTCTCTCCTTTTTTAGTACTTCGACAAATAGTCAGGCGTACAATACAGTTCAAATGCCCAGTTTTAATTTGATTAAGTTCAAAAAAAAACCACCGACTAAAGCGGTGGTCTGAAAAGATCTAACGCTTTAGCAGGTTTTATAAAGCGCTCGCAATTTGTATTAAATCAGCGCTATGTTGAAATTATATTAGATTTGATACTGCTAAGTCAATAGCAATTTGGTCCATTTTGAACTATCAAAAAATGTTATAGAATCAAGCTATTGATGAATAATAAAAATTTAACCCCTGAACAAAAAAATATATTACATAATGAAGGTACAGAACCACCAGGATCGAGTCCTTTAAATCACGAAAAAAGAGTAGGCGATTACCATTGTGCTGGATGTGGAACAAAGTTATTTAGCTCGGATATGAAATACGAAAGTGGATCAGGCTGGCCTTCTTTCT
>MDTE01020652.1_pt1 | contig 10823 bp, 6 predicted proteins | sample 811231 | NCBI WGS metagenome assembly MDTE01 (sample SAMN05326651, study PRJNA326480) | marine metagenome | isolation source: seawater | place: Indian Ocean: Red Sea | collected 2010 | reverse complement strand
ATGAGGCAACCGATAAGGTTTACAGGTGGAGCCTGGTGTCCTTCAAGTTTCTCAAGGGACGCTGCGCTTACGTCAGAATTCGTCTCGAGGATCCGCCGATCCAACTTTTGGAGTTGGAAAACCAAGACAAGGCAACTGGCGTGCCTGCTCCTTCAAACAGCAGTCCGACACCTCAGTGAGGGTAAGTTCCGTTTCCCCAAACGAAATTACTTAGGGAAGGCGGACAATCGAGATCCCGCTGTTCTTGGAATTGATCTCGATCTTCTTGTTGTCGGAATCGAGAATGTCGGCCTTGTCGGAAGAGGAAAGGGTGACGGTCAGCGAACCGGCCTGATTGATGGGAAACTGATCGCCGGCTTGCAATTTTCTCCAATCCACTTCGTTCCCAAATTGATCCTGAACCAAGACCCAAAGGTTTCCCTTGGCCTTGACCATATACCTTGCTGAAACCGCTGGAGTTATGGACTCTTGGACTTGGGGAGCGTAACTGGGCGGGGGGGTGTAAGGGGCGGTGGGCGCATAGGCGCCGCCGGACGGATAGGGCGCGGCTACGTCGGATCCGGGATTTTGGGAAGGCATGGGAAAACCGGGATAGGGGGGCGGGGCATCGGGTAAGGTGGATCCTGCCCCTCCTCCGCAACTGCAAAAAAGAAGCGTTGCCGAAATCCAAATTGAATTCAGTAGGCAAGATTTTTCTTTGGTCATGTTGAAGATTTGCGTTTTACACTTAGGGTGACTCCCAAACTTATTAGAAACTTAGAGGCACAGATCAACGTAAATTTTACGTGTCAAAGAGGCTAAGAAGTTGCAAGTACGATGAGATCAAGGTGTTTTTCCATGGATCGTTTTTTTGAAATACCCGGAGGAGGGAATGGTTTCCTCTTGCTTGCTGGGATAAACGAGGAGATGGCCCGAACTTAACTTTCCGACAACATACCTTCCACAAGGAGTGAATGCGCAACTTTCGTAGGGTGAGGAAAGTTTCTCCCCCAGAATGGAAAAACAGGTTTCCGAGCCATTTCTCCAAAGCCGCAGAGCTCCGTCTAGGCAGGTGAGCGTCCATTTGTCATCGGGCGACCGCACGATTTTGGATTTTCCGGTATCCGGGAATTGCTTGACGAATTTTGAAAATGGCAAGATGGGCTCGAGTTTTTCCTTGGCCAGGGCGAAATAGTAATCTTCGGAGGTTTCCCGTTCTCCGTCTTCATGAATGACGTAGAGGTTTTCGGAAACCGGAAAACTTTTGACGAAACATTGTCCCGAGTCCGTACTGACCAAAATTTCGTCGCCCGCCGGAGAAAGGCAAAAGTCATTCACCCTTCGCAATTGCAGATTGACGGACTTGTAAAAGATTTTGGCGGAAGGAGCGAAGAAAGCGATCATGCCGTTGGCGGATAAACAGACTACGGATTCTCCGTTCGGGTGCCAAGATGCTTTGATCCATTCGCCCTTGGCATTCTCAATCAGAGTTTTTTCCTCTCCGGTCTTGAGGTCATGAACGGAAATGGGATTGTGTGGGGCAAAGCACAAGATCCGCATGCCATCGGGGGAGAATTCGATATGCTCCGCAACCCTGCGCTTTTTCGACCACCGTTCGGAGCCATCTTCCAGGGAATGACATTTCAGGAAGCCGTCCAATGCCGAGGAAACCATGCGGGTTCCGTTGCGGTCGACGCTTAGGGCCGTGATCTCATGGGCATGACCGCGCCATTTTCGGAGCGATTCTTTTTGGGATTCCTTTGCCATGAAAAGAGTTCCATCCTTACATCCTCCTGCGATGATTCCGTCTTTCGTGACCCGGAGGTGAAGAATGCTGGCGTTGAAGTCGTGAAGTGTGCGTGTCTTTTCTCCGAGCCAATCGGTTTGCTTGAGGTGTCCCGAAGGACTGCCGTAGATGAGTTGATTGGTCTTGGGTGATTTCCGAAGTTGGGAGGAACTTGGCAAACCCGGACTGCCCATGACGAAAGACCCTGCGGAAATTCGAACTAAGGAAAGGGTTTTGACCCCCTTGAAATAGGAAGCTTTCGGCTCTACGAAAGGTTGGGGCTTGGGATCGGACAAGATTGGCCCAAGGGCGACCCGAAAACCGGTATCCGAATTTTTCGAGGAACGAGGTCGTCCTTGACGAACCGCGGAACGACATTGATCGAACTTCACCTTGAAGGATCCCCCTTTGCTGACTTTAAAGGCTCCCAATTGTTCGAGTGGGTCCCGTAAGCCAACTCTCGGTCCATTCCCATGACCAGTGCCTGGTTGAATCGAGTCCAAGCACCATTCCCAAACGTTTCCATGCATATCGAACAGGCCCGATCCGTTGGGTTTCTTTTGGGCAACCGGATTAGACCGGTTTTCGGAATTGTCCTTATACCAACCAAGCTTATTCATCTGGTTCTGGTAATCCTCCTCCCGAATCAGAGTCGTTTCGGATCGCGCTCCATAGGGCCCGTCGATTGCTCCTTTGCAGGCAAATTCCCATTCCGCTTCGGTGGGCAATCTCCACTCGTAGCCAGGAGGCGGGGGATGCTTTTCGTTAAGTTTGCCGCAAAAGAGAATGGCATCTTCCCAGCTTGCGGTGACGGGAAGGTTCTCTCCTTTTCGTACGCTCGGGTTCTGACCGGTGAGATTTTCGAATTGAGCCTGGGTCACTTCCGTGTTTCCCAGCCAATACGGACGGGTGATGGATACACTCTTCCTGAATTCGTTTCGGCCTCTTCCCCATTCCTGCCAATGGCCCCCTCTGGGATCCGTTTCAAAGGTGGCGATCGGGTCTTTGCCGTCCCACAGGGTGAAGGTGCCGTCGTTGGTATGGGTAATGATTTCATTGGGCTCGCCCAAGTAGGAGGCGTTCAGGAGTTTGGCTTCGAGTATTTGGTCCGGACTGAAGCTGAGAAGCTCTTGGGATTGGTAGCTTTTCGCCAAGAGTTCCAACCTCGACCAATACCACCCTCGTTGCCTTGGTTCCGCTTCGGAAAGAATCCTCAGGGCGTTTTCGGGCTTCTGCATTTTCAATGCTCTTCGGGCTTCCTTGAGTTGAGCCAAATATTTCCGGTTTCGCTTCACCAGCAGATTTCCCTGAAGGGACTTGATGAATTGGAGCGGCATGGCGAATTCGCCGAAGGATGGATGTTGGCCGCTCAGTTGGTTGCCTGTTATGGAAAAAAGTTCGAAACTAAGCTTGCCCATGGACTGGTGAAGAAGGATCTGCTCGGTGGGTTCGATGGAACTTGCTTGGGCAACGGTGGGAAAGAGCATGGACCGCACGCGGTCCCTCCCTACCTGAAAGGTCCCCTGCGCGGATTCCAGGGTAAGCAAATCGCCGGTGGCCGAGCTTCCTTTCAAGAAAGTGGAATCCCCGTTCACAAAGGTAATGAAGGACCGGTTGGCATCCTCGATGGGAACGCTTTTGGATTTGGGAAAGGAATCACCGGCCCAGCCGGTAATGCTCAATTCCTTAAGCCTCAAATAGGAATTGCCTCCTTGGTTAACGAAAAGAATGCCGTTTTCCGTGGGCATGAAGTCCTTGTTGGAATCTTTCCATCGGGCGACCTCGCGACCATTGAAGGCAACCACGAATTCCTTTTCCGGTCGAAGGGCGTGAACCGAGAAGGAACCTTTCTTGATGCCCATCATTTCCGGGATGATCTTCGAGCCGATGGTTTCCCGCATGAGTTTTCCGTTGAGAAGTTTGTTGGCTTGTAGGCTGATTCGGTTGTTGGAAAAGGAGAGATGATACCCGACGTTTCCATAGTTCCCTCCGTCCGAATCGGAAAAGAAGCGGATCGCGAGGTAGAAGGACTTTTCCCATTCCGCATGGAAGCGAACGCCAATCACCTCTTTCTCGGCAAGGGTGGTGCCCGCTCCTCCGGAAAAGACCGACACAAGGTCACCGAGGTCTTCCCGCCAAGCCTTGCTGTTGCTGGTTTTCCATCCCTTGAGACCCTGAGAGCAATCGTACAGGATTTCGAAGCTGGGGGGTAGAAAATCAATCCGCCGAATGCCAGCCAAGGGAAACTCCAAGTGTTCGGAGAAAACGGAGGACAGAATGATCCTTTCCCGATCCATTCGTATCAGGTTGCCACGGAGGAAATCTCCGTTGATCAGATGGAGTTGGGTTAGTTGAGCCTGGTCGAAATCGACGGGTTGTCCCCTTTTGAAGAAAACCGAATCCACGCCCGAATAGTCAAAGGGCAGCGGGGCGGGCGAAGAGGCATGCTTCCATCGTAAAATACCCTTTTCGTCCATCGAAATCAGGTTTCCCTTCAAGTTCGACCCGTCGAAGAAATTGATGGTTTCGACTCCAATCGAAGAGTTCTCTCCTTGATCCGACCCGTTTGATTCGATGATCGGGAGATTCCTAGGTTCACCTTTCGCAACGGACAGTAGCGCTACAAGGAGAGAGGGTAAGAGAGAAAACTTCTTCATCTTTCGTATATGGGGAGGAACCGGTAATTCAAGGCCATGGAGAGCAAAGCGGAGGAGGTGGCAAAGACGTTCCCGTAATTCCCATTCCAGGAGCCGTTTTCCAACTGAGAGTTTTGCAAACGCCGAACGTTCTCAAGGTTCCAGGAGTTCCAATCCCCGGGGGAAACGCGGAACATCGCCTGGGAGGTGTAGTACAAGCTGTAGAACTTGTGGCCCCGGTCTCCGAATTTGGCGTTTTGACGCAGATAGTCGACGGATTTTTCGTAGGCTTCGCTCTTGGTTTCACCGGCAAGGGACAAAACCAAAGAACCGATTGCAGTTCGTGGAAGGTTGGCTCCCGAGTTCGTTTGGTACCCGAACCCACCGTTGTTGTCCTGACAGGAGAGAAGGAAGGCCTTGCCTTTCTCGAAAGCTTCGTCCGGAACTTGGATTCCCGCGTTCCTGGCGGCGAAGAGAGCGACCATCTGAGCCCCGCTTACGGTTGTGTCCGCATCTTTGCTCTCGGGGCTGTATCGCCATCCCCCCTTGGGATTTCTTTTCTGAGAGGCGAGGATCAGTTGGGTCGCCTTACGCAGGGCCGGACCGATTCTCCGGTCATTGGTCATCCCGTAAAACTCAGCTAAGGCGAGGGTGGCAAAACCATGGTTGTACATGGAGCTTCCGATATATCCTGTTTCCTCGTTTTGCTTTTTTATAATGGCATCGACGGAACGGGAGATGGCTCCTGAGTAGGGTCCGAATTCCGGGTCGTCTCCACGCGAAAGAAAAGCGAGAATGGCCATACCCATGACTCCGGGTTCCGATCCGTAGGAGGAGTCCCTCCATCCTCCGGCGTCTTCCTGCCTGCTTTGCAAAAAGTTCAACCCCCTCAGATACGAATCGTCCAAGGCGCGGACAAAGCCGTCGTCCCGTTGTTCGAACAACTCCTGACCCTTCGACCCAACTACAAGGAAAAAGTAAAACAAGAAGAACCAAAAGGGGATTCTCATGGATCGATCTCTTCGAAGTACTGCTCCATAACCCGTTGAAACTCGGGAGCGATGGATGGCGTTCCTCCACTGGCGCTTTGGGTGGAACGAGTTTGGGTTTGGGGAGCGGAAGTCTTCCCCGGAAAGGTTCCGGAGGTTTGGTCGGTTTGCCCACCCTGGAGCGAACCCCCTCCGGTCTTACCGGGAGTGAGGCTCTTTCCCTGGGCATTTCCCTCACGGTCGGCGGACATCTGCTGCATAAGAAATTCCATGGCGCTGAGCTCATCCCGATTTTGCTTATCCGAACCTTGCCCCTGTCCCTCGATGAGGAGGTTAATCAGGTCGCTCAGAAAATCCTTGGCTTGTCTTTGGGCGCCTTGCGGTCTCAAGTCGACGATTTGCTTGCCCAAGTATTCGGAAGATTCCGACATCGCGGTGTGGGCGTCATCGAAGAGGGGATTGAAGGCTTCCTCGGCGAGTGTGATTTGGGTATCCGTCAGGTCGATCATGAGAGTGTTCTGCTGACGTTTCAGAGTTTCGGTCCAACCCTCTCTCTTTGCCTGAAAACTGCCTTTGTCTGCGATGCGGGTCTTTTGAATGATCTCCGATTGGGCCTGCCTCATTTTCAAAAGAGACATGATTTCATTGGTTCTGTCCTTGCCTTCGCTCTTCCCTCCCGGACTTTCTTGCCCTGGCAATTCCTGCATCAGAATCTCCGCCCAGTCGGAAAAGTTCCTTTCCCAGAGACTGAGGTTGGCAAGAGATTGAAAAAAAATGTTCCGATTCATTCCCGAGGCCAACTCCGACAACGATTTCTCCACTTGGGCCTCCTCCATAAGCTGGCTGACTTGGCCATATTCCGGTTTGCCCGTTCGCTCAAAATAGCGGGTGATTTCCTTCCCGATCTCTCCGGCCTCTTCGCTGATTTGCCGCTGCATGTCCTCAATGGTTTGTATCGCCCCGAGACTCTTTGGGTTGAGCTGGTCTCTCGTCATACCAATGGAAGCGGGCATTCGGGCAAGCAATTGTCGGGAAAGCTTGCGTTCGCCTTGCTCGCTTTGCTTGAGCCGTTGGGCAAGAGTCATCGCCTGGAGTTGATCAACCTGATCGGAAAATTTGGAGAGGATTTCCCGCAGTTCATCCAAGGCCTGTTGTTGGAACTCTGCGGAATCAAGCAACTGAAGGGAGGCTTGTTTCCGATCGGATGCTGAAGCTGCCTGAAGTCGGTTTTTAGATGCGGTCATGGTTTCGGTGGAGGTCTCTGACATTGCCTGTACGGTTTTACCGATTTCTTGGAGAGTCGAGGTTTCGACAAGTGGGTTTCTGGACGCTTCCTCCATGATCTCGAGTCCCCGGTTTGCGGTGTCAGTCAAGTCGCCGGAAAGCTTCCTTTGATCCTTCGAGAGTTGCTCGATCTCTCTCCTCTGAAGGTCATTCGGCTCCGAACCGTCCCTCTGGTCGAGTTGCTCTTTCTGGTCCAAGGTTTGGAATTGGGTGGATTCTTGGTTGCGGGCGATTTCAGCCACTTCAGCCATCATTGCTTCCATTTGCGAACGAATCGATTCGGCGTGCCTCGCCGGTCCTAGGATGGAGAGGCGCACGGGTTTGGATTGGCTGAACTTGCGTCCGGGAAAGCGGTCTTTGGAGCGAACGGTAAAGATCACTTCATCCCCATCTTCAAGAGCGAGAAACCGGGGATCGAACGGAAAGTTAAAGGAACTTTCCTTAAGATCGTAAGCATCGAATCTCTCGGCAACCAAAGTTTGCCGGTTGATCACTTGTTCATTACGAAGGATTTGAATTTCAAGTGATTGTTCGGCAAGACCGTAGTCATCCTTTGAGAGAAAAGGCAGATTTCTCGTTTCGAAGATTAGTACGGGAGACGAATCAAGCTGGGGTTCGAAATCGGATGTGGATGGTTGGTCGGAACGGATATTCAGGGAAATGGGTCGGTTGGACAGCGGCGAAAAGCCATATTTGTCCAACAGGCGAAGCGTTAGGGAACGAGGGGAGGCGAGTGGACCCAAGGAAAATTCGAAGTTCCGTCCCGTTGAATTTGCAGATAGGGAAGAATTCCCGTCTTCGAGCAAGACTTGGCTCAAGGTTCTGCTCGAAAGACCGCGGATGCGAAGGGCACTCCCCTGCGGAGCGAGAAGCTTCGCACTTTTGAGATCCATGGTTTCCGCTGGCATGCCCAGATACGTAGGATAATTCAAGGTCGCGGAAAGAGAAAGAAGCCGGGGTCGCAGCAGGGTTTTCAGCTCGATCGCATTCCGAAAGTCTCCGCCTTTCAAATGAACCTGACGAGATTTGGACAAGGGAGGAATCGAAAATTCGTAAATCCCGCCATTGGACTTGGTTCGGAGCATGAACGGCTCTTCATGGGGGCTATCCAATACCGCAAACTTGGGAGCGAATCCGCTTTCTTTGGAAAGGGGAATGCGGAGGACTGAGGATTCTCCCTCCAGGAGATGAAAACGATTTTCCGGCGGGAGTGAAAAAAGGGTGAGGGTCGCTCTTTCGGTGGAGTCCCAAGGACGGATCCAGCGTTCCCATGCATTGAGGCTGAGTCCGGGATAGGCCCAGAATGCGGCGACGCAAAGGAAGGCAAGGAAGAGCAACGAAAGGGTAGGCCACATGAGCATTCGTCTGGGAAAGATTTTGTTATGATCGACGGAATGGAGCTCGTTTTCCATCCTCTCCTGAGCGGCTTCGAAGATTCTGGGCGAAAAAGCCGAATCGTCGGTCTCCCGTTCCCGGGAGATTTCAATGATTCCAAGCATGCGCTCGCCCTTCGCCCGATAGGCTTGACGCATCCGCCGGGCGAGCCAACCCGAATCACCGGATAGCCGGAGGATGAGAACGGATAGGCCGTATCCCGCCCACACTGCGCCGCTCCATCCAAGAACAGAGAGGAATCCCCTTGCCGTGGAGGGAGTTTCCCAAAAGCGGTCGAGAAGAAAGAGCGCAAACCAGGAACACGCGATGGAGATCGCGGCCAGCATGCCGTATTTGGCTCCTTGCCGAACACGGGCGGTCCTTCGAAGGGAAAGGAAGAAGGCGTGAAGGGATTCTCTCAACCTCCGATCCGAGGAAATTCCAAAGGAACCTTTGTTTTTGTCGTTATCCATCACGAAGTCATTCAGACCATTCCAAACAATTTTCTGCCCGTCCAGTATATTGCAAGCAAGACAAGGATCATTATACCCCATGAGAATTGGGTTCTCAGTCGCTCAATCCTTATGGTTGGCTTGGGTGCGGGAGCGAGAGCCAGAGAGTCGGTCAATTCCTTCCATCGCGTATGGCTCAGCGCCTTGCCCTGAGAAAGTTTGCCCAACTGGATCAGAGGTTCGGAAACCACGGGTTTTCCGAGTTTTTCACGGACTGATTCTTCGATCCGCAGGACCGATTCGATTTCTCGCTTTGCCCCCTTGGCCACGATGCGCAGTTTCATCTCACCCACTTCTCCTGCGAGAAAGGAGGATAGGAAAACGCCGGGAGAATCCGGATCTGGAGAAAAGGAAAGAGTTTCCACTCTCCCCTTAGGGTGGAGGGTCCGGCCATTCACGGTTCCGGATTCCAGGGGAAATCCATTCTCATCCAAAACGATGGTTCGGAGAAACACCCTTTCCCCCACCCGGGGATTTTCGGGATCCGGAATTACGCGGATACCCTCCTTTTCAGCCAAATACCGCCCGTGGGCCATCCAACGAACGACTTGGCTCCAGAACCGGTAATGGTACTTGTCTTCGACCCCTCGTCTCCATCTCCATGCCGAATCCGAACCCAAGTACAGGGACTTGCCCGATCCGACCTTTCGAATCGCAAGTATGGGCATCTTCCCCCAGTCGGTTACGAAGTTCGAGTGAACCGCCAAAACTTCCGAACCGGGTCGGCTTTTGGTGACCATGGCTGACCAGTGAAAGCCAGGCAGTCGGGACCAAAAATCACGATTGGGTTCGCCGGCGCCCCTTAGGTTCGTCAACCAATGCTCCTTTCCTCGTTGGGTCAGGGCCAGGGGAACGGGGTTGCGGGTTCCGAGCCCACGAGGATTGGCGGAATCATAAACGACCGGGAGCAAAGTATCCAAAGGACCTGATTGGAAGCTGAGTTGGCTGCCTCTGCGTCCGGGTAAGAAAACCACGCCGGCAGCTTGGTAACGGATCAGGTTTTCCACTAACTCACATGCCGCTGGGCTTAATTCGCCTTCCTCCATTCCAACGTCTCCGAGAATGATCACGTCGTAGGGAGCCAAGAGGGATTCGTCACCTGGGAATCCATTCAGATACCCGTCCCCGCTTGCAGTCCCCATGTCGGGGTGATATAGGATCGAATCCAGTTTCACGCCGGGATCGCGTTTCAAGGCGTTTCTCAGGAAACGGTATTCCCAGCGGGGAAAGGAATCAACGAGCAGAACGCGGATGACCTTTCTTTCGACTCGGACGGTTGTTGATTTGGCGTTATTTTCGGGAAAGGTTTCTCCTTTCAACTCTTCCAGAACAAGTTCGAGTTCATAAGTACCTTCCGAGGGTGGTAACCAAGACAAATTCCCAGTTCGGGTTTCAAGCGGATTGAATCCGATGGCCTTACTCATGACTTCCTCGCCGTCTGCCCATAAACTTAGGTTGGCAATCTTCTTTTCCTCGAAGGAGTTGCTCGCTCTCCAAGTTAAGGTAACCCTTTCTTCCTGAAGGGCGAAGGAGGGGGCGAAGACCTCTTCCAAGGCGAGATCGGGAAGAGGTTTTTCAGCACCGGTGATCAGGCTGAAAACCGGAACGGAGGATGCCCGGCAGCTACCTGCGACGGATAGGACGGAAGGACCGCTATTGGTGTCCCCATCCGTGATCAGCAGAATTGCCTTGAGGTCTTTGGTCTCCTCCAGAGTCTGGGCCAACGCCCCGGCGATGTCGGTTTCCTGGGATCCTTTGGAGGAAGAGAAGGTGCGGACGGACACCGAGGCGTTCTTTTCCAAATCCTTTCTCCATTCTTCCTGAAGGAAGGACTGACTCCAATCCAAGCGTTGGCGAGGAGCTTGGCCGTCCACGACAAGATCGGCCGAGCGCATGCTTTGAGATTCATCCAAGAGGCAAATGACTTGTGGTTTCCTTTGGGAATTTAAAACTTGAACTCTTTGAGGGTTGAAAAGAGCGACGAGGATGAGGAGAAGGATCAAGGTTCGGAAGACTTCCCACAAGCCAACCCTGAGGTTTTGGTCCGAGTTCTTCCAAGTCCTGTAAGAGAGAATGACGCTGGTTCCCAGACAGAAGATGGCAAAGACCCATAGAGTCCATCCTCCTTCGATTTTCCATTCGCTGAGATCAGGAGGTGGCATGACTTTTGGCTCTTTTGGACTTTCTCGCAGGCAGACCGAGAAAGGATTCGGCAAGCAGGAGAACGGTCATCAAAACAAGAAAGAATCTCCAAATTTCGGCT
>MDTE01148913.1_pt1 | contig 10826 bp, 11 predicted proteins | sample 811231 | NCBI WGS metagenome assembly MDTE01 (sample SAMN05326651, study PRJNA326480) | marine metagenome | isolation source: seawater | place: Indian Ocean: Red Sea | collected 2010 | reverse complement strand
CAAATATAAATATTGTTTTCAAGAATTTTTTTAGTAAGTAGTTTAAGATAATACTATTCATGAATTATTGACTCCTTAGAAAATTTTACTGTCAAAAATAAATAAATGAATATGGATAAAATTATAGGTGTTGCTAAAAAAGCTATCATTATATAATTATTAATCCCGGTATACCTTACAGCAAGCTCAGTAAATATTAGTAAAAAAAAACTATAAAGAAAAATATTAATTTTACTAAAATTATTTTGTTTTGATTTTAATAACAATAATGAGCAGATTAGAGATAAAATCGGGATGTAAAAAGGTATTATCAACCGCCTATTAAGAGTAGGCAAAATTTCTTTTTTAAAATCCTCATTACAAATTCTATTATTTTTTGACTCGTAAAATAAGCAACTGGTGAGTTTTAAGGTCGATGTTTCTTGAATCTTTGGCTCTTTAATGGTTGTTGTTGATAAATTTCCTAAATCAATACTCAGTTGTTCAAACTTTATTACTTCATTTTTTAAATTTTTTTTTGAAGAAATAATTTGTCCATTAAATAATACCATCCTTTTTTCTTTTATAACTCCTGAACCTGCTACGATTGTTGCTGAACTTAATTCTGAAGGATTAGATGATAAATTTTTTAAATTATTTCCTTTATCATATAAGAAAATATTTTTTAATTTATTATTAATTTTTTTTTCTACAATAAATGTGAAACCTTTAAAAGAGTCGCTAAATTGTTGTGACCTAACAGTTGGTAAGAAAGAATTAAAATTTTCATTACTTAAAAGTTGTCTAGATTTATTTAATGCAATCGGAGCTACTATGGATGATAAAATTAAATAAAAAATTAAAATTATAATTGATGAAAAAAAACATAAATTAACCAATTGCATCTTTTTAACGCCAGAAGTCCATAAAATTACAAATTCACTGTCTTGAATATGTCTTAAAATAAAAATTGTTAATGCAAGAAGAAATGAGAGCGGTATAAATTTTGGAGCTATTCCAAAAATATTGAAAAAAGAGTACTTGAAATACGTGCTTATTGGGTATCCACTTTCAACAATTAAATCTAAGAAACTTACAGCTCTTACTGTTAAGGCAATTAAAGATAATCCTAACAATATTATTAAAAATGTTTTAAAAATTTCGATGAGAAAGTTTTGATAAATTTTATTTTGTAGCATTGCAATTTAATGTAGATAAATAAAGCAACTTAAAACAAATTTCAATCTATGGTTTAATTAAGACCAATTTTCCATTGAAATCCGTTATATTTGGACTTATATACCATTCATCTCTATCAAGAATATGTAAAAATGTATGTCAGTAAAGATAAATTATTTAAAAAAAACTAACAGCAAAAACTTATCTAATCAAATTTTTTTTACAGATGAAAAATTTAACATCTCTGGTTTAAAAAAATTTTTAAATAACAAAGATTTTTCTTACATAAATGATTTACTTAAAACCAATGATTTAAAAAAAAATTTGCTAGTGTTTGAAATAAGTTCAAAAAGAAAAATAATTCTTATATCGATTAAAAATAAAGCTAATAATTCTGATTTTGAAAATTTAGGCGCTGAATTATACGTAAAAATAAATTACGGAAAGAATAGTGAGTACATTATATTTTCAGAGAGTTCTAAAGTGAATCCAAACAATTTTTTAGGCTATTTCCTTCATGGGTTTAGACTAAAATCTTATGAGTTCAAAAAATATATAACAAAAAAAGAATCAAGAGTTATAACTATAAATGTAAGTGGAAATAAAAATATACCTTCCCCAAAGGTTCAGTCAAAATTTAGAGCTATAGAGGAGGGTACTTTTTTTGCAAGAGATTTAGTTTCCGAGCCGGGAAATGTTTTACATCCTGATGAGTACTCTAGAAGGTTAAGTTTACTCAGAAAGTATGGGTTAAAGGTAAATATTTATAACGAAAAAAAATTAAAAAAACTCGGAATGCATGCTTTGCTTGGTGTAGGCCAAGGAAGTATCAGAGGATCGTACTTAGTCACTTTAGAGTGGAAAGGGAGAAATGACAATTCTAAACCTTTGGGATTTGTTGGTAAAGGTGTTTGTTTTGACACTGGCGGTTACTCATTAAAACCAGCAAAGTTTATGGAGGATATGACTTATGATATGGCTGGATCCGCTACTGTAGTTGGATTGATGAAAAACTTTGCACTTAGAAAAGCAAAAATTAATGCAGTAGGAGTTGTAGGACTTGTAGAAAACATGGTGAGTGGTAACGCCCAGAGACCTGGAGACATAGTCAAGTCATATAGCGGGAAAACTATTGAAATATTAAACACAGACGCAGAAGGGAGATTAGTCTTAGCTGATGCGCTGACTTTTACTGAAAAAAAATTCAAACCAAAGTTCATAATTGATCTAGCAACTCTTACAGGTGCGATAATAGTTTGTTTAGGCTCCGAGTATGCAGGCCTTTTTTCTAATGATGATAAATTATCCAAACAAATTTTTGAAGCTGGTCAAAATGTCGATGAAAAAGTTTGGAGAATGCCGTTACATAAAAATTATGATAAATTAATGAATTCAAAAAATGCAGATGTGCAAAATATAAATTATGTAGGTGGGGCAGGGTCTACTACTGCAGCTCAATTTTTACAAAGATTCATATTAAATAAAACCCCTTGGGCTCATCTTGATATAGCTGGGATGGCTTTTTCAAAGTATGGAGGGGCATTAAATTCAGGTGGTGCAACTGGTTTTGGTGTTAGACTTTTAAACCAACTTGTCGAGGAAAATTATGAGTGAAGTGGAACAAACACTTTCAATAATTAAACCTGATGCCGTTGAAAGAAATTTAACAGAGGAAATTAAACGAATATTTGTCTCGAACAATTTACTAATTAAAGATATGAAAAAAATTCATATTTCAAAAGAAGAGGCTGCAGAATTTTATAAAGTTCACCAATCAAAACCATTTTATAGTGATTTGTGCTCATATTTATCTTCAGGCCCTATAGTTGCTATGATTTTAGAGGGTAAAGATGCAATCTTACAGAATAGAAAAATAATGGGTGCTACAGATCCTAAAAAAGCAGAGGAGAATACAATCAGAAAACTTTATGGAATCTCTATTGATAAAAATTCAGTACATGGTTCAGACTCTAAAGAAAATGCAAAAAAAGAAATAAATTTTTTTTTTAAAAATTAACAGTATTTAAATATTGAGATAATTGCCTCTGGGTATGCAAGATACTCTAACTTTTGTGTTTTAATCCTTAAAGTTTTCTCAGTTTCGTTATTGTTTAAAAAAAATTCTCTTTTTACTATAATCTTTCCGGAGTCCAGCTTTTTATTAACAAAGTGTACTGTGCAACCAGTTTTTTTTTCATTGTATTCAAGAACTTTTTTAAAAGTATTTAAACCTTTAAACTTAGGTAATAAAGAGGGATGAATGTTAATTACCTTTTTTTTAAAGCTATTTAAAAATTTGTTTGAAAGAATTTTCATGTATCCAGCTAAACAAATAAGATTTATTTTATATTTTTTTAGATTTAATAAAATTAAATTTTCAAAATTTCTTTTATTTGTATCTATTACCAAATATGGAATCGAATTGATTTTTGCATAATTGAGGCCAACTGCATATTTATTATTACATACAACTAATTTGATTTTAATTGGAAAATTGTAATCTCTGGATCTTTTAATTAAATTTTTAAAATTTGAGCCCTTTCCAGATATAAAAACACAAACGTTTTTTTTTACCATTTTAATTTATTAAATAAATTAACCTTCTTACCACCTTTTGATACAAATCCAATCTCGTAAGGCTCATAGCTTTTAGAAAAAAATTTTTTTACCTTGGTAATATTTTCTTTTGGTAAAATTACACAAAATCCTACTCCACAATTAAATGTTCGCATCATTTCCTGATCCGATATTCTTTTACTTTTTATCCACTTAAATATTTTTTTTATTTTAATTTTAGACAGATCAATATTTATTGAAAGATTATTGGGAATAGATCTAGATAAATTCTCAATGAGTCCGCCACCAGTGATATGCGCAGAGGATTTAATAAGCTTCCTATTCACTAAATTCAAAATTTCAGTAGTATAAATTTTTGTAGGTTTTAGAAGTTCTTTTTTTAAATTACCAGGAATTTTGTATCTTTTTAAAATCATTCTCACCAAAGAAAACCCATTAGAATGTAAACCACTTGATGGGATGGCAAGTATTTTATAATTATTTTTAACATTGGCTTTTGATAAAATATTTTTTTTAGACACTATTCCAACACTAAAACCTGCTAAATCAAATTTATCCTTAGTATAAACACCTGGCATCTCTGCAGTTTCACCCCCAATAAGTTTACATTTTGAAATGTTACAACCTTGAAAAATTCCTTTTAAGATTTTTTTTGTTTTTTTCATATTAAGTTTACCAACAGCAATATAATCTAAAAAAAATAAAGGCTTAGCACCTTGTACTATTAAATCGTTTACACACATGGCAACCAAATCTATACCAACAGTGTCAAATTTTTTATATTTATTTGCCAAATCAACTTTTGTTCCCACTCCATCTGTGCAAGAAACTAAAACTGGATCTTTTATTTTAATTTCACTCATATCAAATAATGATGCAAAACCACCAATAGTTTCACTGTGTTTGTTTAAATTCCTTTTTTTGTCATTTTTTTTTGATAAATTTGATATGTACGATACTAATTTATTTGCTAATGGGATATTTACTCCACTTTTTTTATAACTATTTTCTATCTTTTTCATTTATAAAAATGATAATTAATTTTTTGATGAAATCTTTATATTTTGTAGGAGTTATTTTAATTATTTTTTGTAAAACTGGAAACGTTTTATCAAAGGAAAACTTATTTAGTGTTAATAATATCCAAATATCCAAAAACAACAAGATAAGCAATAAAGAATTAGCGAATAAAGCAATAGAAATAGGTTTTAAAATGTTGACTGAAAAAATTTTGTTAGAGCAGGATATTGAAAAATTCAAAAGTTTAGAACTTGGTCAGATTAAACCTCTGGTTTCATATTATCAAATAATCAACAAAAGAGAAGGAAAACAGAACTCAGATAAAACATTTTTCAACATTTTTTTTGACAAGGAAAAATTACATGAATTATTTTATAATAATAATATTTTTTACTCTGAAATTTCAGACAAAGAACTTTATTTTCTTCCACTTTTAAGAAAAAAAAATGAATTATTCATATTTTCTCAGAATTATTTTTATGAAAATTGGGATAAACTTCAACAAAATGATTTAATTGAATTTATTTTACCCCTAGAAAATATTGAGATCATACAACAAATAAAAGAAAATGAGGATAATTTACTTAATATAAGTTTAGAAAACTTATTTCAGGGATACAATAATAAAAATTTAGCTATAGCAATAATTCAAATTAATTCATCAAGAAATATTCAAATTTTTTTGAAAACAAAAATTTTAGATAAGAACATTAATAAGAGTATTAAAATTAACAATTTAAAAGATTTTAACGAGGATTTTTACCTAAACCTGACTTCTATGATTGAACAAGAATTAATAAACTTAATAAAATCTCAAAATTTAATTGATGTAAAAACCCCCTCTTTTTTGAACACAAAATTTAAATTAAAAAAAAGAAACAATTTAGTTGAACTTAATAGTAGATTGGAAAAAATAGGTTTAATTGAAAATATTTATGTTCAAGAATTAAACAATGAATATGTTAATTTGAAAATAAAATATTTAGGAAAATTAAATAAAATAATTAATCTATTAAAAAGTCAAAATATAATTCTTAAATTATCTGGTGAAGAGTGGACACTTGAAATAATTGGATGAAGCAATTAATATTTAAATTTCCTTTTAAGACAAAATATTATGAACAAGATTTTTACGTTTCAAGTAATAACTTTTCGGCTTATAAACTGATTGAAAGTTGGCCGAATTGGCCAGGTAGATGGTTAAATATTTTTGGAACTTCAGGATCTGGTAAGACTCACTTATCTAAAATCTTAGGCAAAAAAATAAAAAAATCTAAAATAATAAACGCTAATGAAATAGGGCAAGATACTGTAAGTAATTTGGAAAAAATTGAATGTTTAATTATTGATGACTATAAAAACAATATTGAAGAAAAAATATTTTACTCCATCTTAGATGAGTCAAAACAATTGAATAAATATATAGTAATAAACAGTAACGACTCTTTGAAAGATTTTTCATTTAATCTAAAGGATTTGAAATCAAGGACTAACAGTTTTATTTTTATTGGAATAAATCTGCCGACAGATGAACTTTTAAAAGTAATTATTTCAAAGTCTTTTTCAGAAAAACAGATAGATATTAACCCTAAAACTATTGATTATATTATAAAAAATATTGAAAGGTCTTATGAAAAAATCTTAAGATTTCTTAGAGATATAGATGAATTATCTTTATCTTCTGGAAAATCGATCAATATTAATTTAATAAAAAAAGTATTGAACAAATGAATAAATATAGATCTCATAATTGCTCTGAATTAAGAGAAGCTGATATTGGAAATACAGTAATATTATCTGGTTGGGTACACAGAAAAAGAGATCATGGAAATTTATTATTTATAGATCTCAGAGATCATTATGGTCTTACTCAATGTGTTGTTGAAAATAATAATAAATCTTTTTCAATAATAGAAAAAGTGAAACCAGAGTCCGTTGTTAAAATCGAGGGTAAAGTAATTAAACGATCTAAGGGAACAGAAAATTTAGACTTAAAAACTGGTACAATTGAAATTTCAATTAAATCTTTAGAAGTTTTATCAAATGCAAACGATTTGCCAATGCCTGTGTTTGGAGAACAAGATTATCCTGAGGACATTAGGTTAAAATATAGATTTCTTGACTTGAGAAGATTTGAAATGCATGAAAATATTATTTTACGATCTAAAGTAATTTCATTTATAAGATCGGAAATGTTAAAACTTGGTTTTTTAGAATATCAAACTCCAATACTTACCTCATCAAGCCCCGAAGGAGCTAGAGATTTTTTGGTTCCAAGTAGACTAAATCCTGGAAAATTTTATGCCTTACCCCAAGCACCACAACAATTTAAACAACTAATAATGGTGTCCGGGTTTGATAAGTATTTTCAAATAGCCCCATGTTTTAGAGATGAAGATGCAAGAGCAGATAGGAGCCCAGGTGAATTTTATCAATTAGATATTGAAATGTCTTTTGTTGAGCAAGAGGATGTATTTGAGGTTATAGAAAAATTGATGATAAGTTTATTTAATCAATTTTCTTCTAAAAAAATATTATCTAACAAATTTCCACGAATTTCTTATAAAGATTCTATGCTAAAATATGGAACTGATAAACCGGATTTGAGAAACCCCTTATTAATTACAGATTTAACTGATATTTTTACAAGAGAAGACGTTAAGTTCGATATATTTAAAAAATTAGTAAAATCAGGAAAAAAAGTTAGAGCCATAACCACAAAAAAAACAATAAATAAACCTAGAAGTTTTTTTGACGGTATTGATAAATGGTCAAAAGAGCAGGGTGCCTCCGGGTTAGCTTATTTCTCTCTAGAAAAAGAAAAAGCAATTTCAGCTAAAGGTCCAATTGGAAAATTTTTTAGTGAAAAATCTCTAATAGATATTATGGATATAACTAAAGCTGAAATAGGCGATAGCATATTTTTTGCTTGTGGAGATGAAAAAGAAATAGAAAAAATATTATCAGTCGCTAGAAACAAAATTGCAGGGGAATTAAATCTTATTGATACAAATAAATTTGCTTTTTGCTGGATTGTTGATTATCCGATGTTTGAATTAGACGATAAGTCAAAAAAAATTATTTTCAGTCACAATCCATTCTCAATGCCCCAAGGCGATATTAAAAAAATTAATTTTAGTAAACCTTTAGAAATTAAAGCTTATCAATACGATATTGTATGTAACGGGGTAGAGTTATCTTCAGGAGCTATTAGAAATCATATACCTGATTTAATGTATAAACTTTTTTCTATTGTTGGTTACAGTAAAAATGAGGTGAATAAAAAATTTAGTGGGATGATTAATGCACTAAGCTATGGCGCACCCCCACATGGAGGCATTGCTCCAGGAGTAGATCGAATTGTGATGTTATTGGCTGATAAAAAAAATATACGAGAAGTTACTTTATTTCCTATGAATCAAAACGCACAAGATCTTATGATGGACGCACCATCTAATGTTGATGAAGCTCAATTAAAAGATTTAGGTATAAAAATTGAAAAGAAAAAGAATTAGTTTTTTGTCTTAAGATTTATCCTTACATCAGACAAATCAACCAACTTTTCCTCTAAATTGCTTCTTACAAAACCTTTAGATGTAATATTTTTCACAATTTTTAAAAATTTATCATCCGTGTGCTCATTTGAAATATTTTTTGTGCTTGCGATTGATGGTGTGTGTGCTAAATCCTCTTTACCTAAATAAGAGATTGCAAGCTCTCTAAATACATAATCTAGAATTGAAGAAGCACTTAAAATTCTATCATTTCCTTCTACATTACCAGATGGTTCAAACTTAGTATCTATAAAAGCATCAACATATTCTTCAAGCGGTACTCCATATTGAAGGCCTAGTGAAATCGCAATTGCAAAGTTATTCATCATCGCTTTAACGAGTTCGCCCTCTTTATTGGTGTCAATGAAAATTTCTCCGATTTTACCATCGTCGTATTCACCAGTATGTAAATAAACTTTATGGTCTCCTATTTGAGCCTTTTGAATATAACCTTTTCGTCTATCAGGCATTTTAAATCTTGAATTACTTCTAATTTTTGAATTTATATTGCTATCAGCTACAATATTATTTTTTGGAGACAAGATTTTGGATGAAATTTCTTTAGAAACAACTTTGTTAACTTCTAGATCGTTGGGTTTTTCTTTTTTTACATCCCCAATTCTTTTAGTCTTTCTATTATTTAGTTTTACATCTATAACTTCCACTTCACCGTCTGATCTTTTATCAATTTTTTCCAATTCTTTATCATTAAGATCATCTAATGAATGGACAGTTTTGAATGTGCAAGTATAATACGTTTCTACGATAAATTTTTTCATATAATTTGGAATCTGTTATATTGAAGATATATATAAAATACTGTAAGTGTCTATTGTATAATTATACACTTGTTAATTGTGTGGATTTAAAATTTCTTTAACGAACATGAGATTTATTTTTACTTGGTGGAACAGACAAACTTTTGGAACTTTTTTAAAAACAATTTTTTTTGGAAAATTCGTTGGAAAAGATGAGTCTGGAAATAAATACTATAAAAGCAAAAAAGATGAAAGATGGGTTGTATATTCTACAGACGTTGAGGCCACTAAGATTACATCTGATTGGTATCTATGGATACACCATACAATAGACAAACCTCCGTTAGGAAATGAAAAAAAATATAATTGGCAAAAGAAACATCAAGAAAATCAAACTGGTACTAAGGGCAGGTATACTCCAGTAAAAATTGAAAAAAAAAATGATAACAAGAAATATGAGACTTGGAAATAAATTAATTTTTATTTTATTTTGCTTAATTTACTTTTTTTCATACTCTTTTGCAGAAGATAAAATTACAACTACTCCTTTAATTAACTTAGAAAAAATAAAACCAAGTTTTGAAGAAACTGACGAAAAAAATGATTTTGATTTTAAGAATAATAAAATTAAAGTAAAAAAAAATGGTCCACTTAATTCTTCATCTAGCGCTACATTAATTGGGTTGGATAAGATTACAGCTAAATCCACAAAAATAGTAATCAATCTTGAAGAAGCAAAAAAATTTGGTCCATTAGAAATTAAAATTCTTAAATGTGGAAAAGTAAGAGTTAATAATATTATTGATGACGTTGCTTACATGCAAGTTAAAGACTTAACTAAAAACGAAAATGAGAAGGTATTTATATTTAATGGATGGACTTTTTCTTCTGATCCAAATATTACGCCCTTCGATCATGCAATATATGATTTACAATTATTAAACTGTTCAAAAGTTTAATAAAATTTTTCTTTTCCTAACCAATTTGTATCGAAATCTGAATTAATAAATTTTTTATGATTTAAAATTTTTTTATGTAAGTCAATTGTTGTAGTAATTCCTTCTAGAACAAATTCGTCTAAAGATCTCAAAGTTCTTTGGATAGCTTCTGTTCTATTTCTTCCCTTACAAATTACTTTTGCAATTAAGCTATCGTAGTATGGTGTAATTTTACAACCCTGAAAAATTGAGCCGTCGACTCTTGTTCTGAACCCCGATGGTTGATGACATACACTGATCACTCCAGGGCTAGGTTGAAAATCTAAAGCAGGATTTTCAGCATTTATTCTACATTCAATCGAGTGACCTCTTGGATCAATATCACTTTGTTTTAATGCTGTTTCACCTGAGTAAGCAATCCAAAGTTGTTCTTTAACAATATCGATACCTGTTTGCACCTCTGTGACTGGATGCTCAACTTGAACTCTAGTATTCATCTCTAAAAAATAAAATTTTCCATCTTCATAAATAAATTCTACGGTTCCAGCTCCTTCATAATTTATCTGCTCAACCATTTTGACAGTCTTTTCTAATAAATCTTTTCTTTGATTATCTGACAAAACCGGGCTAGGCGTTTCTTCAATTAATTTTTGATGACGTCTCTGAACTGAGCAATCCCTTTCTCCTAAATGAACAGTTTTATTTTTGCCTGACATTATTTGAACTTCAATATGTCTTGGATTTTTAAAATATTTTTCTATATACAATTCATCATTCCCAAAAAATTTTTTTGCCTCATTTTTAGCAGTTAAGAATAAGTT
>MDTE01188395.1_pt1 | contig 10827 bp, 10 predicted proteins | sample 811231 | NCBI WGS metagenome assembly MDTE01 (sample SAMN05326651, study PRJNA326480) | marine metagenome | isolation source: seawater | place: Indian Ocean: Red Sea | collected 2010 | reverse complement strand
ACCAAACGCCACCACCTTGCTTTGGCGCGTGCGAATGGGAAACATAATACGCCCACGGAAACGCGCATAAGGCTCGCGGTTATCCAGCTGAATCAGCAAGCCCGCATCCACCATCTGTTTGTCGCTCACCCCGCGCGCTTTCAGATCCTGCCGCAATTTTTCGCGGTCATCCGGCGCAAAGCCAATGCGAAACCGCGCAATAATCTCATCGCTCAGGCCGCGGCTCACCAGATAATCCCGCGCCTCGTCGCCCTGCGGCTGATAGAGCTGCTGCTCGAACCAGCTGGTCGCCATCTCCACCACATCCTGCAAATCAAGCTGGCGCTTTTCGCGCGCAGCGGCCTCTTTGGTGGGTTTCGGCAGGCTCATGCCAGCTTCTTCGGCCAGCTTCTCGATCGCCTCGCGATAGCTAATGCCCTCATAATCCTTCAAAAACGTAAATACATCGCCATGCGCACCACAGCCAAAGCAGTGATAGAAGCCTTTTTCGTCATTGATGGTAAAAGACGGCGTTTTCTCGTTGTGGAAGGGGCATAATGCGTGAAACTCCCGTCCGGCGCGCTTCACAGGGATGCGGCGGCCTATTACCTCTGACGGGCTGTGCTGATCGCGTACAGCATCGACAAATGCCTGAGGGTAGCGCATAAATACTGATATTTCCGAGCGTTAACTTTATTTTTGCCAAAAGCGCCGTGCGCGCCATTGACCGTTGCCATCTTCCACTTTATATCAGATAACAGATTCCGCAATGGTTAATCACACTTAACCGGTAAGCAAAAAGAACAGATACGATGACTCTTGAGTGGCCTAACCGATTAGAGATTGGCAGCCACAGCCTGCCATTGGTGGTGCGTAGCAATCGCCGCGCCAAGCGCATCTGTTTGCGCTATAACGCCACCGACCACGCCGTCAATCTGACCCTGCCACAGCGCACCGAGCTGGAAGACGGGCTGCAATTCTTACAAACCAAATATGACTGGCTGGAAAGTACCCTCAACGAGGCGCCACCCAAAAAACACCTGAAGCCGGGCGTGAAGGTGCCGATTCTGGGCGAGCCATTCCGTCTGCGCCACCAGACCGACCTGCCCGGCACGTTCGCGCTGAAAGACGGCATGCTGCTGATTGGCGGCACACGCGAGCACACGGCACGCCGCACGCAGGACGCGCTCAAACAGATCATCCGCAACGAAATCACAGGGCTGGCACCTTTGATGGCCAAACAGCTCAACCGCAAAGTGGGCCGCATCTCCATCCGCGACACCCGCACCCGCTGGGGCAGCTGTTCATCCACTGGCAATCTCAATTTTTGCTGGCGGCTGGTGTTCGCCCCGCGCGAAGGGCTTGAATATGTGGTAGCGCACGAAGTCGCGCATCTCAAACATATGGATCATTCCCCTCGTTTCTGGGCAACAGTCGAGCAGCTATTGCCAAACTATCAGGGCGCCAAAGAATGGCTACGCCTCAACGCCTCTGAATTGTGCAAATATCACGTGGCCTAATTGGCCTAATCAGGCCAGTTCTGCCCCGCGGCCATAATGAATCATGGCCACCCCTTCCCTGAATTTGGTCGCAAACAGATTGGGCGACACATCCATCAGCTTGGCTAATTGCGTGGGCGGCAAAGTAACCACCCCCGCCTCTTCTACCTCGCGGCGGCTGCTGGCATTGGGGCCTGTGGGCACCCACACGGTTTGGGTGTCGCTTTTGCAATAGGCGAACGGGTCTTTAATATGCTCCAGCCGTTTATCCGCGCTGATAGGGCGCGGCGGCTTGTCGCCAGCCGAAGCGCGGCGGTCTATTTCCACCAGCATATTCTGCAAGCCACCCGCCAACTCTTCGGCATGTTCGGCGGCGCGGGCGTCGGTGCGCGGGTCAAACACGAAATACACCTGCTGGCCTGAGCCTTCTGCCATTTCGCGCGCGCTTGGCTTATGCAGCCCCACCAAGCTTGGCGGATGCACGTTGAAACTGGTACGCAGGCGCGCCATCACGCTGTCCAGCCGTTCGGCCTGTGCGTGCGATAACACCCCCTCTTTTTGCAAATCAGACGGCTGCGTGCCATGTATGCGCGGTGCAATGCTCATACCCGCATTTTACGCCGCTAAATGTTAAGGCTCGGTAAAGAAAGAGAGAAATGTGGATAAGTTGCGCAACTCACCCGCGGGCGATCCTATCGGCGAATGCCGCTGCTGCGCTCACGTTCCGACGGGTAAAGCGGCTCATCGTCGTTGGCGGGTTGCTGGCGCGGCAGCTCGGTGCCGCTATCTTCCATGACTTCGGCCGGCGGATTGCCGTCAAATAATTTGTTCCAGAATTCGCGGCGATAAGGCTTGTTGTCTGGCTTCTCCCAAAAGCCGCCCGCACCCGGCGCAGCACCCGCTGCGCGTGGCTGCACCTGCTGTGCGCCATGCCGCAATTGCTGCTGCAGCAAATCACCCACATCGCTGGCTGGCACAGGCGCATTGCCGCCCACCGTGGGTGCAGCAGCAGCCGCTGATGCATTGCCACGCATTCCCGCTGGCACCCCTGCTGGCGCCTCGCCTTGCATCTGCCCCTCTTGCCATGGCAAGGCTTCATCCTGCCCAATCTCCTGATTCGGGATATCACGTGGCGCCTTGTCTTTCATCGCGAGCGCCATAAAATCATGCCAGATCATCGCGGGCAGGTTACCCCCTGTCACTTTTTTCATCGCGGCATTATCATCATTGCCAACCCACACACCCGTTACCAATTGCGGCGTGAAACCAACAAACCATGCATCGCGGAAATCCTGACTGGTGCCGGTTTTACCCGCCACCGGACGCCCAATATTCGCCCGTCCGCCTGTGCCGCCATCCACCACACTCAGCAACATATTATTCATCATCTCAACGGTGCTCTTGCGCAGCACCACCCACACATTGCTGCTCGAGCGTTTATACAGCTCGTTGCCCCATTTGTCGGAGATTTTCAAAATACCATACGGCTCAACACCCCGGCCACGATTGGCCAAATGCGCATACGCACCGGTCAGCTCCAGCACATTGCTGTCCACCGCACCCAGTGCCGTCGATGGGTTGTTCGGCACATCATTGATGCCCAGGCGCTTGGCCACTTCCACCACTTTTTCCATGCCCACAAACTGCGCCAACACCACCGACACTGTATTCACCGAATGTTTGAATGCCTCTTTCACGGTGATAATACCTTTATAATCATTGGCATAGTTGGTTGGCCGCCATGTTTTATTGTTCACTTCCAGCTCGATCGGCGCATCTTCCACCAGCATATTCGGGGTAATCCCCGCCTCAAGCGCAGCCAGATATACAAATAATTTGAATGTAGACCCCGCCTGACGCTTTGCCTGAGTCGCGCGGTTATACTGGCTTTCGTAATAATCCTTGCCGCCCACCATCGCACGGATAGCGCCACTTGGTGTCATCGCCAGCAAGGCCGCCTGACTGGCATTCTTTTCCTTGCCTTCTTTTTCTAAAATAGCGCGCAGCGTGTCTTCTGCCTCGGTCTGCATCTTCGCATCCAGCGTGGTAATCACCTCGACATCGGCCGTAATATTACCGAGATATTGCGGCAATTGATCCACAATCCAGTCGGTAAAATAACGTGTGCCGCTGGCATTTCCTTCGCGATAAGCTTCGGGCTTATCAAACTGCGTCAGCGCTTTGTCCACCGCGTCGGCCTTCATCACGCCCGCATCCACCATATTCAAAAGCACCTGCTTGGCGCGTTGCTTCGAGCGCTCCAGATCAGCCGTGGGCGCATAGCGCGACGGTGCTTTCAGCAAGCCCGCAATAATCGCCGATTCCATCACATTCATATCGCGCGCGGATTTACCGAAATAACGTTCCGCCGCTGCGTCCACCCCATAAGTGCCCGAGCCGAGATACACACGGTTAAGGTAAATCTCGAGAATCTCCTGCTTGCTGAACTGGTTTTCCAGCCAGAAGGCCAGCAGCATCTCCTGAATTTTACGTTTGATGGTGCGCTCAGGCGTGAGAAACACATTCTTCGCCACTTGCTGGGTGATCGTGCTGCCGCCTTGCACAAACCCGCCCGCCTTCACATTCACCACCATGGCGCGGGCAATGCCAAACACATCAATACCAAAATGGTCAAAGAAACGGCGGTCTTCGGTGGCCATCACCGCGGCCACCAGCGACGGTGGCATATCTTCATACATAATCCAGTCGCCATAGACATGGCCATAGGTGCCAAGAATAATACCATCGGCGGTTTTCACCGTAATGCCCGGCTGACGCTCAATTTGGTTCAGCCCCGAAATATCGGGCAAATCATGCGCAAAGTAAAGCAGCCCCACAAACATGAGCAAGGTAAGGGTGAAGGCCAGCGACATAGCCCAGCCCCACCAGCTGCGCCGCCAATACCATGGTGGGCGTGGTGGTGGCGTGCCTTTGCCGCCCTTGCCGCCTTTGGCGGACACTTTGCGGCTACCAGTCGCTTTACCGGTGGTTTTACCTTTAGCAGGGCTTTTGCGCACCGATTGCGGGCGCTTGCCCGCCGCTGCTTTAGGCGACACCGCCGCAGGGCCAGCCTTGGGCTTGCTGGTGCTGCTTTTCTTCTTCGCGCTGCTCTGGATTTTAGGCCCATCGCCGCGTGCACGCGTAGAAGTGTTTTTCTTGCCCTTATTCGAAGAGAACAATCCCATGCCGTTCCTTGGTATTGATTGATTTACGCTTTACGTCACGTCCTGCGCATGGCTATATACACGAGGTAATTACAAAAAGCCAATGGTAGAGATTTTTATGCTGGACGAGCACCATTTCCACTCCATCGCCGATGCAACCCTTATGCATTTGTTCGACCAGATCGAACCCGCCTATGAAGCAGAGGATCTGGAAGATTTGGATATGGATGAGGGCATTCTCACCATCATCTCCAACACGGGCCAGCAATTCATCGTCAGCAAGCACGGCCCCAGCCGCCAGCTCTGGCTGGCATCGCCTATCAGCGGCGGTCTGCATTTCGACTACAATCATGATGACCAGTGCTGGGAACTCGCCGACGGCCGCACCCTCAAAGGCGTGCTGCAGGTCGATCTGGAACAGTGCTGCGGCGTCAAAATCACTTTTTAGCCCTATAAAGAGTAGTGCGAAGGCAGTTTTACTGGACGCATTGGCACGACATCGCTAAAACGCCAACATGACCTATCCCACACAACACGGCACCAAAGCCGACCCACAAGCACTGCCAAAAGGCAATATTGGCAGCCTGAAACACATTACCGCCTATCTGCGCCCTTACCGGCTAGGCGTGCTTGGCGCGTGCATCGCACTCATTTTCACTTCCGGCGCCGTGCTGGGAGTGGGCGCTGCCCTTAAATACCTGATCGATGCTGGCATCGCCAATGGCGATACCGCCCTGCTGGACGAATATTTCTGGCGTTTGTTAGTCGTAGTACTCATTCTGGCAGGCGCCACTTACGCCCGCTATTTCCTCATCTCATGGGTGGGCGAGCGTGTGGTGGCCGACATCCGCAACGATGTCTACCGCAAGCTGGTGGGCATGGATCCCAGCTATTTTGAAACCACCCGCACCGGCGAATTGCTCTCACGCATCACCACCGACACCACGCTATTGCAAAATGTTGTCGGCTCCTCGGTCTCCATCTTCTTGCGCAACGCATTATTGTTTATTGGTGGCACCGTCGCGCTTATCATCACCAGTGCGGGATTAACCGGCTATGTCGGCGTGATGCTGCCGCTTGTCATCGCCCCTATCATCATCCTCGGCAAACGGGTACGCCGCCTCAGCCGCGCCACCCAGAACCGCGTGGCCGACATCTCTTCCCACGCCGAAGAAACCATCGGTGCCATCCGCACCATTCAGTCGCTATCGCTCGAAGCGTACGAATCCTTCCGCTTCGGCCAATATGTCAAACGCGCACGCAGCACGGCCTTGCGTCGCATCCGCATGCGTGCACTGCTTACCGCCATTGTGATCTCGCTGGTATTCGGCGCCATCGTGATGGTGCTGTGGATTGGCGGGCGCGATGTGGTCGCAGGCAATATCACCGCGGGCGAGCTGTCGGCTTTCATCTTCTACGCCGTCGTGGTGGCAGGCGCGCTGGGCGCAGTCAGCGAAGTAATTGGCGAATTGCAACGCGCCGCTGGTGCTGCCGAACGACTGATGGAACTGATGCAGCTGCATCCGGCCATTACAAGCCCTGAAGAGCCGAAAACATGGAAACGCCCACCCGAAGGCCTCATCTGTTTTGACGATGTTACCTTCAACTACATCTCCCGCCCGGACGATGCCGCGCTGGAGCAGTTCTCGCTTACCATCGAGCCTGGGCGCACCGTCGCGCTGGTTGGCCCGTCAGGCGCAGGCAAAACCACCGTGTTACAACTTTTGCTGCGCTTTTATGACCCGAATGAAGGCAGCATCAAAATCGATGGGCTGGACATTCGCGATGTTGACCCGCTGGAGCTGCGGCAACATTTAGGGCTGGTGCCACAAGACCCGGTTATTTTCTCGGCCAATGCATGGGACAATATCCGTTGCGGGCGCCCTGAGGCCACCGACGAAGAAGTCAAAGACGCCGCACGCGCTGCCCATGCCTACGAGTTTTTACAAAACCTGCCCGACGGGTTCGACACCTATCTCGGCGAGAAAGGAGTGCGCCTGTCAGGTGGCCAAAAGCAACGCGTGGCGATTGCCCGTGCGATTGTACGCAACCCACGCATTTTGTTGCTCGACGAGGCCACCTCCGCACTCGATTCCGAAAGCGAGATCATGGTGCAAAAGGCACTAAGCAGCCTGATGAAAGACCGCACCACATTAGTGATCGCGCATCGTTTATCGACCGTTCTCAAGGCCGATAAAATCGTCGTACTCGACAAAGGGCGCATCGAGTCGATCGGCCATCACAGTGAACTTTTAACTTCAAGTCCGCTTTACAAGCGACTGGCAGATATACAATTCTCCAACCAATCAGCGGCTTAACTAAATCTTTTATTTTGAATGAACGTTTAGATTAGGCTTGCGGCCGTTAGTCGTTCGACTAATTCAGGTAAATATCCGCACGGTTCGGATTCGCACCGGCATTTTTATTACCACGCGCCTGCACGTTGATCTTCAGATCACTCACCCCTTTATCGATCAGATACGCACGCACCGATAGGGCACGCGACAAGGAAATACGGCGCGCTACACTCGCCTGTTCCGGCGGGCCATCGGCATAGGCTTCAATGCGCACCGAACCGCCTGAGCTGAGGATACGTTTGGCCAGCGCGTCCAGTTTGCTGGCAGCTGCATCACTGATATTCGTCTCATCGCCTGTAAACCCGACGGTTTCGTCCACCCCACTGCTGCTAGGCTTGGACGGCGCGGGTGCGGGCGCTGGTTTAGGTGGCAATGCGGCCATTTTCTCTGGTTGCGGCTGTGGCACAGGCTGGCTCACAGGCTCTGGCGGCTCCAGCTTCACAGGCTTGGGTGCAGGCGCAGGCACCGCAGGCTGACTACTGCCAGGCAATGGCGGCAGCTCCAGCGAATCAGGCGACGGCAGCTCTGCCGGCAGCCCTTGCACGCCGCTCAATGGCGGCAAATCATTATTGCTGATCGGATTCATCGCTATCGGCTCGTCGCCAATCAGTGGCCCAAGCGACGGCAGGTTCCTCCTGTTCGGCGCGGGCGCAGGTGCGGGCGCTGGGGCAGCGGCCTGCTCTTGCGGCATCTGTGGCATGTCGGGGAAGTCATCTTCCATATCCGGCATATCAAATTCGTTCAACGCAGGCAGTTGCGGATCGGCCTGCGGCGCTGGGCTTGGCTGCGCAACGGGTGCCGGCGGCATGCGGCGCGGCTGCTCGCGTGTAGGCGCTGATTGCGCATCGTTCATTGCAGGCGGCTTAGGCAATGGCGGCAAGCTCGGCAATGCATCAGGTTCCGGCACAGGTGGCAGCTTGGCCGTATCCACCGGCCCACTGCGATCAACTTGCGTCGGCTGCGGCGCTAAGCGCGGTGCTGGCGCAGGTGCAGGGCTTGGCGCGTCAGGGAAATCACTGAAATCCATATCGCTAAAATCAGGCTCAGGCAGGCGCTCTGGCGCTGTAGCAGGTGCTGGCATTCTCTGCGATGGTCTCTGTGGCGCTGGTGCAGGCGCGGCAATGCCTGGCTTCGGTGTCTCCGGCAATGGCTCTAGCACTGGGAAATCATCCTCTTCCCATGCGGGCACGCGCAATGGTTCTGGCTCTGCCTGAGGTGCAGGCGCAGGTGTTGGAGCGGGTGCAGGCGCAGGTGCCGGTACTGGTGCTGGAGCAGGCGGTGGCGCAGGCATTGTAGGCTCAGGCTGCAATTTTGGACGGCGACGCCCTTCCGCTATGGGTGCAGGTGCAGGCGCCGGAGCCACGCGCGGGCTAGGCGCCGGAGCTGGCGCTGGAGCGGGTGCCGGCGCAGGTGGCGGCGTATAGGTTGGAGCGGGCCGCGGCGGCGGTGTATAAGCAGGTTCTGGCGCAGGCGGCGGCGCAGGCATGGCTGGCTGCTTCATGCGCGGCGTCGCTGTCACAGGATTAGGCCGTGTTGGCCCGCCAAACGGTGTGGCGGAACGTCCATGCCGTGGCTGCGAAGCCAGGCGATTACGCGAGGTTTCACGCAAATATTGCAATACTTCTAGATTCACTTCCACGCTTGGCAGATCCGGCACCAATTGGCGGCGCGCATCCGCATGCGGGGCATGCAACAACGCCAACGCGCAGGCGCCGCTCAGCAGCGTTGCCTTGAACGCTCGGCCAGCGAGCCTATGAGAATACCTATATGCTAAGGTGCGAGATGCCATGTATGCCGCGCTTGAAACCCGTATTATTTTTCGCTGACCGTAGAGGTCATTAGCATGTGAACTTCAGGCGATATAAGAACCCGAAAACAGCCTGCAACGCAAGCCTTAACATCGCCTGTTAGACAGAAAAAAGCACTTGCTTACGCCGCTTCAGCCGGCACCAGCAAATTCTGCAACGGCTCGTGGATATGGCGGTTGGTCGCCACCACACTGCCCGTTGCCACCATATTTTCACCGCCGCCAATCTCTTGCACGCGGCCACCAGCCGCACGCACCAGCAATTCACCGGCCGCAATATCCCATGGGCTGAGCGAATGATACCACAATCCGTCCAGACGGCCCGCAGCCACATATGCGCAATCCAGCGCCGCCGCGCCCGAGCAACGAATCGTTGCGCCACTGCTGGTCACTGCTTCCATACGGCGCAGCGCCAACTCATAATCGGAATGCCATTTGCGCGGCGCATTGGTGCCCACCAGCCATTCTTCGGTACGCTCCGAGGTTTTCACACGGAAATCATTCAGCAGGGTTTCCCCGCCTTCTACATCTTCTGCGGTGAACATCTCATCATGAATAGGATCATACACAGCCGCTGCAATGGAGGCCCATTGCCCGCTGGCGCGCTTTTGCTGCAACGCGACCGAAATGCAGAAATACGGAATCGCGTGGATGAAGTTGCTAGTGCCATCCAACGGATCAATCACCCAACGGAAATTGGGGTTGTCGCCCGGAATCTCACCGCCTTCTTCCAGCAAAAACCCGTAGCCCTTGCGTGCTTTTGACAATTCTTCACGCAAAATCCGTTCGGTGCGTGTGTCGGCGTTGGTGACAAAATTGGCGGTGCCTTTCTTCGACACATGCAATTTATCTAACTCACCAAAATCGCGCACCAAGCCTTTGGCGGCAGCGAAAATGGCTTTTTTCATAACGAATAATGTGGCTGAATGTCCCATAGGGCGCACCTTACATGGTTACGACTAAATTGCAACAAAACTCTAGCTATTCTGCGCTTTTTAGCCCGATTAAGTTGTGTGACTAATTACTTGGCGCGCTCAACATATGCGACTTCAGACGTGTTCACCACGACCTTTTCGCCCACGTCGATAAACGGTGGCACCATCACGCGCACGCCGTTATTGAGCACAGCAGGTTTGAACGAGTTAGCAGCCGTCTGGCCTTTTACGACAGGCTCAGTTTCAACAATTTCCAGCGTCACCTGCTCTGGCAACTCCGCGCCCAGCGGCTCGCCTTCATGCAGCTCCAGCGTTACCACCATACCGTCTTGCAGGAATGCGGCGCGCTCTTCCAGAAAATCCTTCGGCAATTGCAGCTGCTCATAGGTGTCGGTATCCATGAAAATCAGGTTCTCGCCTTCTTCATACAAAAACTGGAAGTCTTTCTGATCCAGACGCACGCGCTCTACTTTTTCGTCCGAACGAAAACGTTCATTCAGCTTGGTGCCTTCCTTGATGGCCTTCATTTCCACCTGGTTGAACGCCCCGCCTTTGCCGGGTTTCACATGCTGGGTTTTGGTCACCACCCACAGCTTACCTTTATGGTCCAACACATTACCTACGCGGATCTGTACACCGTCGATTCTCATTCTTACCTCGTTGAAATGATTAATTGCGCCGCAAACTAGCGCAATAACCCGCTAAAAACAAGCGCTCTTACGAGACGCCACGCCCACCATCGCGCGCTGCACTTGTCTCGGCCAGTCGCGCCGTCGCATCACCCACCGGCTCACCGCGTTCTATTTTACGCGCCTGCACACGCGCCTGACAGGCATCTGCCCGTGCATCAAACCGCTCGCGCACCTCTTCGCGCACCGGAAACAGATGGGTGCGTTCTTCAATTTCAGCATGTTCGGGATGCAATGCATGCATGCGCGCATAAAATACGCCGAGCGCATCGCGCAGCGCCTGACGCAAATTGTCCGGGCTGGCATCCAGCATGTTATACTCGTTGCGCAACGCACTGGCGAGATCTTCAACCGCGCAACTATTGAGATTGCGCACAATGCTCGCATCACCGCTCTT
>MDTE01166248.1_pt1 | contig 10827 bp, 10 predicted proteins | sample 811231 | NCBI WGS metagenome assembly MDTE01 (sample SAMN05326651, study PRJNA326480) | marine metagenome | isolation source: seawater | place: Indian Ocean: Red Sea | collected 2010 | reverse complement strand
TACATAAAATTCATTTTGATGCTTGGAAAAAAGGTTTAAAAAGCCTTTATTACTGTAGATCAAAATCAATTCAAAGAGCTGAAAATATTAATGATGCAAAATCTACGGATATCACAGCTAATGTCTATAAATCTAACAATAATCAATCAAACGAACAACCAGAATACGAGGAGTGTTTATCATGTCAGTAGCAGAAAAAATTAAAGTTGAAAATAAAAAAATAATACAACCAATAAAAAAAGGATTATTAGTTGAAAACCCAGTTTATAAACCTTTTAGATACCCGTGGTGTTATGATGCTTGGTTAACACAACAAAGAATTCATTGGTTGCCTGAAGAAGTCCCATTAGGTGATGATGTCAGAGATTGGCAAAAAAATTTATCTCAACCTGAAAAGAATTTATTAACCCAGATATTTAGATTTTTTACACAAGCAGATGTTGAAGTTAATAATTGTTATTTGAGACATTACACAACTGTATTTAAACCTACTGAGGTTTTAATGATGATGACTGCATTTGCTTCAATGGAAACTGTTCATGTTGCTGCCTATTCTCATTTATTAGATACAATTGGAATGCCTGAGTCAGAATACTCTGCTTTCATGAAATACAAAGAGATGAAAGATAAATATGATTATATGCAAGGCTTTAATGTTAATTCAAAGGAAGATATTGCTAAAACAGTTGCAGTCTTTAGTGCATTCACAGAAGGTCTCCAATTATTTGCAAGTTTCGCGATTCTTTTAAATTTCCCAAGACACAACAAGATGAAAGGTATGGGACAGATTGTAACTTGGTCTGTTAGAGATGAAACACTTCACTGTAACTCCATGATAAGAATTTTTAAAGAATTCATAAAGGAAAATCCAGAAATCTGGACTCCAAAATTAAAAAAAGAACTTTATGAAGCATGCAGAACTATTGTTGAACATGAGGATGCTTTTATTGATTTAGCTTTTGAGATGGGTCCAATGGAAGGACTAACAGCTAAAGAGGTAAAAGATTATATTAGATTTATTGCTAACAGAAGATTAAGCCAATTAGGTTTAGAGAATATTTATGATGTTCAAAAAAATCCTTTAGGATGGCTTGACACAATGTTAAATGCAGTTGAGCATATGAACTTCTTTGAAGGAAGAGCAACTGAATATTCTAAAGCATCAACTCAAGGTACATGGGCTGAAGCATTTAGTTAATTAAGTGAAAGATTTTGGGCTAGTTGTAATAGGCGCGCATTTCGGTGTTTGGCTAGAACAAGAAATATCAAGATATTCTCAACGAGACATTATTCTAGTAGAACCAGTTCCTTATAATATAGACATCTTAGAAAAAAAATATTCTGGATCTAAAAATATAATTGTTTGCAAAAATGCAATTTTTTCTGAAAATAAATTAGAAAGTTTTTATTTTGTTGATGAAAATTCAATTAATAAATTAGGCAAACACTGGGCAAGTGCAATAGGCTCTTTTGACAAGAAACATATACTAAATCATAGATCGAAAAGATTTAAAATTAAAGATAGTGATATTAGAGAAATAAAGATTGAATTTATAACTTTTGATAAACTAGTTGAAAAATATTCAATTGGTTCGATAGATAAATTACAAATTGATGTTGAAGGTGCTGAGTATGAGATTTTAAAAACAATAGATTTTAAAAAAACAAAGATTAATCAAATTTTATTTGAGTCAAAACACTTTGATGGAACATTTACTAAAGGAAAAAAATTACAAGAAATAAAACAAAAATTGATCTCTGAAAACTATAAATTAAGTCAAATAGATAAAGAAAATATTTTGGCGAAAAAATAATTATCTTTGATTTAACTGTAAAACTTTTCTGTGCTTGTTACCTTTGTAACTTGCAAGAGGTCTTATCAACTTATTTGCTGCATGTTGTTCCATTATATGTGCTGACCAACCAGTTATTCTTGATATTACGAAAATTGGTGTGAAGAAATCTGTATCAAAACCCATCAAGTGATACGTAGGTCCTGTTGGATAATCAACATTAGGATGAATGTTTTTTCTTTCAATCATCACCTTTTCTACAATGTCATAAATTTTTTCAAATTTTTTGTCTTTTTTAAGTTTTGCAACTTTGCCAAAATATCTTCTCATCGTTGGAACTCTAGAATCTCCTGATTTGTAAGCTCTATGACCAAAACCCATTACCACCTCTTTGTTTTTTAGAGCATTATTAATCCATTTTAGAGCATTTTCAGGTTTTTTAATTTTATTCATCATGTGCATTACTTCTTCATTTGCACCTCCATGCAAAGGTCCTTTTAGACTGGCTATTGCACCTGTAATTGCACCGTGAATATCAGATAGACTGCTAGTAATGGTTCTTGCTGTAAAAGTTGAAACATTAAAACTATGTTCAGCATATAATATTAAAGAAACATCAAAAGCTTTAACAATTTCTTTTTGAGGTACTTTTCCAAAACACATATAAAAAAAATTTTCAGCAAATGTTAAATCTTTTTTAGGTTTAATGATCTTCTTTCCTTTTCTAATCCTGTAAAAAGCAGCTAAAGCAGTTGGCGTTTTGGAAAAAATTCTTATTGCTTTCCTCATATTTGCGTCTGGAGAGGAGTTAGATGTTTCCTTATCTTCTAATCCCATAACGCTCACAGCAGTTCTTGCAACATCCATAGGGTGAGATTTTTTTGGCATATGTTTAATTATCTCGTACAAGTTTTTTGATAATTCTCTGTTATTTTTTTCTTCTTTCTCAAATTTTCTCAATTCGATAGTATTTGGAAGGTCTTTATTTAAAATAAGATAAGCCACTTCTTCAAACCTGCAATATTCACATAAATCTTGTGCAGCATATCCTCTGTAAGTCAGAGAGTTAATTTCTGGCATAACCTTAGAAACTTCAGTTTCATCAACAATTATTCCAAGTAAACCTTTTTTAATTTCATCGCTCATTATTCATGATCCTCGGTACTAAAATTATAAATTTTTTCATCTAAACTATTATATTTTTCATAATCAACAAGCTCGTATAATCGTTTTCTTGTCTGCATTTTATCAATAATATTATTCTGATGTCCATTTGCATAAATGTCTCTTAAACCATCCTCAACATTTTTCATTGCCAATCGTTGTGTGGTAACTGGATAAATTACTATATTGTAACCAATTTGTTCTAATACTTTGTAATTGAATAATTTAGACTTACCAAATTCAGTCATATTAGCAAGTAAGTAACATGATAATTCTTTTCTAACTTTCTCAAATTCTTTTTCATCTTGTAATGCCTCTGGAAATATTATTTCCGCACCAGCATCAATATATGCCTTACATCTGTCGATCATTTTATCTAAACCCTCAACACTTTTTGCATCAGATCTAGCAATAATCTTAAAGTTGTTATCTTTTTTAGCTGACACACATTCTTTTATTTTTTCTACCATTGCCTCAGTAGTGATTAATTCTTTATTATCTAAGTGCCCACATCTTTTTCTTTCAATTTGATCTTCAAGATGAACTGCAGAAATTCCAAATTCTTCAAAAGTTTCAATTGTTTCTTTGCAGGATTTAAAACCAGTATCAATGTCTACAATTGTTGGAAGGTTAGTTACTCTTGATATTAAATATGACCTAGTGCTTACATCTTGTAAAGTTGTTAAACCAATGTCAGGAAACCCAAGGTCATTTGCCATTACTCCACCTGAAACATAAACAGCATCATAACCAATTTCTTCAATTAGTTTTGCAGTTAACGGATTATAAGCACCAGGAACTCTTAAAATTTTGTTTGATTTAAGTTTTTTTACAAAGTCTTCTCTTTTTTGTTTCGGTTCTTTGTCTACAAAATGCATTAAAAAACACCTTTTTTTAAATTTCTTTTTAAATTACTTTTTTTCACTTCTATATTTAATTTATCTAAATGACCTGATTTTAGTTTTTTTAAATTTTGTACTACTTTTAAAAATCTATCACTTTCTTTTTTACTTAATATATTTTCTGTTAATGTTAAAAATTTGTTAATATAGTTTTTTCTTTTAAAAGGACGCATTCCATAAGGATGAGCATCAGCAACACCTTGTTCTTCGGTTATTTTTTTACCATTTTTAAGAGTTATTACCACTTTTGCTCCAAACGCTTTTTTTCTAGGGTTTTGATGATGATATCTTTTTGTCCATTTCTTATCCTCATGAGTTTTTATTGATCTCCAAATTTTGATTGTGCTCTTTCTTTTAGCCCTAGCTTTTGTATAAGACTTAACATGATGCCAAGTACCATCCTCTAAAGCGACTGCAAATATATACATTATTGAGTGATCTAATGTCTCTCTACTTGCATTAGGATCCATTTTTTGAGGATCATTAGCACCAGTACCAATTACATAATGAGTATGATGACTAGTAAAAATATCTATTTTCTTTATTTGATTTAAATTTGGAACTTTCTTTTTAAGTTTTTTTGCCAAATCAATTAAAGCTTGAGATTGATATTCTGCAGAATATTCTTTCGTATATGTTTCAAGTATTGCTTTTTTAACCTCACCTTTTTTTGGAAGCGGTACTTTATAAATTGCTTTTTTTCCATCTAAAATTCTTGCTATTACACTATCCTCACCTTCATAAATTGGGCTTGGTGCGCCTTCACCACGCATAACTCTGTCAACAGCTTCGATTGCAAGTTTTCCAGCATGCGCAGGAGCATAAGCTTTCCAACTCGAAATTTCACCCTTTCTAGATTGTCTTGTAGATATTGTAGTATGGAGTGCTTGTTGTACGGCTTGATAAATTGTTTCAGTATTTAGTCTTAACATAGAGCCAATTCCTGCTGCAACACTAGGACCTAAATGAGCAATGTGATCTACTTTATGTTTATGTAAACAAATCCCTTTCACTAAGTTAACTTGAACTTCATAAGCAGTTATAATACCTCTTAAAAGATCTAACCCATTTTTTTTATTTTGCTGAGCGACACTTATTAGAGGAGGAATGTTATCTCCAGGATGACTATAATCTGCTGCTAAAAAAGTATCATGAAAATCAAGTTCTCTTACAGCTGTGCCATTAGACCAAGCTGCCCATTCACAATCAAATTTTAATTTACTGTTAACACCAAATAATGTTGCACCATTTTTTCTAGAATGTCTTAAAGCCATCTCTCTAGATGAAATAACTGGCTTTCTATTTAGAGAAGCTATTGCAACAGATGCATTATCTATAATTCTGTTTATTACCATCTCTACAGCACCCTTATTTAGCTTAGCATTATCGCTTGCTATTTCAGCAATTTTCCACGCAAGCTGATTTTTTTTTGGTAAGTGTATTTTCGATGGGTAAACTTTTATTTTATGGATTATCAAAACAACTCCTAATTAACAAAAATGTTTTAATAGTTAAAAAAAAATAATCAATATCAAAGATATTTTGAAATGATTTTTTCTATACCTATAAAGTCTTTTATAATGTGATTATGGTAAATTTCAGTTATATTTTTTTCTGTATATCCATCTTCCAATAAAATCATCGGTAACCCAGCACTTTTCGCAGCATTGGCATCAGACTCACTATCTCCAATCATAATCGATCTATTTATATCTCCATCTAATATTTCTATAACAGTAGTAAGATGTCTTGGATCAGGTTTACAATAATCGAAAGTATTATAACCTGCCACATATTCAAAAAAATCGTATATCTCAATTTTTTTTAATAGATCTACTGCTAAATAGTCAGTCTTATTTGTACATACAGCCATTGAAATTTTTTCTTTCTTACACCAAATTAAAAAATTTTTTACTCCTTTAATTAATGTGCTTTGATTGAATATATTTTTTCCATAGTAATTTATAAATTCTTTAGTCATCTCATCTTTCATTTTTTGATTTTTAACAAGACTAAACTCTTTTTTTGCCTGACCCCATATGGATCGACCTATTAACGCACCAGCCCCTTGTCCAACTAAACTTCTTATGTCTTCAGTTGATTTAGTTGGAAATCCAAATTTTTTCATTACATGGTTGTGAGCTAACATCAAATCTGGCGCAGTATCAATTAAAGTGCCATCTAAATCAAAAAGAATTGTTAACTTATTTTTCATTATCTAAAGTATTTTTAAGAAATATTTTGTGAATTAAGAAAGGTATATACTTAATATAAAGATTTTCAAAGATGAAACAGTTAAAATTTAAAAATTCACAAACTAATTTAAGAAATAAATTCTTAAAATTGGGTGTTAAAATGATCGGACCAGAAACAATTTTTTTTTCTAAAGATACTAAAATTGGTAAAAATGTTGTTATTGAACCGTATGTTGTTTTTGGTAAAAAAGTAAAAATTGGAAATAACGTTAATATAAAATCTTTCTCACATCTTGAAAATTGTAAAGTAGAAAATAAAGTTGATGTTGGTCCATATGCTAGAATTAGACCTGGCGTAACTTTAAAAGAGAACTCAAAAATTGGTAATTTTGTTGAAATAAAAAAAAGTATAATTGGAAAAAAATCTAAAGTTAATCACTTATCATACGTAGGAGATAGTAATATTGGAAAATATGTAAATATTGGTGCTGGTACAATTACTTGTAATTATGACGGCGTAAAAAAGAATAGGACAAAAATAAAAGACAATGTTTTTATTGGTTCGAACACATCTTTAATTGCCCCTTTAACAATTGAAGAAGGGAGTTTAGTAGGAGCAGGCTCTGTTATAACGAAAAAAGTTAAAAAAAAATCTTTAGCTTTAACTAGAGCCTCTCAAATAGAAATTAAAAATTATAAAAGAAAAAAAAAATAAAGTATGTGTGGAATTATAGGAATCAATAGTAACAAATCTGTTTCAGCTACAATAATTAACTCATTAAAAAAATTAGAATATAGAGGGTATGACTCAGCAGGAATAGCAACACTTTCTAATGGATTAATTAACGAAATTAAGTCAGAAGGAAGAGTTAATAATCTTGAAAAAAATTCATTAGTCCAAAATATGGAAGGCACTATAGGTATTGGTCACGTAAGATGGGCAACACATGGCTTACCTAACAATGTAAATGCACATCCACATTCATCACAAAATGTGTCAGTTGTTCATAATGGGATTATAGAAAACTCGACGTTATTAAAAAAATTTTTAGTTAATAAAGGTCATAAATTTAAATCTCAAACAGATACAGAAGTTATAGTGCATTTAATTACAGAGCATTTAAAGACAGAAAATATCGTTAATTCAATCAAAAAAACTTTAAAAGCTTTACATGGAAGTTTCGCTTTAGGAATCATATTTAAAGATGAACCAGATTTAATTGTTGGAGCTAGAAGAGGATCTCCATTAGCAGTAGGTTACGGTCCAAATGAAAACTATTTAGGATCTGATTCTTATGCTCTTAAATCAATGACAAATAAAATAACTTATTTAAATGATGGAGAATTTTGTATTATCAAAAAAGATCATGTTGAATTTTTTAGTGAAGATGGAACTAAAATTAATAAAAAAGTCTTAGAGTTATCAAGTGAAGAAGAAAAATATGATAAAGGAGATTTCAAACATTTTATGGCAAAAGAAATTGAAGAGCAACCTTTAACACTCAAAAATGGTATCAAAGAATATATCGATACAACAAATAACGATATAAATATTTACAATATTCCTTGGAAGAAAGATGAAATTTCTTCAATAATTTTGATTGGTTGCGGTACAGCATATCACTCGTGCTTAATGGCAAAGTATTGGTTTGAGGAAATTACATCTTTAGATGTATCAGTAGATATAGCTTCGGAATTTAGATATAGAAAAAATAGATTTAAAAAAGATTGTTTATATATTTTTGTTTCTCAATCTGGAGAAACAGCAGATACTTATGCTGCATTAGATTTATGTAATAAAAATGGCATGAAAACATGTTCAGTTGTAAATGTTATTGAAAGTTCTATAGCAAGGGACTCAAAGTTTGTTCTTCCAATACATTGTGGTACTGAAATCGGAGTTGCCTCTACAAAAGCTTTTTTAGGCCAAATTCTTATTTTATATATTTTAACTTTAAAACTTGGATTATTAAGAGGAGATTTGAAAAAAAAAGAATTATCTGAAAAATTAAAAGATTTAAAAGAATTACCTAAACTTGTTGAGCAGACTTTACTTACAGATAATAAAATACAAAATACGTCCAATACATTTAATGAGGCCAAAGGTTCTATGTTTTTGGGTAGAGGATTTTCTTATCCAATAGCCTTAGAAGGAGCATTAAAACTTAAAGAATTATCTTACGTTCATGCAGAAGGATATCCAGCCGGCGAAATGAAACATGGACCATTAGCATTGATTGAAGAGGGCATGCCAGTAGTAGTTCTCGCTCCAAGAGATAATTATTACAAAAAAACAATTTCAAACATGCAAGAGGTAATAGCTAGAGGAGCTAAGGTATTATTAATAACAAACAAAAGTAAAGATGAAGTTGTTTCAGAAAATATTTGGGAAACAATTGAAGTTGAAAATACAAATGATGATTTGCTCCCATTTTTGTTAACTATTCCATTGCAAAAACTTGCTTACTACTCTGCCCTAAAAAAAGGTTATGATATTGATAAGCCTAGAAATTTGGCTAAATCCGTCACTGTTGAATAAACTTTAAACTCTGCTACAACACTTCTGAGTTGAATATGAAAAGTTGGAAAAAAAATAGTTGGAAAAAGTATCCGGTCAAACATATCCCTGAATATCCAGATAAGAAGTCACTGGATAAGGTTTTGGAAAAGATTGGTACATTTCCACCCTTAGTATTTGCAGGTGAAACGAGACATTTAAAATCTCAATTGGCAGAAGTTGTAGATGGTAAAGCATTTTTGTTACAAGGTGGTGATTGTGCAGAAAGTTTTGCTGAGTTTCACCCTGACAACATTAGAGATACATTCAAGTTGATGTTACAGATGTCATTAGTTTTGACTTACTCAGCATCTTTGCCAGTTGTAAAACTAGGAAGAATTGCAGGACAATTTTCAAAACCAAGAAGCTCCCCTATAGAGGTCAAAGATGGAGTTGAATTGCCTAGTTATCTAGGTGATAATATTAATGGAATTGAGTTTAATGAAAAAGCTAGAGTTCCTGATCCAAAAAGATTATTTAAAGCATATTCCCAGTCAGCAGCAACTTTAAACTTATTAAGAGCATTTTCACACGGTGGTTTTGCTGATTTAAAAAAAGTGCATACATGGAATTTAGGTTTTATTAAAAAAAGTCCTGAAGCAAAAAGATTTAAAGAATTAGAAGATAATATTGCAAACGCCTTGGCGTTTATGGATGCGTGCGGAATCAACTCAGATTTTAATAGAAGGCTTAAGACTGTTAATTTTTGGACTTCACACGAGGCACTTCATTTACCCTTTGAAGAGTCAATGACACGAACAGATTCAACCACTGGCGAAAATCATGATACATCAGCACATTTTGTTTGGATTGGGGATAGAACTAGACAGCTTGATGGAGGACATGTTGAGTTTTGTCGAGGAATAGAAAATCCAGTTGGAATAAAATGTGGTCCAACTCTTAAGGCTGACGATTTGATTAATCTTTGTAATAGGATCAATCCAAATAATGAAAAAGGCAAAATTACTTTGATTTCCAGATTTGGTTATCAAAATGTATCTAAACATCTGCCAAAGTTAATTAGAGCAATAAAAAAAGAAGGACTTAATGTTATTTGGTCATGTGATCCATGTCATGGTAACACAATCCAAGCAGCAACAGGTCTCAAAACTAGACCATTTAATAGTGTTTTAAGTGAGGTTAAAAACGTATTTGCATGCCACCAAAGCGAGGGAAGCTATGCAGGAGGTCTTCATATTGAGCTTACAGGTCAAAATGTTACTGAATGTATTGGTGGGGCTCAAAAAATTTCAGAAAAAGATTTATCTTCAAGATACCACACACATTGCGACCCTAGACTGAACGCTAATCAAGCCTTAGAATTAGCCTTTTTAATTTCAGATGAGATTAAAAAGAATAGCTCATATTCAAAAAATGCAAATAGAGCGGCATCTTAAGACATTGTAAAATTTTAATTATTTAATATTTTAAAACCATGGAAGCATCTGAAAAAGTAAAGTTTATATCTAATTGGATCAAAAATTACGTAGATAAAATGCCAACCAAGGCAGAGTCGTTAGTCATAGGTATTTCTGGAGGAATTGATTCTTCAGTATCTAGTACTTTAAGTGCTATGACAGGATTAAAAACAATTGTTTTGTCTATGCCTATTAAACAAAAATCTAATCAACACGATTTAAGTTTAAAACACCAAGAGTGGTTAGTTAAAAATTTTAAAAATGTAGAGGCTCATACTATAAACTTGGATGAATTATTTTTAGCTTTTAGTACTAGCTTATCTAAATTTGATAACGAGCATGGTATGGCGAATTCTAGAGCTAGATTAAGAATGACTACATTGTATCAAGTTGCTGCAGCAAATAAAGGTATAGTTGTTGGTACAGGAAATAAAGTAGAAGATTTTGGAGTAGGCTTTTATACAAAGTATGGAGATGGTGGAGTAGATATTTCTCCAATAGCTGACTGTAACAAATCACAAGTATGGGAACTTGGAAAAGAGCTTGGAATTTTAAAAGAAATAATAGATGCCGCTCCAACTGATGGCTTATGGGACGATGGAAGAACAGACGAAGGACAACTTGGTTTAAAATATAAGGAACTCGAAGAAGCTATGGATAACCCCAATTCATCTAATAGAGTAAAATACGAAATTATAAGAAAACAAAATTTGCATAAAATGGAGCCTATTCCAGTATGCAAAATTCCTAATTAATCAAATAGATTCACAAATCTATATTTTAAGTATATTTCTAAAT
>MDTE01198137.1_pt1 | contig 10828 bp, 12 predicted proteins | sample 811231 | NCBI WGS metagenome assembly MDTE01 (sample SAMN05326651, study PRJNA326480) | marine metagenome | isolation source: seawater | place: Indian Ocean: Red Sea | collected 2010 | reverse complement strand
GAACCCAGGAAAGAGTTGCCCCTTTGCCGGTTTTCAAGACCGGTGCTTTCAACCGCTCAGCCATCTCTCCGTGAGCAAGGTTTTATAAGTATAATTTTAAAATTCAACTAAAAAACAGACTTTTTTTTTTAAGAATTATGTAATAGGTAATTTTTATCTCTATGAATAATAAAAGTTTCAATAAAGGAATATTTCTAACAACACTAGGTTCTTTTTGGTGGGGTTTTTTTGGAGTATTATATTTTAAATACATATCATTTGCTGGACATATTGAAGTAGTAATCCATCGAAGTCTTTGGACAACTGCAACATTACTACTAACTACTGTTTTTTTTTCTAAATGGAAAATTTTTTTTAATTTAATTAAAGACAAAAGAAAATTATTAGTTCTTTTAATTACAGGAGTTCTTATTTTTTCAAATTGGGCTGTATGGATTTATGCGGTTTCAACTGATAAGATTATTGATGCAAGTTATGGTTATTTCATAATGCCTATTATTAGTGTTTTTTTGGGATATTTTTTTTTTAAAGAAAAAATAAGCAATAAAGCAAAATTCTCAATATTTCTTGTAGTGATTTCTATTTTATATTTACTATTTATTGATTTAAGAAGTATTCCATGGATAGGTTTAGTGGTAGCTATACTTTGGAGTGTTTATAATTTAATAAGAAAAAAAATTAACGTTGATACTGATATTGGTTTATTAATTGAAAGTTTATTTATTTTTCCTTTTGCTATTATTGCATTTTATATAATTTCGAAAAATAATTTAAATGATTTTAGTTTTTCAAATCCTACATTAATGTTTATACTGACGCTTGCTGGACCAATGACAGTTATACCATTATTTTTATATGTTAAAGGTGTGGCCTTATCTGGACTGGGTCCAGCAGGAATGATTTTTTATATCACACCCACTTTACAATTTTTATTAGGATATTTCTTATTTAATGAGTTTTTAAATTTTGAAAAGCTTCTAAGTTTCTTTTTAATTTGGATTGCTGTATTTATTTATTTGAAAGATTTGTATGAAAATAATTAAACTTTTTTTAATGATTTTTTTTATTTTATCTAATTCAAACTATGTGTACTCTAGTGAAAATTTCGAAAAGTGGAAAATAAACTTTTATAAATATGCCTCTTCGCAGGGTATTAGTGAGAAAACTTTGGATATTGTTATAGATGATTTAAAATTTTTACCAAAAGTTATAGAATATGACAGATATCAACCTGAGTTTTATGAAGACACATTTACATATGTAAGCAAAAGGACAAATTCTAAAAAATTAAATATAGGTGTTAAAACTTTTAAAAAAAATTCTGACTTAATTATAGAAGTTGAAAAAAAATTTAAAGTAGAAAAAGAACTTCTATTATCTTTAATGGGTATAGAGACAAACTTTGGTAAATATTTAGGAAAAATGAATATACTTTCATCTTTAGCTACACTTAGTTATGACAAGAGAAGAAGTGAATTTTTTACTAAAGAATTAATAATAGCACTAAAATTAATTGATAAAAAAAAAATAAAACCCGAAGAATTATATGGTTCGTGGGCAGGTGCGTTTGGAAATTTTCAATTTATGCCTTCTACAATTCAAAACAACGCTATCGATTATAATAATGATAATTTAATCGACTTGAAATCAACTGACGATTCTTTTGCATCAGCTGCGAACTATTTATCTAAAATGGGATGGAATACTAATGGAAAATGTTTTAATGAAATTATATTAGATGACAAAATTCCAACTAAATATTTAAATTACTCAGCTAGTAAAATAAAATATAAAAAAAAATTATCTTTTTATAAAAAATATATAAAAAACTTTAATAATACTTTAGGCGATGATAATGAAATTGTTGCTATAATTACACCTGATAAAGAAATTGTAGAAAATTCAAATTTATTTTCACCAGCCTATGTAATATACAATAATTATGAAATAATTTTAAAGTGGAATAGGTCTTTACGCTTTGCTTTGGCTGTTTGCACTTTGAAAGATAAATTTAAAGATGAATTATAGAAGATTTTTTTTATTATTGTTATTTTTAACTTATTCATGTGCTGATGCAAATTTTGATAAAAAAAAAATTTCTGATCCTATAATTTTTCAAAAATATTCAAACAATGGTTTTGCTTTGGTTTATTCTGATGGTCTATATAAAAGTAAAATTGTTAATAAAAAATTAAACGAAAGAGAACTATCCATTTTTCAAAAAAATCTAAAAAAAGGAACGACTGTAAAAATAACAAACTTACTTAATAACAAATCAATTATTGCTACAGTGAAAAGCAAATCAAAATATCCAGGTTTTTATAATTCAGTTCTTTCAAGCAGGATTGCAAATGAAATAGAATTAGATTTAGAAGAACCATTTGTGTTTATCGAGTCTGTTGATCAAAATTCCTTCTTTTATGCGGGTAAAGCTAAAACATTTGAAGAAGAAAAAAATGTTGCAGATAAAGCTCCTGTAGCAGGAGTTAATATTGTTAATATTTCTTCTAAAGACCGAATAAAAAAAAAAGACACAAAAACAACAAAAAAATTTAGTTATATTATAAAAATTGCTAATTTTTATTACGAAGACTCAGCAAAACTGGTAAAAGAAAGAATAATGTCTGAAACTAATATTAAAAAAATAACTATTGAAAAAATTACTGTTAATAATTATAGACTTTCTGTTGGTCCATATAAATCTCTAAAAAACTTAAGAAAAGATTTTGACAAAATGGAAGCTCTTTATTTTGAAAATTTGGAATTAGTAAAAAAATGAAAAAACTTTATTTAATAATTTTATTTATTTTAATAAATTTATCAATAGAAGCTAAAGAATTTGATATAAAAGCAAGAACCGCAATTCTCCAAGATTATTTATCTGGTCAAATATTATATGAAAAAAATCCTGATGCAAAAATATTTCCTGCATCTATGACTAAAATTATGACATCTATTATTGCTTTTGACTTACTAAAAAATGGAAATTTAACTTTAGATGAAAAATTTTTTATTTCTGAAAACGCTTGGAGATGGTCACAATCAGGTTATTCATCTATGTTTATAATGGTTGGAGATCAAGTAAGTGTTGAAGATTTGTTAAGAGGAATAATAGTTGTTTCTGGCAACGATTCATGTATCGCATTAGCAGAAGGCATAGCAGGAACAGAAGAAGAATTTGCTGTAATGATGACTGAAAAAGCTAAAGAAATCGGTATGCACAACACTAATTTTAGCAATTCGTCAGGTATAACTTCTGCTTATAACTACTCAACTGTCAGAGATGTTCTAACTATGTCTGCATACTTAATTAAAAATTATCCTGAGTATTACAAATATTTTGCAGAAACTGAATTCACTTGGGATAGAACGGGAGGAGATCCAATTACACAAGGAAATAGAAATCCATTATTGTATAAAAATATGGGTGTTGATGGTATTAAAACTGGATACCTTTCTACCGAAAAATATTCTCTAGCTTCATCAATAATAAGAAATGAAAGAAGACTCATCGCTGTAGGAAGCGGATTTGAAACTAAAAACTCTAGATCTAGAGAATCTGCAAAACTTCTGACATGGGGACTGACAAACTATGATACTATAGAAATTTTTAATAATAAAAATTCATTTCATGATTTAGATGTATGGCTTGGTAAAAAAAACACTGTTAAAACTCATTTTAAAACTGATGTTTATAAAACCATAAAAAAAGCTAGAATAAGACATCTTAAAGTAGTGCTTAATTACCAAGGACCTATAAAAGCTCCTATTTATAAAGATCAAAAAGTAGGCGAGGTTAGAATATATTTAAAAGATGATTTAATAGAAACATTGGATCTTTTTGCTTCTGAAAATATTGAAGAAGTAAATAGATTAACAAAATTAATTAAATCAATTAATTATTTAATATGGGGCGATGTCTAGAAACAAACCCCTTATAGTTTTTGAAGGAATAGAGGGTACCGGCAAAACAACTTTAATTAACTACGTAACACGATATTTAAGTAAGAATAAAATTAGTTTTATTAAAATTAGAGAGCCAGGTGGAAGTAAAAATTCGGAATTAATTAGAAAACTTATATTAAATAAAAAAAATAAATTCAATCCTTTTACCGATTTAATGCTTTATTTTGCAGGAAGAAGTGAAAATATAGAAAAAATAATAAATAAATATTATAAAAAAAGAATTATTATAATTGACCGATTTACAGATTCCACTTTAGCTTATCAACATTATGGTATGCATCAGAATAAATTTTTAATCAATAATATAAATAAATTTTTATTAAAAAAAATAAAACCTAAAATAATTTTTTTAAATACAATAAATAAAAAAAATCTTAAGAAAAGACTTAATTTGAGAAAAAATAAAAATAGATATGATAATTTTAAAATTAAATTTTATTTAAAAGTTCAAAAAGGTTTTTTGAAAATAGCTAAAAATAAAAAAAATTATATTTTGATTAACTCAAATAATAAACTTGTTAATAATAAAAAAATAGTCTTAAACAATATAAATAAATTTATAAATTAATGTTAAATTATAATCTTAAATTGTTTTCACATAAAAAATTATTTAATGATTTTGTAAATTTATATTTAATAAACAAACTACCTTTAAGAATAATCCTTAGTGGACAAAAGGGAATAGGCAAGTGTTCTTTTGCATTACATTTTATTAATTATTTGTTTTCAAAAAAAGAGATCACTAAATATAACACGTCAGATAATTTAATTAATTCTGATAGCAAATCCTTTCATCTTATTAATAATTTAATTCATCCCAATTTTTATTTTGTTAAAAAAAAAGATGATAAAAAAAACATCAATATTGACCAAATAAGACAAATGTTTAATTTTTTAAATAAATCATCATTCAATAATTCTAAAAAAGTAATTCTCATAGATGGTATAGAAGATTTAAATATTAATTCTTCCAATGCCCTATTAAAAAACCTAGAAGAATCTAATTCAAACAATATATTTATTCTTATACATGATATTAATTTACCTATTGTAGACACTGTTAAATCTAGATGTTTATCATTTAAATTAAATTTTAATTTCGCTGATGTCGAATACGTCGTATCTGATTATTTTAATGAACATTTATATGAAAATCTTAATCATGACTTTAAAGTAAATAAATTGTCCCCAAAATTTATTATAGACCATATCAATTATTTAAATGAAAATAATTTAGATTTAACTAGTTATAATATTGAAAAAACTATTCAACATATTATTGAAAAAAAATCTTATAAAAAAAATATTTTTATAATTAATTCATTTCAAAGTTATATTGAAATTTTTTTTACAAAGATGTATTTGAAAACAAAAGATTACAAATATTATGATAATTTTATTAAAATTGTTACTGAAACAAGTTTAATTAATAAATTTAATTTAGATTTAGATAGTTTTTTTATTAAATTTGAGGATAAATATCTTAATATTTAGATAAAAAAAATGAATAAAAGTTATTATATAACAACTCCAATTTACTATCCTTCAGCTAAACCACACATGGGACATGCCTATTCCAGCATAGTTGCAGATTTTTTTGCGAGATTTAAAAGAATAGAAGGTTACAAAGTTTTTTTTCTAACAGGTACAGATGAGCATGGTCAAAAAATACAAAGAGCTGCTGAGAAAAGTAATAAAAAACCTTTAGAATTCTGCGACGAAATTAGCAAAACATTTAAAGAATTGTCAAAAATATTAAATTTATCAAACAATGATTTTATAAGAACAACAGAAAAAAGACACCACAATTCAGTTCAAAATTTATGGAATTCTTTAGAAAAAAAAGGTGAAATTTATCTATCAAAATATTCTGGATGGTATTCAGTCTCTGACGAAGCATTTTATTTAGATAATGAAATTGAAACAAAAGAAGGAATTAAAGTTTCAAAAATATCTGGATCTGTAGTTGAATGGCTTGAAGAAGAATCTTTTTTTTTTAAGTTATCTAATTGGCAAAATAAACTTTTACAATTCTATGAAAATAACCCAAAATTTATATTACCAAAATCTAGAAGAAATGAAGTAATTAGTTTTGTTAAAAGTGGTCTTAAAGATTTATCCGTAAGTAGAAAATCATTTTCTTGGGGCATTAAAGTTCCTTCAAACAAAGACCATGTAATTTATGTTTGGCTTGATGCACTTACAAATTATTTAAGCGCTTTAAATTATCCTAATACTAATGATGATATGTACAAAACATTTTGGCCAGCAGATTTACATATGATTGGAAAAGACATATTAAGATTTCACGCAGTTTATTGGCCAGCTTTTTTATTGGCAGCAAATTTACCACCTCCAAAAAGAGTTTACGGTCATGGTTGGATACTTTCCGGTGAAGAAAAAATGTCCAAATCTAAAGGTAACATTTTAGATCCTATAGAAATTATTAATGAGTATGGATTAGATTCATTGAGATATTATCTATTGAAAGAAGTTTCATTTGGAAATGACGGAAATATTTCTAAAGAAAAATTAATTTCTTGCATCAACAATGATTTAGCGAATAATTTTGGAAATCTTTGTCAACGAGTATTAACTTTTACAGAAAAAAATCTAGGTTTAGAAATACCTAAAATAGATTCATTTGACAAAGATGATTTGGCCATTTTAAATTCATTTTCTGAAAACTATGATAATTTAATTAATTTTATAAATAATCAAAATATTAATGGTTATATAGATTTTATAGTTAACCAAATGTTTGTTGCTAATAAATATTTTAATGATCAAGAACCATGGAAAAAAAAAGAAAATATCAAAAGAATGAAAGTAATTGTATATACTTCATTAGAATTGATAAGAAAAATTTCTATTTTATTATATCCCTTAATACCTCAAAGCTCTTTAAAAGCATTAAATATTTTTAAAATTAAAGAGAATAATATTAATATAGAAACTATAAAAAATAATTCTTTTTTAAATGCTGGTTTTGCAATAAATAAAATTGATATATTATTTAATAAAATAATTACAAATGATTGATTCACACTGTCATTTAGATCATGAACCTTTGTTTAAAAATTTGAGCGAAGTAATTTTAAGATCTAAAAACGCAGGAATTACAAAACTTCTTACAATTTGTACTAGTTTGGATAGCTATGAAAATATAAAAAAAATAATTAATTTAGATTTAATGATATATGGAACTTTTGGTATACATCCTCATAATTCTGATAAAAACAAAATCACTAAAGATGAAATTATTAAAAATTTTAAATATTCAAAAAAAATTATAGGAATAGGTGAAACTGGTTTAGATTTTTATTACAATAATAGTGATAAACAAAATCAAATAAAAAATTTTATTAATCACATAGAAGCCAGTTTAGTTGTTAAAAAACCTTTAATTGTTCATTCTAGAAATGCAGAAATGGAGACTATTAATATATTAAATAAATATAAAGGCACTGATATTAAAATATTAATGCATTGCTTTAGCGGATCCCATGATTTTGCAAAAAAATTGTTAGATTTGAATAGTTATTTTTCTGCTAGTGGTATTATTACTTTTAATAACTCTTCTGAATTACGAGATACATTTTCTTTTATACCTAATGAAAAAATTTTAATTGAAACTGACAGTCCATTTTTAGCACCTATACCAATGAGAGGAAAAAAAAACGAACCATCTTTTATAAAATATACCTTGAAAAAGTTATCTCATATTAAAAAAATAAATTTTACAAATATGGATGAAATCACAACAAACAATTTTAATAAACTCTTTTCATTTAAATGAAATTAAAATTTATAATACTTGGATGCGGAAGCTCATTAGGTGTACCAAGAATCGATGGAGATTTTGGTAATTGCAACCCAAAAGACAAAAAAAATATTAGATCAAGATGTTCAGCATTAATATATTCAAAAAAATTTAATATATTAATAGATTCTTCTCCTGACATTAGAAATCAATTTTTAAAAAATAAAATAAAATCAGTTGATTGTGTTTTTTATACGCACGAACATGCTGATCAAACTCACGGCATTAATGATTTAAGATATTTTTATTTAAAGAAAAAAAAACAAATACCTGTTTATGCAAACAAAAATACTTCTAAATATTTATTAAATTCATTTAGATACTGCTTTAAAAAAAAAAGTAACTTTTATCCACCTATTATGAAGTTAAAAATTTTAAAAAAAAAACACAGTTTTTTTAAAAAAAAAATTAATATTAAATCTTTCAAAGTATCACATGGACTAATAAGCAGTTTATGTTATATTATTAATGATAAACTTGCGTACATTAGTGATGTAAATCAAATTTACAAAAAAGATTATTCAAAAATTTACAAAATCAAATATTTAATTGTTGATTGTTTAAGAGAGGATCCACATCCTTCGCACTATAATTTAGATAAAGTTTTAAAATTAGTCAATGAAATTGAGCCAAAAAAAACAATTTTAACAAATTTACATAGTAGTCTCGATTACAAAAAATTAAAAAAAAAATTACCTAAATCTGTTACACCTGCATACGATGGAATGAAATTATTGATTAATTAATTTTTCGATTTTATTAACAATTTTTTTTGATGTGGGTTTCGTAAATGATGTATATGTTTCTACTATATTACCATTTTTATTTATTAGTATTTTATAAAAATTCCACTTAGGAACAGCTGATTTTCCATAATTTTTTTTAGCCCATTTATATATAGGATGAGCATTATCACCTTTTACATCAACAATTTCTGTTATTGGAAAATTAATATTAAAGTTAAATTCACAAAATTCTTTAACTTCACTATTTGTTTTTTTTTCTTGATTAAATGTATTTGATGGAACTCCTAGAACTATGAGATTTTTGTTTTTATATTTATTCCAAATATATTGTAAGTCACTGTACTGTTTAGTAAAACCACAATAACTAGCTGTGTTGACTAACAAAATTACTTTATTTTTATAATTATTCAAATTTAATTGTTTGCCAGATACATCATTAATTTTTAAATCATAAAATAGTTTTTTAGATGCTAAGAGATCGTTTTTAAAAAGAAACATAATAATAATTGATAAAAAAAATATTTTAAATTTCATTAAACTATTTATTTGGGGTAAGTAATATCAAGAAATATCCAAATAAAGTTGATAATAATGATCCAGTTAAAACACCTATTTTAACTCCATCTATATATTGAATATTTTCTACGAATGCTAAATTTCCAACAAATAGACTCATAGTAAAACCTATTCCAGTTAAAACTCCAACACCATAAAAATTAAACCAATTGGAATTATTTGGCATTTCTGCAAATTTTAATTTGATGGCTATATATGAAAAGATAAATACACCTAATTGTTTACCAACAAATAAACCCAATAATATTCCCAAAGGAACTTTATTTAATAATGTTTCAAAAGATATCCCTTCTAAAGAAACCCCAGCATTCGCAAATGCAAATAACGGCATTATACCAAAAGCTACATAAGGACTTATTGTATGTTCTACCTTTACTAATAAAGAAAAATCTTTTTCTTTTTTTCGATGAGGAATAGTAATTGCTAGTAATACACCTGCTATAGTAGCGTGGATTCCTGAATTATGTGTAAAATCCCATAGAAAAATCCCTAAAATTAAATATGGTAAAAATTTCTTAATATTAAATTTGTTTAATATTACCAAAAAAATAAATGAAATTAATATTAGCAATAAATATTTTATATTTAAATCACCTGAATAAAATATCGCAATTATAAGTATTGCACCTAAATCATCAATAATAGCTAAAGCAGTAAGAAAAACTTTTAAAGACAAGGGAACTCTAGAACCTAATAATGATAATACACCTAAAGAAAAAGCTATATCTGTAGCCGAGGGTATAGCCCATCCATTTATAGTATTTGAATCATTAAAATTTATAATTATATAAATTAATGCTGGAACAAGCATACCACCAATTGCGGCAATTACAGGAAGCATTGCATGCTTAACACTAGATAATTCACCATGTATAAATTCTCTTTTAATTTCCAAAGTTACAAAAAAGAAAAAAATTGCCATTAAAGCATCATTAATCCAATGAAGTACAGTGAGCTTTAATCCGAATTTATTTACTCCTATAAATAAAAATTCATTTAAAGTATTAAAATATAAATTAGAAAAATTGGAATTACTTATAATCAAAGCAATAGTTGCTGCAAATAGCAATACTAAACCACTAGATGCTTCGAGTTTAAAAAACCATCTAAAAGAATTTGTAATATATCTAATCATCTAATTAATTAGATCTTTAATGAATAAAGAAAAGTCTTTTAGTGTTTCATAGAGATTATTTAATAGTAAATTTATTTCTGGAATGTATTTTTCTAATTGAAATTTAAATGTATCTATTAAAATAATTAAAGCTACTATCGAAATAATTAAAACAAATGTTTTTTTGATTAAATTTGAACTTTTTTTATTTTTTTTAATAGTTTTATTTATTTGTGATTTTTTTTCTTTTTTTTCAATTTCTAAGGATGATTCAATATTTTTTTTAATTATTTTTTTTTCTTCGTTGATAATTGTTTCATTAATATTTAAATCTTGAATATTTTCATTTTCTAGGTTCGTATTTGGAGAAGTTAATTTATAAAACCATTTATGATTACAGCTGCCACATTGAAGCAATCTACCTGAAGCAGGAATTAAATCATCAGGAACATTAAATTTTTTGTTGCAATTTTCACATGATACAATCATGAAACAATTATATAGCAGATTCTGATAAAAAATCTTTTATTTTACCTCTTAATATCCTTTAAAATTTAATATTTCTAATGTATTAGTACATTCTTCGGGGCGTAGCGCAGCCTG
>MDTE01183233.1_pt1 | contig 10828 bp, 6 predicted proteins | sample 811231 | NCBI WGS metagenome assembly MDTE01 (sample SAMN05326651, study PRJNA326480) | marine metagenome | isolation source: seawater | place: Indian Ocean: Red Sea | collected 2010 | reverse complement strand
TGCACTCGTTGAGTAAGTTTTACGTGCAAACAAAGCCTTAGATGAGTCCTGGAGTCTCCCCAACACTTTCCGGAACTTTGACGATGAAGATTATCGTGTTGGCGAATGAGGCCTTGCGCAATGGAGATGAGCACCGAGAGAGCCCTCTTGGTCCTCTCGATGCACTCCCAGTTGAGGCAGAGGTCGTCTCTGTGGGAGCTGACTACGCTGAGCTAATAAGGAGGTCAAATGCGGATATCTCTGATGCTGAGGTTCTGTTTGTGGCTAGCGGGACAGGGAAGATTCTTGCTGAAGTGATGGCTGCGTGCCCCAAACTGGTGTGGATCCAGGGCCTGTTTGCGGGCCTGGATCACATAAAGTGCTCAGAGCTAGTCGAGGCCGAGAATTCAGGCCGGATTGTCCTGACGAATGCTAAAGGTATATTCTCGAGTTCTCTGGCAGAGTATGTCATGCTCGTGTGTAGTCACTTTCAAAAGAATGTTCCAAGGTGGCAAGCAAACAAGGCGAGTAAGAAATGGGAGACCTTCACAGTAGGAGAACTCAGGGGTAGCACAATGGGGATCGTTGGATACGGCAGTATAGGCGAAGCTACGGCAAAGTTAGCCAAGGCGTATGGAATGAAGGTAGTAGCATGCAGGAGAAGACCAGAGATATCAAAGGACGATCCAAATATAGACAGCATCAGAGGGATGGACGCCCTGAACGACATCATGGCGGAATCAGATTATCTCGTGCTGTGCGCTGCCCTGACGCCAAGCACAGAAAAGATGATCTCCCAGGGCACTCTGCAAGCTGCCAAAGCGGGACAAGTCTTCATCAACATTGGGCGAGGCAAACTTGTCGATGAAGATGCTTTATTCACGGCCTTGAAGGAGGGGACGCTCAGAGCAGCGGGACTAGACGTCTTCGCCACAGAGCCCTTACCCGAGGCCTCCCCACTATGGGACCTTCCCAACGTGCTCATATCGAGTCACAATGCGGACATGACTCCATCCTTCCGGCACGACAGCGTCGCCTGCTTCGTGGAGAACTGTAGGAACTTTCTAAAAGGAGGCAGGGACAGCTTGGTCAACATTGTGTCCGCAAAAGAGGGTTACTGAGTAAAATCACTATGGTGCTACATTATAACCAGTCCACACACATATACTACATTTGATTCATTCATTTATTCACTCATAATTAGATGGCCCAGACCTTGACTCGCCATAGAGAGGAGCCCCAGCGCGTACCGTGCTTTGTCAGCACCAGGCGAAGATAGCGTATTTGACCGTGCTTGCCTATCTGCACAGGCAGCTTACCAAGATATGGGTGGGAGGATGGCAGGTTGCCAAGTGTCATAACCACATGTTGCGACTTGCGCACTGTGTCCACTACGTCCCGTTGGTCTGCTATCTTGTACCACTTCTCTCCATCGTCACTGCGCCCCAGGAGAGTGAACTGAGCCGCGAAGGCACTCTCCCAGTGCAACTCCACCTTCCTAATGGAATCACTCCTGATTTCATCTCCTTGCAGATCGATTTCCACCCAGTGTCTACCAGGGATAGGCTGCCCCTGCATGTTCAGGGCAGCTTGCCATCGCTCCTCGAGCCAAATGCTATTGCGGTCCCCCGCCTCCCCCATCCCATTCATGTGCTGATTGATCACAGTATCGTCCCTGGTGATTACACTAGCGGGAGCAAGATTACCCTTCACATCACTCGTAACGGGCTTGTTCGCAGATACAAGACGGAGAGGAGGGCGTGGTTCACTCTCTTCCCCTCTTTTCTCTGTGCTCATATACCCGAACAAACGCACAGGCTCTTTCTCACGTTGCAGGCCTTCTCTATCCGCAGCAGTACTTGTCACCGTCACCGTCTCTCCAATCTGCACAAACCCGCGATGCTTGTGCTTTACCGCCCTACTCCTCAACTTTTCCTTGTATCGAGACTTTTTCGCAGTAAGGGACAGGCGTTCAGAAGACTCTCCAACCTGCCCCAAGGCCGCCAAAGTCGCGTTAGTCGACCCAATGCGCCTCTGTTCCATCGCCTTACGCTCCATAAACTCGTGAAGCCGATGCTGATGCTCCTGCACCGTCGTCACCAGCGTCGAATAGGCCATCCACACGACGGAAATGAGCACAGTGCCCCACATAATGCTAAAGAGTTGACAAGCGCGACTCGCATTCCAAAACCCTGGCCTCTTCATCGCCCTTACTTCCTCAACACCTGTATGCCCTGTACCAGCTCCTTGTCTCCAGGCTTCTCTGCGCAAGGTTGCCTCTTTCGTCGCTTGTGATACCCCTGGGCTTCTATCGCGAGTCCCCGTCACACTAAAGCTCTTCACCTTCTGTTTTCACCGCTGACAACACAAGGAAGCCCGTATATGCACAAGCCGGTGGCGTATCAATGCGATATCTGAGGTCGGGCATGGCGCACAGCCTTTCATGATTTTCCTGGCGATGTTGCTCTCGGTTGCTCTTTCCTTATCAAAGATGAGTGCAACAAAGAGGTTCTTGACCGGAAGGTCCTGCTATGCCGCCAACTTCAGCAGTTCAAGCACCTTGTGGCCGGAGATCGCATCGATTGACAAGTCAGCATCTACAGGCCTCCCTGAGAGCATCGAGGCGAAGCTGATGAAGCTGTATCCGTCAGATATAACTCCTGACCCTACTATTGTGGCTAAACAGGCGAGGGACTACTACCAGCCCGTGTATGGCTATTTGCGCCACCTGCTAAAGCTGAAGAGGAGCGCGGGCACACCAGGGCCCGTGCTTGTGGGAATATCTGCTCCACAGGGGTGTGGCAAGACAACTCTAACAGATTTGATGCAAGAATTGTTTCGAGAGCACGACTACGCTTCTGTTGCTGTCATGAGTCTGGATGATTTCTACTTGACTGCTGTCGATCAAAAGACTTTGAAGGAGAAGTATATGGGGAATAGCCTGGTAGAGCTACGTGGAAACGCTGGCACCCATGACATGGAATTGATGATGGATACGGTCAAGGCCTTACAAAGTGGGGAGAAATGCACCATTCCTCGCTACGACAAATCCGTCAATGGCGGCAAGGGGGATCGTGCCGCAAAGGATGAGTGGGCTTCGTTTGACAAGAGCCCCGACATTGTATTGTTCGAAGGCTGGATGCTCGGCTTCGACCCCGTTCCTGCAGAGGCTCTGAAAGACGAGGAGATGCAAGTAGTCAACACCTACCTGCAGGGATACAAAGACTTGCACGCGAGTTTCGACGGATGGTTAGTGGTTGGCCTCTCCTCCATCGACCTGGTATACAAATGGCGTCAACACGCCGAATCCAAGATGATTGCTAGTGGCAAGACGGGTATGAGCGAAGCAGAGGTACGTGACTTCATAAACCGCTTTATGCCCTCTTATGAGCATTACCTGCCCTCCCTCTACGCCCAGGGGCCCAAGTGGCGAAAAGTTGATGCTGCCACTGGCAAGGCCGTCAGCGCACTGCTGGTCACCATCAACGAGGACCGCATGCCCCAGTTTGTTAAGGAGCTATGATCTATTCTATGATCTATCTATCGAGAGCAAGCCTCCTTCCAATTTAGAAAATAGTCCAAATCTCAAATTTCCCATCATACCGTGTCGATGTAACCCAAACTGTTTGTTCTCAGTGCCTTTCAAAGTGTGTCTATACAATCTTCTCACTTACACAGCATAAAAAACATTCAATTTCAGTACCAGAACTCGGTCTGATGAGCGTTGAGAAGGGCCTCCTCGTCTCGCTTAAGCAGATCGTCTAACAAGGTGATGACATTGGCTTTGGCTCCCCCTTGCTTGATGGTGTCTCCATTTACGTATAAGGCAAGAGCGTGACTGGCCAGGGCCACTTGTCTCTCTTTGATACTCTTTATGCGGCCCTCACTGTCTCCCCACTTATTTTCACGTAATGCGTCATATTTAAAGCCGGATTTCTTGGTGTCTGTGGCAACTAACTGTAGCAGGGCCATGCCTAGGTAGCCGCAAGCCTCCCTTAGAATACCGTCTGTGATAGTAGCGACCAGCCCCTCACCCTGACGTTTCACCTGAGGGGATGTCATGGCCTGGGCACGAAATGCAGACACATAGCTAGACAAGACCTCTGCTACACCTGCTCGTAAAGCTCTGCGACAGAAGGGGTGTGCGTGGGAAGCATAGTACCAAGTATAGGAAGCGAGATAGGACCCTAGATCACATCCTGGGGGCCCATAGGCGAAGTGCCGGAAGCCACGAACTTTCAGATTGGCTTTGTTACCCTGGTTGAGATTACCAGACGGCACCAGTACGGCCTCGGCTGTCAGATCACCGTGAATGAGGGCCTTCCTACTGCCTTGGTCCTGGTGCGACCTCTGCAATGCCGCGAGGGCAGCTAGTGTAGCTTCTTCGTTGCCCCTCTTACTAAGATAGGCTTGCACAATATCGAAGCCTTTCTCTCTATGTACGAAACTATCTTCATTGCGGAATAGCCGTCGGTAGATAGCTTCCTGGTCCTGTGGGCTCACAGGCCCTCGTTTCTTGCTCATCGGGAACCGCAGACCGATTTCTAGTTCAGCATGAGACGCCGCATGGCTTCTACCGAGCACTGTGCCCACGGCACGTGATATATCCACGTCTAAAATGTCGCCAACAAGGGTGGTGTGCAGGCTTTTATGGCCCCTCAGCCACTCTGTATACAACAAATCGCTCTCCCTATCAACACCCAGAATTTTCGGAACGCTCTCCGGTAAGTAAGCCCCATAGATTGTCATGCCCTGGTACTCCAGACCACTCATGGGCTTGCCATACGCAAATACGACATTGTTGCTGTCGACAAGAGCGTAGCCTCCCGTCGTCGGTTTCACATTAAAGTTCTTATCCGACCCAAACAGCCGACGCACACTTTCAGCAACCTTGTCCATGCCCTCAACTTGATAAGCAATAATAGTAGTCAGACACGCTAGGAGACCCCACATTGTCAAAATGGGATGCCCGTCAGCTCCTAGATAGACCTCTGTGTACGACGACGTACTATGTTTGCATAGAAGACCCTATGCAATGCTTACCCTTCTGTCTACGCCAAACTTCTAACTGGAAGCATGTTACGGCCACCTCGTAAAATGTTCTGAAGAAGTCAAGGCAACTTCAAGGGCTCAGAAAGTGTAGCGATTATGATAAGGGCCATTCGTAGTGTGCGTAGCGGGTCGTTGCGATCGCTATCTACTGCTACCAAGCAGCGGTTGATTGGTATTGAGGCGGTGGCGCCGACAATCGGGCTTAACGAGGATCAGGCATCCTTCTACGAGTTGGCAAGGCAATTTGCGGACAATGAGATGAAACCGCATGCACAGGAGTGGGACGAGAAGTCCCACTTCCCGCTGGACACGTATAAGAAGTTGGCTGAGCTGGGATTTGCGGGTATATTCGTAAAGGACGATGTCGGGGGCAGCAACTTGAGCCGGGTCGATACCACAGTGATTGTGGAGGCTCTTGCCACTGGATGCGTAGGTACGACGGCCATGCTAACGATTCACAACATGTGTGCAGGTATGGTGGATAAATTTGGCAGCGAAGAGCACCGTGAGCAATTTCTTCCTGGCATGTGCACGATGGACATCAAAGCGAGCTATTGTTTGACGGAGCCTGGGAGTGGAAGTGATGCCTCTTCCTTGTCGACCAAGGCAGTATTGGATGAAGCAACAAACGAATATGTCTTGAATGGGGGCAAAGCATTCATTTCTGGTGCGGGCATGAGTGATATCTATCTGGTCATGGCTAGAACTGGTGGACCTGGTCCCAAGGGAGTGAGTTGCCTCATTGTGCCCAAGGATGCCCCTGGCTTGTCGTTCGGGGCAGATGAGAAGAAAATGGGATGGAAGGTGCAGCCTACCAAACAGGTAATCTTTGAGGATTGTCGCATCCCTCGTGCTAACCTTCTGGGCGAGGAGGGCAATGGCTTCACGATGGCCATGGCGGGGTTAGATGGTGGGCGCTTGTCCATTGGGGCGTGTTCTCTAGGCGCAGCACAAGCATGTTTCGAGCTAGCTCTTGATTATGTCAAGGAGCGCAAGCAGTTCAACAAGAGCATTGCCGAGAACCAGGCAATTCAGTTCAAATTGGCAGACATGGCGGGTAAACTCTCCTGTATGCGTCTACAGCTTCGTAACGCCGCCATGCTCGTTGACGAAGGATCTCCTGCAGCTAACATCCATTGCGCACTAGCCAAGAAGATTGCCACAGAGTACGGTAGTGAGGTTTGCAACGACGCCTTACAAATGCATGGTGGCTACGGCTATCTGGCTGACTACCAGTGCGAAAGATATGTCAGGGACGTGCGAGTGCACGAGATTCTCGAGGGAACGAACCAGATCATGCGCCACATCGTGGGCAGGGCTCTCGTGGCGGAATGAATAATTATTAAGTAATGCTAGCGCTCGTTAGTTTACTTCGTTTTTGATGATGGCAGCATTCTTCTTCTTTTTAATCTTTAGTTTTATATAGAACCGTCTTCCTGATGATCCAAAATTAATCTTATAAATTTGTTGACCTCTCAAAAGCCGATAATTTTTGCTTGTATGGACACAAATTACTCTATATAGCTACTACTGATAACCTCAACCTCCAACACTATGGCCAATACTGATATCTTCAACCACCACTTTCGCCGGCATAAATAGGCCTTTTCGATGGACCCTTTTTATTCTTGGTTCCTATACTGCACTTCAAGCTATGAAAACAAGGCTTTTGTCTGTTTTTGAATTATACATATTATCTCAATCACGCAGTGACACACATGAGACATCTCTTTCATCTCTCTACTCCTCATTTTCTGCTGATGACTACAACTACCTACTCCAACTAGTGCATGGAAGGGAGCGTCGTGGCACTCTCACTTGAGGTTATATTAGGCTTCATGCCATATTTCTTCATCATGTCCCCCGTGGTCAGCACCTGCCCGTTCATATGGGACTCTACTCGGCCTTTGATACCACCAGAAAAGGCAGCAGAAAAGTCGTCCATAGGGCGTGGTTCACGGGATCCACGCGCAATACGTCTCAAGCTGCCCATAGATTTTCTCTTTTGTGAAGCATCCTCCTTTTTCTTCAATAGTGGGAGCTTAGTAGTACTATTACTAGCTTTTACGCGGCGTTCAGAGCCAATACGATGCAGGCCCTTGTTGTTGCCAAGTTCGCCGTCTTCATCAGCATCCTTTTTATTCTGGGCGCCATAGTAGAACTCTATCCTCTTGGTATAAGCAGCTACAGCATTTTGCAGAATTACGCGGCGAATGCTTTTAATCCAACGCCATCGTGAAATACTCATCTTCTCGGGGTCATATGTCGCCCAGTTACCGAAGTTCTGAAACCCCTCAATAGAGCTCACCGCCAATCCAGCCTTGCGCTGAGCATCAGACATAGCTTTGTTGAGCTTCTGGCTGTCTTGTCGTAAGCTGCGTAGCGCCTGGTTGAATTCCTTCGTCGTGGCCTTCTTCCTCGCCCTCACCACAACAATGTGCTCGATAGCATCATCGGGAGGCGGATCCATCATCAATACGTCAATATTGCCCGTCTTGGGATCTTTTTTGTCACCCGTTAAAGCCACAAAGTCAATAGCGAAGCGTGGTGCACAAGTAGTCGGGGCGGGAGCAGGTTCAGGTGCCTTCATATGCTCGATAGCAGATGCCGCTCCTTCGGCTTCCGTGTTCGACTCCTCCTCAGGAGCACCGCCCTCCGCTGTGGTCTTTCTTCCCTCGCCATCTCCTTCCTGAATAGATACGGTCTCTGCCTCATTACTTGTGTTTCCTTCGCTCCGATTGTCCTCTTCTGTCTCTTCCGGGATGGTCTTGGTGGCGCTGTCCGATGTCGAAGACGAGGATGTGTTATATTGTGCCAAGGCATTCTTCTCCTTCTTCGGCACGGTAGTAGTACTTGGGTTTATTCGTGCAAGCACATACTGTACAGACAATTCCTGCAAAAGTCCTTCTTTGATCTCCTCATTCGGCACGCGTTTCCTTTTTTTTGCCAGTTCTTCCCTTTTCAACGAAATCTTCTCCGCAAGGTCGGCATTGTCCAGTTTTTTGAACACACGGTCAGCATATAGAAATACTCTGTCCGCCTCTTCGTGTTTATCCACGCTAAAAGAGACGATCTCTATCGCATTCGCGTCAATGTGCTGGATTATCCGAACATCCACGTTCTCTCTTGTACGCCAAAAGTTCTTCGAGCCTTCGAATAACGTTTTGTGCAAATGAGGCCCATTATGCCCGTCGCCAGACCCTTGCACCAACTCGGGCAATTTCTCGCTCATTAGATGCTATACAGCTCGAACCAATCTCTTCAACCACGAATGATTGATGATCTCGATTCCTCAGCTTTGGTATCTAGCCAAGCACACAATGTCTCTAGAGAAAAGTTTGCAAGAATGATATGCCAGTCACGATACACGCCTTCAATTAAGTGCTACTCCTTCGGAGCTCCTTCGATATAACGCTTGGTAGACCGGAAGTTTGGACAAAATCTACACTAAGTTGCTGCTTCAGCTGATAGCAGTGCATCTTAGTGACTTCTTAGGAATCCTAAAGCTTTTGTAAGTCTATTGGGCACCCCGCTAAGAAGGGTTCGTGGCTGTTCTGTGCGTTTTGAGAATCGATTTCGCAGAGGAGGTCCTTTACAAAATCGATCATAGTTTGACATCGTATCGCCTCCGTCATAGCGTGAGCGTGACGGTTCAGGCGCAACTTTGATGATGATAGGGCCTCAAAAGAAGACCAAGGCGATGAGGGTTATGAATGACACTGGCTCACGCATCCTTGATATGGACTTCCAAGACCTGTTGGCTGATGCGAACTACAAGAGCCTCACTGTGAGTCGTGAGGAGAAGAACAACTTCGATAGCGGGTTTAGTGTAACGCACTGCGTGTGGAAGATGAAGATTCCCGGTGGTACGGGCATGAGCGGGTGCGTGTATGACGTTGAGATTCATTTTTCTCGGCATCATCCCTTCGAGCCGCCTGTTGTCCTGGTGCCGCGCACGACAGTCAACATCTGCAATCCCAGTCATTCAAGTATTGATGCATCAGGATTATTTCGTCTTGACTCCCTGATGCCTGACAATTGGACACCAGTGAAGAAAGTGAAGGACATCATTGATGAGGTCATCCAAGTGTTTACGAGTGATGCACGTGTGGAGCAGCAGTGGCGGGAAGGCGAGAAAAGCGCCAGTAAGGGATCTGGATTCGACAGGTTAGGCATCGACACCTACAACCACATCATGACCCATTTGACAGTAGGCGAGATCAATCGCGTTGGAGTGTGTAGCAAGCGGAACCTATGCCTCACGTACAGTGAGAAGCTGTGGGCTCGGATTTACTACCAGCGCTGCAAGATCCCTTCTCCTATGCTGTACGCCGGCAAGGGCAACGCTCCCACACGCGTCTTTAGCAGCAACAGCAACTGGAACTGGCAGTATGCACGTGAAGCTTACCTCAGCACAACGGAGATGGGCAAGTACATGCACTCGCTCCCTCCAGACATCAGCGAGATGGCAAAGTCGGAGCTCAAGCTGCTGAGCATCATCGCACACCGCCGGGAGTTCGAGAGAACCAACACAGTTAAGGTTATGCCTCCACACTACGCTTATCTCAGCTATGAGAATCACACCAATGATGCTCAGCTAGTGCGCCTTCTCAAGTTTCGGCTGCGACGCTTGGCGAGATTAGTGCAGTGGTTTGAGGGAGAGAAAGGGCTACTACAGGCTGCCAGCTCGAGAGTACGATACATACCCGCCACAATGGCGTCCTACTTGGGAGGTCTGGCTGCAGAGGGTCTAGTCTCCCTACGAGTCCTCTCCGAAGAGGCCAAGTCTGTGCACGAGCGCTCGCACAACGACTTCATCGACAAGCTTGCTCTGTTGGGAATCGACCTCCGCAAGCTGGAGGCGGCGGAATGGCTCTTGCACGACGAGGTTGAAAATGCCCAAACAGCGGTGGCAGGAAGTAGCTTCAATAGCAGTAGTAGTAGTGCTATTGACGAAAACAGCATGGATCTGCAAACTGGGAGCGAGGGAGAGGTGGGCAATATCGGCCAGCAGGAGAAGGCGCTGGTACTGCACCCCCCTGGAGTGAGACGTCCTACGGTGTCTGGCGGACATTTCCGTTTTGACAAGGGGCCGGGCAACAACCACGTGTACCAGTACTTCGCCCCTGGGGCCTTCTCGCACGACGAGATCATGGCCACAGCAAAGATGGGCATCCCACCTTTACCAAAGACAGGCGATGCCAATACGCTCCCTCCGACTGTGATTACAACCACGCCGTCTCTTCCTGGACACATGGATGACTTCATCCGAGGACTGCATGTGGTTCGCCCTGGCTCCACAGAGAGCCTGCTAGGCTGTACCGATGACTCGAATGTCTTGTACCTCAGCGCTCTTGATGGTACCTGCTTCAACATCCTCATCTCAGAAGCCACCCAGACCCGTGGACTTGGCGTGGAGGACGTGAACTGGGTGCTGTCAACCTTCGATGCCAACCCCATCATGTCCAATAACGAACAGGAGGAATGGCGAAAGCGCGAAGAAAGGAAGAATGCCAACAGTGGTGGTGGCAGGGGTGGTGAGGATGGTGGTAGAGGTAGTGCAAATTCCTCTCGTGCGAATGTATCATCGAGGAGCAAGGCTACCGTATTCGATGGTCCCCTTCCAAGCAATCCGCTGCGCGTCGCTGAGCACGGCCCTGCCCTCACCCGCTTGTCGCGTGAAGCCCGGGCAAGACAGCAGTTCCGTGAGGCCTTCCCCGGTGTCGAGGTTAACGGAGAGTCGCCCTCGAAAGCTGATGGCGCAGGAGGAGAAGAAGAGGAATATGGAAACCAAATC
>MDTE01071410.1_pt1 | contig 10828 bp, 12 predicted proteins | sample 811231 | NCBI WGS metagenome assembly MDTE01 (sample SAMN05326651, study PRJNA326480) | marine metagenome | isolation source: seawater | place: Indian Ocean: Red Sea | collected 2010 | reverse complement strand
TAATGGCGGAGAGACTGGGATTCGAACCCAGGAAAGAGTTGCCCCTTTGCCGGTTTTCAAGACCGGTGCTTTCAACCGCTCAGCCATCTCTCCGTTTTGATAATCTTTTATTGTTAAAAAATGAATATGCAAGAAGAAAATCTATCTATATAAACAAACATATTTTAACTTATGTCATCTTTTAATAAAGGTATTCTCTACATTATTATTGGTTCTTTCTGGTGGGGAGTTGTTGGTGTAATTTATTTTAGATCCTTATCTTTTGTTGGAAGTACTGAACTTGTATTACATAGAGTTATTTGGACTGCGGTGATGTTAGTTATTACAACATTCTACTTATCAAAATGGAGTCAACTAATAGCAATACTTAAAAATAGAAAAAATGTCTTTTATTTATTAGTAACTGGAATTTTAATTTTCATAAATTGGTCTGTATGGATTTATGCAGTTTCAACAAATCAAATAGTAGATGCGAGCTTTGGATATTTTATTATGCCAATCTTAAGTGTTTTATTTGGCTACATTTTTTTTAAAGAACTACTTAATAAACCAAGAATTTTTTCGATAATTTTAACTTTCTTTTCTGTTATATATCTTTTTTATTTTTATAAAAACTTTCCATGGATTGGACTAATAGTTGGATTTTCTTGGTCGTTATATAATGTTTTTAGAAAAAAAATTAATATAGATGTTGATTTAGGTCTGCTTATTGAGTCATTAGTAATTTTACCATTTGCATTAATTGGTTTTTATTTTGTATATCAGACAGGAAATTTAGATTTTGGTACTGGATCATTAAAATTATCTCTACTTTTAACTATTGCTGGACCAATGACGGTGATTCCTTTATTTTTCTTTGTTAAGGGTGTTCATTTAGCTGGATTAGGACCATCCGGTATGCTTTTTTTTATTACTCCTACTTTTCAGTTTATATTGGGATTATTTTTATATAATGAGCCTTTCGATATGTCTCGCCTAATTGGTTTTATTTTAATTTGGGTTGCTGTAATAATATATTTATTTGATCTTTATGAAAAAAATTAAAGTTACATTGTTCCTTATATTATATTATTTTATATTTCCTTTGAATGCTTATTCCCAAACGTTCGAAGAATGGAAAATCAACTTTTCAAATTATGCAATTAAACAAGGTGTCAGCGAAAAAACATTATCTTTAATTATTAAAGATTTAAGATTTTTGCCCAAGGTAATTGAATATGACAGATATCAACCTGAATTTTATGAAGATACATCTACTTATATTGGAAAAAGGGCAAATGCTAAAAAAGTTAATATAGGTTTAAAAACCTATAAAAAAAATACAAAATTAATTAATCAAGTAGAAAAAAAATTTAATGTCGAAAAAGAACTTCTATTATCATTGATGGGTATCGAGACTAATTTTGGTAAGTACCTTGGTAAAATGGACATTCTTTCCTCTCTGGCTACACTTAGTTACGATAAAAGAAGAAGCGAATTTTTTACAAAAGAATTAATTATAGCATTAAAATTAATTGATAATAAAAAAATTAATGCTGATGAATTATATGGTTCTTGGGCAGGTGCATTTGGCAATTTTCAGTTCATGCCATCGACTATTTTAAATAATGCAATAGACTATAATAATGATGATTTTATAGATTTAAAATCTACGGAAGACTCTTTCGCTTCAGCAGCAAACTATTTATCAAAAATGGGATGGAATAACAAAGATAAATGTTTCAAAGAAGTTGTATTAGACGAAAAAATACCAGTTAAATATTTGAATTATTCTGCCAGGAAAATAAAACACAAAAAAAAATTGTCTTTTTTTAAAAAATACATAAAAAATTACAGTAGTGAACTTGGCAAAGAGAATGAAATTGTTGCAATAATAACCCCAGATAAAGAGATTGTTGAAAACTCTAATTTATATTCACCAGCCTATGTGATTTATGATAACTATGAAATAATACTTAAATGGAATAGATCACTTCGTTTCGCACTTGCAGTCTGTACCTTAAAGGATAAATTTATTAATGAATTATAAAATATTTATAATATTTTTTTTTGTTTTTGTCATTTCTTGTGCAAATCAAAATTTTAATAAAAAGAAAATCTTAGATCCAGTTATCGTTCAAAAATATTCAAATAGTGGATTTACTTTAGTTTATACAGATGAACTTTTTAAAAATAAAATTGTAAATAAAAAATTGAATGAAAGAGATCTTTTTGTATTTCAAAAAAATTTAAAAAAAAATACAACTGTAAAAATAACTAATCAAATTAATAACAAAACTGTCATTGCAACTGTAAAAAGCAAATCAAAATATCCAAATTTTTATAATTCAGTTATTACTGGTAGAATTGCAAGTGAAATTGAATTAGATTTGGAAGAACCATTTGTTTTAATTGAATCTGTAGATGAAAACTCTGTATTTTATGCCGGTAAGGCCAAAACCTTTGATGAAGAAAAGAATGTTGCTGATAAAGCACCTGTAGAAGGAGTTAATATAGTTAACATCTCCTCATCAAATGATGATAAAAAAAAAGACATAAAATCAACAAAAAAGTTTAAATATATAATTAAAATTGCTAATTTTTATTATAAAGATTCAGCAAATTTGGTAAAAGATAGAATAATGTCTGAAACAAATATAAAAAAAATAAATATAGATAAAGTATCTGTGAACAATTTTAGACTATCCATCGGTCCATATAAATCCCTTAAAAATCTTCAAAAAGGATTTGATAAAATAGAAAGTTTATATTTTGAAAATCTAGAATTAATCAAACAATGAAAAAAATTTTTTTATTTATTATAATTTTTATTTCTACCATAGCAAAATCTGCTGAATTTAATGTTGATGCAAAAACAGCTATACTGCAAGACTATTTATCAGGTGAAATTCTTTATGAAAAAGAAGCAGATATGTCAATTTATCCAGCCTCTATGACAAAAATTATGACATCAATTATTGCTTTCGAGTTAATTAAAAAAGGACAACTTAGTTTAGATGAAAAGTTTATTGTTTCTGAAAATGCCTGGAGATTGGCTAATGCCGGATATTCGTCTATGTTTATAATGATAGGTGATGAGGTTTCCGTTGAAAATTTACTAAGAGGCATAATTGTAGCTTCTGGAAATGATGCTTGCGTTACATTAGCAGAGGGCATTGCTGGATCAGAGGAGGAGTTTGCTGTGATGATGACTTCTAAAGCTCAGGAAATAGGAATGGTTAATACTAATTTTTCAAATGCATCTGGAATAAATGATCCAGATAATTATTCAACAGCGAGGGATATCTTAATAATGTCTAATTATTTAATCAGAAATTATCCAGATTTTTACAAATACTTTGCGGAAAAAGAATTTACTTGGGATAGAACTGGCGGGGATCCGATCACACAAGGAAATAGAAATCCATTATTGTATAAAAACATGGGTGCCGATGGTATAAAAACAGGATACTTAGCAGTTGAAAAATATTCATTAGCATCTTCAGTAATAAGAAAAGGAAGAAGATTAATAGCAGTTGGCAGTGGTTTTAATACAAAAAATTCACGATCGAAACAATCTGCTAGACTTTTAACTTATGGTCTAACAAATTTTGATACAATTGAAATTTATAATAAAGAAAATTCATTTCAAGAATTAGAGGTTTGGCTAGGTACAAAGAATACAGTTAAGACACATTTTATATCAAATGTTTATAAAACAGTTCAAAAAGCAAGATTAAGAAATCTAAAAGTTATTTTAGATTATGAAGGTCCAATAAAGGCTCCAATTATAAAAGATCAAAAAGTTGGAATTGTGAAAATTTATTATAAAGATGATCTAATTGATACATTGGATTTGTTAGCATCCGAAAATATTGAAGAAGTTAATAAGTTTACAAAACTTTTAAGATCAATTAACTTTTTAATCTGGGGCGATGTCTAAAAAAAAACCTCTGATTGTATTTGAGGGAATAGAGAGTTCTGGGAAAACAACCTTAATTAACTATGTTTCAAAAAATTTAAAAAGCAAAGGAATAGACTTTATTAAAATACGTGAACCAGGAGGGAATTTTAACTCAGAACTAATAAGACGTTTAATATTAAATAAAAAAAATACGTTTAATTCATTTACAGATTTGATGTTATATTTTGCAGCAAGAAGTGAAAATATAGAAAAGATAATAAATAAATATTATAAAAAAAAAATAATACTTATAGATCGATTCACTGACTCAACTGTTGCATATCAACACTATGGTATGGGATTAGATAAATTTCTAATTAACAAAATTAATAAAATTTTACTAAAAAAAATAAAACCTACATTAATTTTTTTAAACATAATTAGTATGAATAATCTATCAAGAAGACTTAAATTAAGAAAAAATAAAAATAGATATGACAACTTTAAAATGAAATTTTACAAAAAAGTTCAAAATGGTTTTTTGAAAATTTCAAAAAATAAGTCTAATTATATAGTAATAGACTCTAATAAAAATCTCATAGAAAATAAAAAAAAAGTGTTAAAAAAAATACTCAAATTAATAAAATAATGATAAATTATACTCATAAATTGTTTGGTTATAAAAGTTTATTTGACCAATTAGTTCAGTTAGATTTAAAAAATAAGTTACCATCAAGAATTCTGTTAACTGGCCAAGAAGGAATAGGAAAAAGTACCTTTGCATTACATTTTATTAATTATATTTTCTCTAAAAACGAAAAAACGGAATATGATTTATTTCAAAATAAAATAAATCCTAACAGTATATCTTACAATCTAGTCAAAAACCTTTCTCACCCTAATTTTTTTCTAATTTCAAGTAAAGATTTAAAAAAAAATATAGAAATTGATCAGGTGAGAAATATGCTTAATTTTTTAAATAAATCAACATTTGATAACAAAAAAAAAATAGTTTTGATAGATAATGCAGAAGATTTAAATACAAGTTCCTCAAATGCTTTACTCAAAAGTCTTGAAGAAGCTAATGAAAGAAATTTATTTATACTTACTCACAATACTAACAGAAGTTTATTAGATACAATTAATTCAAGATGTTTAACTTTTAGGTTAAGTTTTAATTATTCAGAAATTAAAAATGTTATTTCTGAGCACTTTGGCTTGAATTTATATAATGATTTAAATGATGATTTTAAATTACTTTCTATATCACCAAAATTTCTAATAAATCATGTTAATTTTCTTAATGAAAATAAACTTGATTTAAAATCTACAGATATAAAAAGTATAATTAAATATGTTATTGACAATAAATCTTATAAGAAAAATACTTTTATAAATAAACATTTTCAAAACTATGTTGAAATTTATTTTATAAAGATGTATTCAGAAACAAAGGATTTCAAGTATTATAATAACTTTATAAAAGCTATTTCCGAAAACAATTTGATAAATAAATTTAATTTAGATTTAGATAGTTTTTTTATAAAATTTGAAAAAAATTACTTAAATATTTAAATCTAAAAAAAATATGAAAAATTATTATATTACAACACCAATCTACTATCCCTCAGCAAAACCACACATGGGTCATGCATATTCAAGTATTGTTGCTGATTTTTTTGCAAGATTTAAAAAAATTGACGGTTATAATGTTTTTTTTCTAACAGGTACTGACGAACATGGTTTAAAAATTCAAAGAGCTGCTGAAAATAATAATAAAAATCCATTAGAGTTTTGTGATGAAATAAGCAAAACTTTCAAGGAATTATCTAAAACACTCAATCTCTCAAATACTGATTTTATTAGAACAACAGAAAAAAGACATTATAAATCAGTTCAAAATTTATGGGATATATTAGAAAAAAAAGGTGAAATTTATTTGTCAAAATATGCTGGTTGGTATTCTGTTTCAGATGAAGCATTTTATTTAGAAGATGAAATTGAAGAAAAAAATGGTACTCGATTGGCTAAACAATCCGGATCAAATGTTGAATGGGTAGAAGAGGAGTCTTATTTTTTTAAACTTTCAAAGTGGCAGGATAAACTTCTTGAACTCTATGAAAAAAATCAAAACTTTATATTACCAAAATCTAGAAAAAATGAGGTTGTGAGTTTTGTAAAGTCTGGATTAAAGGATTTGTCCGTAAGTAGAAAATCCTTTTCTTGGGGAATACAGGTACCTAGCAATAAAGATCATGTTATTTATGTATGGTTAGATGCACTCACTAATTACATTAGTGCACTAAATTATCCAAATAAAAATGATAATTTGTATAAAAGTTTCTGGCCCGCAGACCTTCATATGATTGGAAAAGATATTTTAAGATTTCATGCTGTATACTGGCCTGCATTTTTATTAGCTGCTGATTTACCTACTCCAAAAAGAGTTTATGGACATGGATGGATCCTTTCTGGAGATGAAAAAATGTCTAAATCAAAAGGAAATATTTTAGATCCTTTAGAAATTGTTAATAAATATGGACTAGATGCATTACGATATTATTTATTAAAGGAAGTTTCTTTTGGCAATGATGGAAATATTTCCAAAGAGCAACTTATTTCTTGTATTAATAGTGATTTAGCTAATAATTTTGGAAATTTGTGTCAAAGAGTTTTAGCATTTGCTGAAAAAAATCTTTCTTTCCAGGTTCCAAAAATTGATAGTTTTAATCAAGAGGATTTAAATGTTTTAAATAACTTTTCAAATAATTATCAAAATTTATTAGCATACATAGATAATCAAAATATTAATTCCTACATGAATTTTATTGTTGATCAAATGTTTTTATCAAATAAATATTTTAATGATCAAGAACCATGGAAAAAAAAGAACGATATAAAAAGATTGAATACAATTATATATACATCATTAGAATTAATAAGAAAAATCTCTATATTGTTATATCCAGTTATTCCAGATAGTTCGTTGAAAGCCTTAAGTATTTTTAATATTAATGAAGATAAAATAAATATAGAAACAATTAAAAATCATAAATTTTTAATGCCAAATTTAACATTATCAAAAATTAACATATTATTTAATAAGGTTACATCAGATGATTGATTCACATTGTCATTTAGATATTAATCCTTTGTTTGATAATTTGGATGAAGTTGTATTAAGATCAAAAGAAGCTGGTATTACGAAATTATTATCTATTTGTACAAACCTTGACAGTTTTGAAAATATTAAAAAAATAATCATATTTGACCCAATTATTTATGGAACATTTGGTATCCATCCTCATGATGCTGATAAGTATTTAATTTCTAAGTCAAAAATTATTGAAAATTCAAAATATTCAGAAAAAATTATTGGGATAGGAGAGACAGGTCTTGATTTTTATTACAACAACAGTGATAAAAAAAATCAAATAAAAAGCTTTGTTAATCATATAGATGCATGTTTAGATTTAAAATTACCTTTAATAGTACATTCAAGAAATGCAGAAATTGAAACTTTCGATATTTTAAATAATTATAAAAATACTGATATTAAAATATTAATGCACTGTTTTACTGGATCATATGTTTTTGCAAAAAAATTATTAAATTTAAATACTCATTTTTCAGCTAGCGGAATTATAACATTTAAAAACTCAGAAGATTTAAGAGAAACTTTTGCATTTTTACCAAATGAAAGAATAATTGTAGAAACAGATAGTCCTTTTCTCGCACCTATTCCTATGAGAGGAAAAAAAAATGAGCCGAGTTTTATAAAATATACCTTAGAAAAATTGGCTCAAATTAAAAAACAATCCTTTGAAAATATGGATAAAATTACAACTGATAATTTTAACAAACTTTTTTTTTAGGATGAAAATTAAATTTACTATATTGGGTTGCGGAAGTTCTTTAGGCGTACCTAGGATAGATGGCAATTTTGGTAGTTGTGACCCTAAAAATAAAAAAAATTTAAGAACAAGATGTTCAGCATTGTTAAGTTATAAAAATTTCAATCTATTGATTGACTCCTCTCCTGATATCCGTCAACAATTTTTGCAAAATAAGATTAAATCCTTGGACTGTGTATTTTATACTCATGAACATGCAGATCAAACACATGGAATAAATGATCTTAGATTTTTTTATTTAAAAAGTAAAAAGCAATTACCGATTTATGCTAATAAAAAAACATTAAAATATTTATTTACTTCTTTTAAATATTGTTTCAAAAAAACAAATATATTTTATCCTCCAATAATGAAACTGAATTTATTAAAAAAAAAACACACTTTTCTAAATAAAAAAATTAATATCACTTCCTTTGAAGCCTCACATGGATCTATTAAGAGTATGTGTTATATAATTAACAACAAATTAGCTTATGCTAGTGATGTTAGTTTTATAGATCAAAAATATTATTCAAAAATTTCTAAATTAAAATATTTAATAATTGATTGTTTAAGAGAAGAACCTCATCCATCACATTATAATTTAGATAATATTTTATTATTAATTAAAAAAATTAAACCTAAGAAAACTATTTTAACAAATTTACATAGTACCTTAGATTATAAAAAACTTAAAAATAAGTTACCAAAGTTTGTTTATCCAGCATATGATGGAATGAAGCTAATTATTAATTAATTCCTCAATTTTTTTTATAATTTTATTTGATTTTGGGTTTGTTAGTGACGAAAATGTGTCTTCTATTTTTCCTTCTTTATTAATTAATATTTTATAAAAATTCCATTTAGGATTAGCTTTTTTTCCATAATTTTTAATTGCCCATTTATAAATTTGGTGAGCATTATCACCTTTCACATCTGAAATTTCGGTTATTGGAAAAGTTATATTAAAATTAAATTCACAAAATTCTTTTACTTCATTATTTGTTTTTTTTTCTTGATTAAAGGAATTTGAAGGGACTGCTAATACAACAAAATCTTTATTTTTGTATTTATCCCAGATATACTGTAAATCATCATATTGTTTTGTAAAACCACAATAACTTGCTGTATTAACTAATAAAACAACTTTATTTTTGTATTCATTTAAATTTAAATAGTTGCCTGATATATCTTTTATTTCAAAATCATAAAATAATTTTTCATAGTTTGCTGTAGCATTATTTTTAAAAAAAAACATTATTATAAAAATTAAAAAATATAATTTGATTTTCATTAACTTATTTATTTGGCGTAAGTAATATCAAGAAATAGCCAAATAAGGTTGATAATAATGACCCAGTTAAAACACCAATTTTAACACCATCCATGTATTGTATATTTTCTACAAATGCCAAGTTTCCAACAAATAAACTCATCGTAAATCCAATTCCTGTTAACACTCCAACCCCATAAAAATTATACCAATTAGAATTTGTTGGCATCTGAGCAAATTTTAATTTTATTGAGATATAAGAAAATAAGAAAACACCTATTTGTTTTCCTAAAAACAAACCTAATACAATGCCTAATGGCACTTTATCGAGTAGCGATGCAAAAGATAACCCCTCTAAAGAAACACCAGCATTAGCAAATGCAAACAATGGCATGATTCCAAAAGCTACGTAGGGACTAATTCCGTGCTCTAACTTTATTAACAATGAAAAATCTTTTTCTTTCTTCCTGTGAGGTATTGTCATTGCTAACAATACACCTGCTATAGTTGCATGTATTCCTGAATTATGTGTAAAATCCCAAAGGAAAATTCCTACAATCAAATATGGAAGAAATTTTTTTATATTAAATTTATTTAATGCAACTAGTATAAAAAAAGAAACTATCATTAAAGATAAATATTTAATATTCAAATCTCCTGAATAAAAAATTGCAATAATTAATATTGCTCCCAAATCATCAATTATTGCAAGTGCAGTTAAAAATACTTTTAATGATAAAGGCACTCTAGAACCCAGCAAAGACAAGACACCTAATGAAAAAGCTATATCTGTAGCTGATGGAATAGCCCAACCATTTAAAGTACTTTCATCTCCAAAGTTGATAAATACATAGAATAATGCAGGAACAAGCATTCCTCCTATTGCGCCAATAATAGGCAACATAGCTTGTTTTATATTGGATAATTCACCTTGGATAAATTCTCTTTTAATTTCTAGTGTTACAAAAAAGAAAAATATTGCCATTAATGCATCATTAATCCAATGTAATACACTTAACTTTAATCCAAAATCGTTAATACCTATAAATAAATATTGATTTAGAGTGTTAAAATATAAATTTGCATAATAAGAGTTACTAATGAAAAGTGCAATAATTGCAGAAAATAATAAAACAAGACCACTTGCAGCTTCAAGTTTGAAAAACCATTTAAATGAACTAGTTATATATTTAATCATTTACTTAATAAGATCTTGAAAAAATAAAGATATGTCTTTTAATGTTTCATAAAGATTATTCAATACTAAATTTATTCCGGGTATATAGTTATTCAATTGGTTTTTGAATGTGTCAGTTAAGATAATTAAAGCTATTAAAGATATAATAATAACAAAAGTATATTTGATTATATTAGGTTTTTTTTTTGAGGTAATTTGGCTTTTAGATTCATAACCTTCATTTTTTACAATTTTTTCATCAAATAATTCATGTTTTTTATCTTTTATTTTTGAAACTTCAAAATCAGATTTTTCCAAAGGTATTGAATTAACTAATTCATCATTTTTATCATTGGCTATAGATTTTGAGAATTTATAAAACCATTTGTGCCCACAACTACCACACTGAAGAAATCTGCCTTCATTTGGAATTAAATTATCTTGTATATTAAATGATCTGGAACATTTTTCACAAGTAACAATCATCATTCAATTATATAGCAGATTCTCCTAAAAAAGCTTTTATTTTACCTCATTGTATACTTTATATACTTTGAAATTTAATATTTCTAATGTATTAGTACATTCTTCGGGGCGTAGCG
>MDTE01032734.1_pt1 | contig 10828 bp, 13 predicted proteins | sample 811231 | NCBI WGS metagenome assembly MDTE01 (sample SAMN05326651, study PRJNA326480) | marine metagenome | isolation source: seawater | place: Indian Ocean: Red Sea | collected 2010 | reverse complement strand
TTTTTAACAAATTTTCTCTAGATATTAATCTTATGGTATCACTAATATTTTCTAGCTCTTCTTCAAATAATACTTCAGATTGAACTTCAAGTAATAAATATGATCCACCCTGTAAATCAAGTCCTAAGTTTAATTTATTATTATAATACCAATGATCACTGTCTTCGTTATAAAGAATCGAAGGAATTGCAAAAAAAATTGCAGAAATTAAAACAATAAAAATAATGAAAGTTTTCCATAAAGGATAATTTTTCATTTTAGTTTATTTTTTTGAACCAAATAAATTGGAAAGAACCCCACCTTTATTTTCTTTTTTTTCATTTGCAGGAATATTTTTTTTATCTTGATCAGGTATCTTATATAAATCTGTTACCATCCCAGGAGCTACTTTAATTTCAACATTTTCAGATATTTCAACTGTTAATTCCCTATTATCAGCAACTTTAGATATTGTTCCAATAATACCACCATGTGTAATAATTTTATCGCCTCTTCTTAAATTAGTTAACATTTCTCTATGTAGCCTTACTTTTTTTTGCTGAGGTCTTATAAGTAAAATATAGAAAACACCAAAAATTAATATTAAAGGGAGAAAAGCTCCTATTGATTCCATAAAAATACCTTTGATTATTTAATTTGTTTGATTTCTTATACTGTGTAAAAGAAAAAAGCAATTATAGTTAAAAAATATTATGGGCCTATTTAGTAATTTAATAATTAAAAAAAAATTAGCAAATAATAGTGCTTTTATATGGGATTCACAAAAAAAATCTCTCAATTCTATTACTAAATTTAAGTCTCTAAAATTAGATTTACTTGTTGGAATAGATAAACAAAAAAAAACAATTTATGAAAACACTAAAAATTTCTCAAATGGAAACTTTACAAATAACGCACTTTTGTGGGGAACAAGAGGAAATGGAAAAAGTACTTTAATTAAATCAGTATTTTCTGAATTAAACATTAAAAATAAAAATCTTAAATTAATACAATTAAATAAAAATAATATATTTGATATAGATAAAATTTATCCAATTATTGGAAAGTTTAATAACTATAGATTTATTATCTTTATAGACGATTTATCTTTTGAAAAAATAGATAGTGACTATAAAATTATTAAATCTACTTTAGATGGAAGTTTGCAAGATCAACCAAATAATATCATTTTATACGTAACCTCTAATCGAAGACATTTAATGCCAAGGGATATGATTGATAATGAAAGATCTTCAGCTATACATACAGATGAGAGTGTTGAAGAAAAAATAAGCTTAAGTGACAGATTTGGATTATGGATTGGTTTTCACAATTTAAATCAAAATGAATATATAGAAATAATTAAATCATACTGTAATTACTATAAAATAAATTTTGATAACAATATAAAAGATGGTTCAATTAAATGGTCTTTAATAAGAGGTAATCGAACTGGAAGAACAGCTTGGCAATATATAATTAATTTAGCATCAGAAAATAATTTAAAACTAAATTTTTAAATCAAAATTAATTTAAAATATTGATGATCTGTAAAATAGAATTAAAACATAAATAATATATAAATAAAGGAGTCTATATGTCAGCATTTGCAATTGTTCAAATTAATGTAACTAATAAAGATAAATATCAAGATTATTTAAATCAAGTAACACCAACAGTAAAAAAGTTTAATGGAAATTACATAGTTAGAGCAGGTAAATTTAAAGTAATGCTAGGGGAATGGAATTATTCAAGAACTGTTGTGGTTAAATTTCCAGATTATCAGACAGCTTTAAATTGGTATAATTCTGAAGAATATAAACCTATAAAAAAAATTAGAGAAGATAATTCTGAAGGAAATTTTATAATAATAGAAGGTATTTAATTGTTTAAAATTTTTAAATATTCTTGAATACCCCCACTTAACGAATACATATTTTTAGCACCTAAATTTTCAACAAACCCATTTGCAAGTATTGATGAAATTTCTCCTTTATCGCTAACAAAAACTACATTGTCAGAATTAGAAACCAAAGATTGATATTTAGTTAAAAAACTTGATAATAAATTTCCATTATTATCAAAAGCAGTAATATTTATAGAGCCTGGAATGCTTCCATTTAAATTTATTTCTTTTTGACTCCTAATATCAATAAATATAAAGCCTTTTTCCATAACTTTTTTTATATCATTAACTTTCAAAATTTTATATCCAGGATGTTGAACTTCTAAAATTTCAACTTCGAATATTAGCTTTGAATTAGGTGGGATTAAATTACCTGCACCTGTTTTGCCATATCCTAAATCTGGTGGTATCATAATAGTTCTTTTGCCACCTTCCTTCATTCCTTTAAGACCTATTTCCCAACCTTCAATGACTTGCCTAGTTCCGATTTGAAAGCTAAAAGGTTTTTTTCTTTTATAACTGTTATCAAATTCAGTTCCATTTTCTAATTTACCTTTATAATGAACTTTAATTTTTGAATGATTGATAATAGTTTTTCCTGTACCAGGAATATCATTTAAAATTTGAATGTTTGCAGGATGAACAGGAAAACAGAAAATTAAAAATAATATAAATAAAAAATTTATTTTCATATTTGTCTCGAACTAATTTTTAAAGAATTAATATTTTGACCACTTTTTCTTTCTCTGTAAATAATATAATAAGTTGAAATAACAATAACTATACTTCCAATTATTACATATTTGTCTGGATGATCATCAAAAAAAATTATTCCAAATGTTATTGCCCAAATAATTGCAGAATAGTCAAAAGGAATAAGTATGCTTACATTTGAAATTTTGTAAGCATTAGTAGATAAAATTTGAGCAGTACCTCCAAATAATCCCATTAAAATTATCAAATACCATTCACTTGAATTAGGAATTTTCCAACCAAAATAAAAAGTAGGCAAGATAAATAAAGCTACAAAAAAATGAAGATAAAAACTACATGTGGGAGGCTTATCAAAGTTTAATAATTGTTTTAGTAATATTATAGCAAATGATAGTCCCAATGCTGCAATTAAAGGCAAAAAAGAATAGTAACTAAATATCGAAGTTCCTGGTCTAAATATTATAATTACTCCAATAAAACCTACTATAATTGCTAACCATCTTTTTAAACCAACTTTTTCTTTTAAAATAATTATAGCTAATATTGTTGTTATCATAATACTTGCAAAACTTATTGAAGAAACATCTGCAAGTGGTAACAAAGATACAGATTTAAAAAAACAAAACATGACAATAGTTGCTATAATAGCTCTAATGATATGAGTATTTATTTTATTAGTTTTAAGTTTTGATTTTGTTAAAATTAGCATAATAATGACTGGGATTAAGCCAAATAAACAACGAAAAAATACAATTTGAAAAGTTGGAAAATTAACGCTAAGTTTTTTTATAAGAACGTCCATAGACACTATAAAAAATACTGCTAAGGACTTTAACAATATAGCAAAATAAATTTTATTCACTAATTTGCTTGAACTGACCAGCTATTGAAATAATTCCACTAATAATAATTAATACAGCACCCAATAACGCAAATAAATTTAGATACTCATTAAAAATATAAATACCAATTAATGAAGACCAAACAATTTGAAGATATACCAAACAAAAAACTGATGAGTAATGTTTTTGAGCTTTTTTAAATGCAAACGTAGCTAAAAATATAGCAAGATTAATCAATATTGAAGCTGAAGTGATTAAAATAAATTCATTAAGATTTATTTTTATTGGATCTAATAAAAACAATAATATTGAAATTATATGAATAATCACTCCACCATATATGAAATATCCAATTGTTGTAGCTGCATTATTATATTTATTTACAATGGTAGTAGTAGTAGTAATTAAAAATACTCCAAAGATAACAACTAAAAAATAAATATTGAACGTTTCAAATCCAGGCTGGATTACAAATAACACTCCAAAAAAACCAATAATTAAAGAAATATAAATAAATAAATTTAACTTTTCTTTTAATATAATCATCCCGTAAATTGCTCCAACCAAAGGTGCAGCCATATTTAATGTAGTAAATTCAGGTAAAGAAATGTTTTTTAAAGCAACAAAAGTAATAAAAGGCATGGGTGCAAATATCAAACCTCTAATTACAGGTGGCCAATAATTTCTACATATAATATTTTTCTTTAAATCACCTTTTAAAAATAAATATATTGGTACTGATATATATGCCGGTATTCCATAAAAAACAAAATGATAAAAAGTGATATTATTTACAGATAAATAATTAATTATTGCATCATTAATAACAAAAAAAATACTAGAAAATATAATTGATAGTGAAGCAATTAAAACATTATTTGTCATAAATAATTAAATGAATTGAATTAAGAATTATTGATATTATATTAAATAAAAGAAATAGATATATTTATGAATAATACAGAGTTTAAAACTTTCAGATTAATTATTAAAGGAAAAGTTCAAAATGTTGGATTTAGACATTGGTTTAGTGATTTAGCAATATCTCTAGGTTTGAATGGCTATATTCAAAATAAAGAAAGTAAAGACGAGGTTGAGGCAATAGTTCAAGGAGATATACAAAGTATAGTATCTATTACAGAAAAATCAAAAATTGGACCAGAATTAGCATTAGTCGAAGGTGTAATACCTAACAATATTATAAGTAACGTTAAGTATTCTGGATTTATAGTTAAATATGATTAAGTTTTTAATTTTTAAATGCTTGCTTAATAGTCTTATGCAGATTGTCAAAGAGTTCATCAATTTGACTCTCAGTAATTATAAATTGTGGACATAGAACAATTGCAGGACCTAAAGGTCTACAAATTAATCCATTATCTATAGACATATTAGCAACTTTATCACCCATATTTAAATTTCCTTCAAAAGGTTCTTTAGTTTCTTTATTTTTGACCATTTCTAAAGCAGCCATCAATCCAACACCCCTAGTTTCTCCAATATTTTCATAATTATTAAATTCATTTAATCTTTCATGAAAATATGGTGATACTTTTTTAACATTTTCAAGCAATCCTTCATTTATAATTACATCAATTGCTTTTAAAGCAATTGCACAACCAACTGGGTGCCCACCAGCAGTAAATCCGTGAGGGAATTCTTCTTCTTTTTCAGATATATCAATAAATTCATCTGCAAATTGTTTTTTTACTATAACTGCGCCCATTGGAAAAAAACCAGCAGTTAAACATTTTGATGAGATAATTATATCTGGATCAATATTATATGTTTCACATCCCCATAAATTTCCAGTACGACCAAAACCACAAATAACTTCATCTGCAATTAAAGGTATTTTAAATTTCTTTAATATAGGTTGAATTAAATCAAAATAATTTTTTGAAGGTGGTATTACACCACCCGCACCCTGAACTGGTTCAGCTACAAAGCCTGCAATTGTATTAGGATCTTCTTTCAATATTAAGGCTTCTAAATTGTTTGCCATTCTTTTTGTAAAATCTTCTTCAGTTTCATTCTGCAAACTATATTTCCAGTAATGAGGACAATCAGCACTGATAAAATTATCAAGGGGAAAACCGAATACACTATTATATGGTTTAGCCGTCATAGATGAAGCGCCTAAAGTCACTCCATGATAACCATTAATTCTTGATATAATTTTTCTTTTTTTTGGATAACCTTTTTTTATATTCATCATCCATAACATTTTAATCATCGTATCATTAGCTTCAGATCCTGAATTACAGAAAAAAACTCTCCCATCATCAAAAGGTGATACTTCTATAATTTTATCTGAAAGTTTTAAGGTTTCTTCTGATAATCGTCCAAAAAGAGAATGGTAACCAGCAAATTTTTCATACTGTTTTTTTGCAACTTCAACTAGTCCTGGATGATCAAATCCAGCACATGCATTCCATAAGCCAGAATTGGCATCTAAATATTTTTTATTGTGAATGTCATAAACATAAATACCTTTTCCAGAACTAATTACTAGAGGGCCTCTCTCATTTAATGACTTTAAGTCAGTAAAACCGTATAGATGATGAGAAGTATTAGATTTTAACATATTTAAGCTAATTATTTTTTTTTCTTATGAAACGCAAGATATTATTTTCCCCTGGTATTATTGGTATTATTTTAATGCTTATAGGTCAATTTTCATTTTCGATTAATGATGTTATTGTAAAATTAGCTGTAAATGAATTAAATTCAAAATTGTCAACATTTAATGTGCTTTTTATAAGAGGTATAATTACAACTTTTTTAATTTTTATTTATTTAAAAATTATTGAAAGAAAAAAAATATTAAAAATTCTAACAATTAAAAATTATCACAAAAGAGGAATTTATGAAGTTCTAACAGCTGTATTTTTTTTCATTGGTTTGATAACATTACCTGTAGCTACTGTATACACTCTATTAATGACAAATCCTTTATTTGTTACTTTATTTGCATATTTTTTTTTAAAAGAAAAAGTAGGCATTAGAAGATGGGGTGCAGTTGTGATTGGCTTTGTAGGAGTAGTATTTGTAATAAATCCTGCAGATATAAATTTTAGTTTTTTATTTATTTTTCCAATAATAGCAGCAATTTTTTTAACAATTAGAGATATAGCAACTAAAAAAATCATTACAAAATCAAATAATTTTGAAATTATATTTATAACATCTATACTTGTTACAGTATTTTCAGGTTTTATTTCTTTATTTATTGATTTTGAAATTACAATTAATCAATTACCGTATTTATTTATCTCAGGCTTTTTTCTTACAATTGGTTATTTGTGTGCTGCTATGACAATTTATTATGCACCATTATCGTTAACTGCTTCCTCTAGATATTCAGTAATAATTTTTGGCATAATTTTTGGATACATAATTTTAAATGAAATACCTAATATAAATATGTTAATTGGGGCTATAATCATTACAGCTAGTGGAATATTTGTAATAAAAAGAGAAAAAGAATTAGGTAAAATAAAATAAATAATACCTTAATATGTAAATTATTTTTTTGAAATAATACCTATTAACAATGGTATAATCATTACAAATGTCATTACAACTGATGGATTAAAAAGCCAATACAATAAGCCAATGCTAAATAACAACATCCAAAATTCATTTTTTTGAATTAAATTCATAAACAATAAATAACCAATAAATTAAATAATTGCCATGTTTTTGTTCAAAGGAAATAAAAATTCTTTAACATTATTATTGGGATTATTGATTTTTTTCGAAATTCTAAAAAAATCAAGATCTTCTTCTATTTCTGATTCAATAAAGAATTTACTATAATTATTTTTATTATCATTCAAATAAGAAATTGCTTCTCTATAGGAAAAAAGAACAGGCATACGATCATGTATATCTTTAATTTTATTATTCGCTTGTTTAGTCAAAATACAACAAACTGCGATTGATTTGTTATTTATTTTTTCTAATCTCCATATTCCGGCAAAATATATAGGCTCCATTTCTGGAATGTTTATAAAATAAGGTAATTTTTCATGATTTTCATTTTTCCATTCAATATATCCATTTGATAAAATTATACATTTTCTTTTTAAATATGAGTCTTTAAATAAGAACTTTGAATCTATAGTTTCTAATCGACTATTAATTACTAATTGATTTTTTTTTGTTTGATTATTGAAAAAACTGTAACCCCATTTTAAAGAATCTAAAGTTAATGCACCTTTATTTGAAAAAATTACATTAACATTTTGCTGCGGACTAATATTGTAAGATGTTTTTGAAAAATTATTAATTTTATTTATTTGAAATATTTTTTGTGTATAATTTTTATTGCTAATATTAATAAACCTTCCACACATATTATGTAGACTGGGCTAAAGGCATTGGTCTTGAAACTCCTACTGTCATCCAACAATTAAGGAAATCCCCTTTGATTTTTACTTTTTTTAAAGTCCATTGAAATCCAAATTGATTTCCTAGTTTATCAGTAAGTTCAATAAAAAAATAAGCCTCATCTTCCTTTTCAGATACAATCATAATGTTATGGGATTGATGGTTTAACATTATGGAGTAAGAAGGTGAATACATCATTGATGTAAAGTTATCTAAAGGTCCTGTATATTCGCGATTAAACGGATGAGCAAATTCCCAAGTCTGGGCAATGCCTGCATTATCAAAAGGCATATTATTTTTCTGTAAAGCAGATAATTGAATGGAAATGACTTCTTTAGGTTTGATGGATGGATCAGGTTTTAATAACTCTGCATTTAAAGTTGTGTTAAAAAAACAAAATAATATAATAATATAAATTAATCTCATATTATTAAACTAAAGCATAAATAAAAAATATCAATGGTAGTAATAGATTTTATTCAAGGGTTTATAATTGGAAGTACATTAATTATAGCTATTGGACCTCAAAACCTATTTGTAATTAATCAAGGTCTAAAAAAACAATTTATATTTACAGTTGTATTATTTTGTAGTTTATCTGATAGTTTATTAATAATAATAGGTATTAACTTATCTAATTTAATTACAAATATAAATCCATATACAATCAGTATTTTGAAAATTATAGGCGGTGTTTGGTTAACATTATACGGAACAAATAAAATTGTTAAATTAAATAAATTAAAAAATTTAAATATAGATAAAAACAAAGAAGAAAATATAAAAAAAATTTTAATAACACTATTTATTATTACTTATATTAATCCTCATGTTTATTTAGATACAGTAATATTGATTGGTTCAATTTCATCTAATTTTGAAAATAAATTATTATTTGGACTTGGTGCAATTATATCTAGTTTTATATTTTTCTTTTGCTTAGGATATTTATCTAAATTTTTATCATATTATGTATATTCTCAAAAAACTTGGTTTTGGATTGATTTAATTGTTGGTCTATTAATGATAACTTATGGATTCTATTTTATATTTTTTTAAAAAATATTTCTAAATTTTCACATACATTGTCAACATTTGCTTTATTGAATACTAAAGGGGGTTTAATTTTAATAACATTATCATATGGACCATCAGTGCTAAGTAAAATTCCTTTTTCTCGCATATAATTTATAATTTTATTAGCTAATTGTTTGTTAGGTTTTAATTGATCATATTCATTAATAATATCTATTCCTAAGAAAAGACCTCTTCCTCTTACTTCACTAATATATTTTTTATTTTTATTTTTTATTTTTTGTAATTTATTTAAGAAATAATTTCCTACATTTAATGCATTGCGTTGAAGTTTATCTTTCTCAATGACTTCTAATACAGCTTTCCCAACCGCACAAGAGACTGGATTTCCACCAAATGAATTAAAATATTCCATTCCATTATTGAAAGTTGACGCTATTTTTTCTGTTGTTATTACTGCGGCGATTGGATGACCATTGCCCATTGGTTTACCTATGGTAACAATATCTGGAATAACGTCATGCTCTTGAAAAGACCAAAAGTTATAACCCACCCTACCAAAACCAGTTTGTACTTCATCAACTATACACAAAGCTTTATTTTTTCTAATTTGTATAAATATCTCTTTTAAATAATTTTTAGGAAGCATTACTTGCCCACCACACCCCAAAATACTTTCAACAAAAAAGCTAGATATTTTTTTGTTTTTAGATTGTTTTGTTATTTTATCTTTAGCCTCTTTTATATACTTTCTTGCCCAATTTTTATCTTTATACCGCCATTTACCTCTTAACGGATCTGGCATATCTAAAACATGTACATAATCTTTTTTTCCTAATCCACCCTTGCCATCAAATTTATAAGGACTTAAATCAATCAGAGTGTTTGTATGACCATGATATGCATTATTAATTACAAATACATCTTTAGCTTTTGTGTAGGTTTGAGCAATTCTGTATGCAAGATCATTAGCTTCAGATCCAGTACAAACAAAAAAAATTTTATTTAATTTTTTTGGAAATTTTTTTAATAATTTTTCACTATATTCATTAATGATGTCATATAAATATCTTGTATTTGTATTAAGTTTTAAATTTTGATTAATCATTGATTGATGAACATGAGCATTTGAATGGCCAACATGTGAAATATTGTTTACACAATCTAAATATCTTCTTCCATATCGATCAAAAAAATATTGGTCTTTTGCCTCGAGAATATGAAGTGGTTTGTTATAAGAAATAGATAAATTATGGGAAATATTTTTTTTTCTTTTTTTTAGAATATTGAAAAAATTATTATTATTATTAAAAAAAGAATCAGGAATTCGTAAAATTATATTCGGATCAGGAGATATTTTAGACCACACATCAACTAAAAACTCTTCTCCAACACCTGGAAAGTTTTCTTTATAGCCTAATAAATCTAGAATTATCTGGAAATGTAAGTGAGGTAGCCAATTGCCATTTTCATTAGTTTGACCAATTTTACCTATCCAATTACCTTTTTTAACTTTTTTACCAATTTTTAATTTTTTAAATATTTTTTTTGATAGATGGCCATAAAGTGTATAAAATTTTTTTTTGTTTTTTTGATGTTCTAAAACTAGAGTAGGACCATAATCATATTTGAAACCATTATTTTTAAGAATTACAACTTTACCATCAATTGGTGCATATAAATCTGTTTCATGATCAATAAATATATCTACACCTAAATGAATATTGCGTCTTTCATTATTATTAAGCTCTGAGATAAAATTTATGCCTTTGTAAACTTTACGTTTTTCTTTATATAAACCAATACCAACATTTGAATCATCCTTATTAAATATATTTTTTACTCTTTTAGTTATTTCATGATTAGTTGGATTCCCTTTTAACAATTGTGATTGAGGATTTAATTTTAATATTGATTTATTAATATCAAGTAAATCAAATTTAAATATATTTTCAAA
>MDTE01172776.1_pt1 | contig 10829 bp, 12 predicted proteins | sample 811231 | NCBI WGS metagenome assembly MDTE01 (sample SAMN05326651, study PRJNA326480) | marine metagenome | isolation source: seawater | place: Indian Ocean: Red Sea | collected 2010 | reverse complement strand
TTCGGGGTCTGCCCCGGCGAAAAACCCGGTAAACTCCTCGAACCTCTTCCCCATCTCGTCCATAGCATCCGCCACATCCACGCCCGAGGCGTTGCGAGGGCTCGCTTGTTCCAACACACCGGCGAACTCTTCCATGAGCTCGACGTACTGCTCCATCTGCTCCTCGTCGGTTAACTCTGGAGCCGGGTTGGGAGCTACCTGTACTGCTGCGTCTTGAGCGGCCGTAGGCTCAGGTCCAGTTCCAGTCGAATCTCCGCCGCAGGCGGCCAGCGACGTGAGCAGAGAAATCGCCATCAATGCCGTGATGAAAAAGCGCTTCATTTGGTCTCCAAGTTTTGTTGGTATGCCCTCTAGACGGAGCCGCCGGGGAAAAAGTTCCTGGTAGCCGGAAGTTTCCTGCGGGGTCTGTCTTGAGCGAACAATTGCCAGGTGCTACAATTCGCTAGGCTAACAACCACGGCGACACCCTCTTTTTGAACGTTCCCCGATAGCTCAGCGGTAGAGCGGGCGGCTGTTAACCGCTAGGTCGTAGGTTCGAATCCTACTCGGGGAGCCATTTTTTTGGCCTTCTTTTCACTACCTGGATTGTTCCATTTCCACGTTTCGAGTCTGATATGAGCGACGCCGCGGGGACCTGTCTCCCCACAACCCAGTGGTACCTGTACTCCGAGGAAGATGAGCCCCTGGGCAGCAGGTACACCAGCGCCATTCCCGAAGTGGGAGCAACCGTCGAAGACGCGGGCGAATTGGGTACGGCCGAGATCGTGAAAGTGACCGAGCTCCGGGCCACCTGCGCCATGCGCCGGTTCCGAGTGGACGTGCGCAAATCGGGCTAGACCGCCCCAACTCCGGGTCTGCGGCCTGGGGCGCAATCTAGCTTCATCCGAGAACAACCGGCAGGATTCACCCGCAATCCCTGGAGGCAACCATGAACGGCAAACCGCATTACCTGGAAATAGTCACCCACGATGTTGACTCTCTCTGCACGTTCTACACGCGCACCGCGGAATTGCAGTTCAATGGGCCGGACGGGGATCTGGGCGGCGCCCGTGTTGCAGAGCTTCCTGGCGGGTCCCTCCTCGGCGTGCGGGCACCCCTCAGAAACGATGAAGGACCCCTGTGGCGAATCTATCTACGCGTGGACGATCTGGACACCGCGGTTGGTGCTGCTCGTGATGCCGGTGCGGAAATCGCGGTCGAGCGCATGTCTCTCGGCGGTGGCCACGGAGACATTGCCATCGTTCTGTACGGAGGCGTCGAGCACGGATTTTGGCAGACCGGATGACCTTGTCATAGCCTGGACCTGCCGAGTGCGTCCGGTAGTGTTCGGTGCGGGGCGTTTTTACCGGGCCGGTCATCGTGTAAAATTGACCGGTAACCCAATCAAACATCACATCATTGGTGATGAGGAACCCTGGAGGAGCTTTTTCCATGCCTTCATTTGACGTGGTCTCGAGGACCGATCTGGCCGAAGTCGATAACGCGCTGAACGGTGTCGAGCGCGAGATAAAACAGCGGTTCGATCTGGCCAATACCAAGTGCGCCGTGGTCCGGTCTGACGATACGCTGACCATGACCGCCGACGACAACATGAAGATGGAACAGGTAAAGGAGCTGTTGCGGCGTTACCTGGCCCAGCGCAAGGTTGAACTGGGAGCGTTGGAATTCGGCGAACCCCAGGACGCGGCCGGCGGCAGTCTTCGCGCCGTGGTCAACATCAAGCAAGGCATCGACGGAGACCTGGGCCGCAAGATTAGCAAAGAAGTAAAGTCGGCCAAGATGAAGGTCCAATTGTCCATCCAGGGCAACGAACTGCGCGTGTCAGGCAAGAAACGGGATGACCTGCAGGCAGTCATAGCCTTCATCAAGGACATGAAGAACAAACAGCCCCTCCAGTTCGTGAACTTCCGGGACTGATTCTTGGGCAATGGCCGGTGTGCCCCTTCGACAGGCTCAGGGTCAGCGGCTAATCCAAATGAGTATGACGAAGAAAAGTAAGGGCGGGTTTCTAACCCGCCCTTACTACTTTATAAGCCAACTTCCCGACAAATCGAATCATGGCACAACCGCTCATGGTGAGCCCGTCGAACCACGCCCTCACCAGCGGAATGACTTATTCGCGTCCTTGGACAAGCTCGTGACGAACGGTGTGTGAGACGACAGCCAATCCGCACCGTCATTCCGGCCGTTTTACTTCCAGGTTGAAGAAATCTAGTCCGCGAAGTTGGGCATGACCTCTTTGGCGAAGAGGTCCAGGGACGCCAACACCTTCTGGTGGTCGATGCCGCCGTAGTTTATGAAGAATATGATCTTCTCCACCCCCGACTTCTGCAGACCCTTGATGCGCTCGGTCAGGTCGTCGGGCGTGCCGAAGAGGGCCACGTTCTCATACATGCCGTCGTAATCGAAGGTGACGTCCCTGGTGAACCGCCGCCGGTAGGCCTGGTATTCGTCGGGCAGCAGTTCCACGTTGTTGTCCCGGGGCGCGCCCACCTCCTGACCCGTCTGCTTGAACCACATGAAAGGCGCTTCCGTGTCCTGCCGCGACTGGGCCATATTGGGGGCGGTGTACATCGCCCGGGCAACCACCACCCGGCCGTCGTTATAGGTGTTCCCTGCCTGGGAAAGGGCGCTCTTGTAATTCTCGATCTGTTGGGCCACCTGATCGAAGGGCTCGCCCTGGCCGATCATCAGGTTCCAGTCGTTGCGCGCCACCCGGTTGACGCTGTCCTCGCTGGAGGCCGCCACGAAGATGGGCGGGTGGGGCGCCTGCACCGGCCTGGGGTGGACGGTCATGTCGTTGAACTGCCAGAACTCGCCGGCGTGGTCGAAGGGTTCGTCGGAGGTCCAGGCCTTGGTCAAAACGTCCATGGTCTCTTCAAAGCGACGGCTGGCCTCATCCATGGGGATGTTCAGTTTATGGAACTCGCCCCACTGGAAGCCCCGGCCCGCGCCGAAATCCAATCGCCCATCGCTGAGCAGATCGACGGTGGCCGTCTGCTCCGCCAGTTGGATGGGGTTGTGGAATGGAATCACTGTGACACCGGTGCCCAGACGGATGGTGCTGGTGACGCCTGCCAGGTAGGCCAGAAGGGACAGAGTCGCCGAGACGATGCCGTGGCGTGAGAAGTGGTGTTCGGTGATCCACACGGACTCGAAGCCCAGGCCCTCGGCGTGCTGTACCTGTTCCATGGCTTCTTTGTAGTACCTGACTTGTTCCTTTGGGTCGGGCAGCTGGACCGATTGGAACAGACCGAATTTCATTGTTTATCTCAACAAATGGAATGGGCCCTGGAAAACGGGCCTAGTTTAACCAATATCGGTTGGGGGCGGTAGTGCCGGGCCACCCGGCTAGGCAGTCGTAGTTTCCGGCTCCCGCCAGATGCCGAGGAGCAGTTCTCGTTCCGCGATGAGGGACGCGGCGAGTCCCGCCAGAACTGCCCACAGGGCCGAAGTGATCCCAGCGAAGGAAAAGGGTGTCGCGGCCACGGCGAAGGCAACCATGGCCCCGAAGGCCAGGTTGGCGCTGAACGCCCTTTGGAAGGCGTCTTGCAGCGAGGCGAATATGGCCAGGCCGGCCAGGGCGAATATGTAGGGGGCCGGCAGCACGGCCAGTATGGGGATGACCAGGCCGGCGGCTGTCAGGTTTGCCCAGTAACGTTTTTCCTTGGGGCCGGCGTCCGGTCCGGCCAGTATGGCCACCCCGGTGCGGGCCACGATGGCCGGGTGTCCGCCGAACAGGGAGTTGATAACTGAGGTGGCGCCGATGACAACCGAGATCCGGTTGACGGGAACCGTGTACCCCTGTCCGATGAGAAAACCCAACCCCTGCACATTGCCCAGGCCCAGAGCCAAGACCACCATGGGCAGGCTGATGGCAAAGACCGCCGGCATGGAAAAGTCCATAGCCGGGGAATCCAAAGTAGGCAGACCCCAGGTCATGGCTTCGGGAGTGGCCTGGCCGCCGATCAGGACACTGATCGCGCCGAAGAGCACGGCCAACCCCACGGGCGGCACTCTCGGATTTCCGATGAGGCGGCCCAGTAGATAGCCGGCCACGGCGGGTCCCGCCACCGTGAAATCGGCCACCGTTGCGTCCACCAGCCTGGTCACGGAGCCAAAGATACTGCCGGTGAACATGCCCATCACGATGGGAATGGGGAGCCACGGAATGATCCGTTCGCCCACCCCCATAACTCCCCAAACTAGGATTAGTACGCCGGCTACAAGATTGGCCCCGACCATCTCGGCGAAGGTGAACTCTCCGGCCAGGGTGCCGAGGTAGATCAGCCCCGGGATACTCCAGGTGATGGGCACGGGTATGCGGTAAACGAGGGTAAGGGCGACGGAAGCGACGGCGCCGCTGGTCCAGATGATGAAGATCCAACTGGAGGACTGGGCGGCGGTCAGGCCCAGTTGGCTGGCAACGGCTATGTGCAGGGGCACCGCTCCGAAGGCGTACCAGACAAACCCGGTGACCCCGGCCCAGAAGGCCGGAGCGTTGATATCGCCGTACATTCCGCGAAACTTGGCAAACATCGGTGGCAGAGTAGTACACGAAATCAGTGGACTGAAACGTCTTGGCTACCATGTGGCCCTTGCTTCCCAGGGTTGCCGCCACTAGGATTATCGACGGCCACCTCCCAGCGGCCGGACACAATCCCAGGAGCCACCCACCACCAGTTTGCGCGCAGAACCATCCCAATCCCAGGAAACTCCGCCGGCGTCGGCGGCCCCGCCCCAACGACGCCGGGTCCGGACCTTCTCCTCACTCCAGAAGCACGTCAATTACCGGTACCTGTGGACCGGCAACCTCTTCGCCAACTGCGCCCAGTGGCTCCAGTTCATCACCATCGGCTGGCTGGCCCTGGACATCAGCGGCTCGGCCCTCCATTCCATCCTGACCGTGGCGGTGCGGGCGCTTCCCGTGCTGCTCCTGGGACCGTGGGGCGGTGTTCTGGCCGACCGTTTGGACCGCCGCAAGCTGGTCATGTCCGGCCAATTGGTGATGCTTACCACAGCTTTGGTCTTTGGTTTCATGGTGGCCGATGGACAGGTGGACACCATCTGGCACGTCTACGGATACATGCTGGTCTCGGGAACGGCCTTCGCCTTCGTCCAGCCCACCCGCCAGGCCCTGGTCGCCAACACCGTCCCCAAGGAAGACCTGGGCAACGCGCTGGCCCTGAACGCCATGGCCGTCACATCCATGCGGCTCACCGGCGCGGCCATCAGCGGCGTGCTCATCGAGACCTTGGACTTCCAGTGGAACTTCTTCGTGGAGTCGGGCCTCTACGGCGGCATGATTCTGCTGCTGGTGCCCATGAGGACGCCCCACCGGGAGGAATCGGAGCGCCGCCGGTCTTCACCCATGGCCGACTTGAAAGAGGGTCTGCGCTACATCGTGGGCCGCAGCGACATGCTGCGTCTGATGCTGATGAACTTCGTCCGCACCGGGATCTTCATGCCCCTGCTGCTGTTCCTGCCGGCCTACACCGAGGAGGCCCTGGGCCGTGGGGCCGGAGTCAGCACGGCCATGATCGTGACCATGGGAGCGGGCGGCCTGACGGCGACGGTGATGATCTCGTCCTTCGGGTTCTTCACCAAGAAGGGGTTGGTGACACTGATAACGCTGATCTCCGGGTCGTCGGTGGTCCTGACACTGGGGCTGTCCCAGTGGGTTTGGCTGTCGGTGCCCATAATGCTGCTTATGGGGCTGTCCCAGACCCACTTCATCGTGGCCAACCAGACCCTGATACAGACCCTGGTGCCGGACAATCTGCGGGGCCGCGTCACCAGCGTCTGGCACTACGAACAGGGGCTGATTCCCCTGTTCGCCGCCCTCACCGGTGGGGTGGGAGTGGTAGTGGGCATCGACACCGCCATGGCCATCGGCGGCGCCATCGCAGTGGCCGTTTGCCTGATGTTCCTGGTCCGCTTCTCCGACATCCGCGGCCTGGACTAGCGACCTACTCGACCGGCGTCGTCGACCAGTTGATACTCGCGTAGGTCCAAGAGATCTTGAAGGGCTCATCGCCGTGGTTGGCGATGCTGTGGTGGGCGCCCGGCGGTATGAAGGCCGCGTCGTTGGGCCGCACGATGTGTTCTTCGCCGTCGATGACCATCAGACCCTCGCCCTCGATGACGATCACCGATTCCTCGGCGTCGTGGTAGTGCAAGGGCGCCTTGGCCCCGGCGGCGAACTCGGCCACCCCGCTGGATATCTCTGTGGCCCCAGTTTCGCCGTCCACCAGGCTGGACAGTAGCACGCCGGGCCGGCGCTCCTCATGTTCCACGCTGTTGAAGGGGACGAATTTGGCTTTGGGCATGGTGACTCCTCGGTCCTGTTAAGGCGTGCTCAGGTCCCAACCGGGCAGCGACATGTAGCCCTCGATGGGGACCACTGACTCGGTCGAAAGGCCCTGGGCCAGCTTGATTCTCTGGATGTTGTAGAGGTGGGTTATGTGCTCGAAGTACCGGTGCCGGAAGATGGTCTCCAGGGTGAACCAGATCCTGGTCGGGACCTCGGTGTCGCGCCGCAGACCGGGATGTATGTTGTAGTACCAGGGCCATTCGCCGTCGTCGGCGAACTCGAACTCCTTGCCGCGCATCGACCCGACGGTCTCGTTGGCCAGGATCGTCTGCCCCAGGGCCAGACCCTGATGCAGTTTTTCCAGGATGACACCGATATCCCAGTAGATGTCCTCGTCCAACCTGCGGTCGTACTTGGACCGGGTCAGGGCCCATGTCTCCTTGGGGCTGGGCAGGCCTGATGGGAGGCCGTTGGGGTACATGGCCGCTCCCCAGCGCTGCCAGAACCACCGAAAATTCCCCGAGGCCATGTGGCTCAACTGGCGGCGGATGCTCCAGCCGCTCCAACCCCATTTGTCCGACTCAAAGTCCAACTGTTGCTCGGTGAGACCGGTAACCTCGGCGGCGGCCGTCCGGTACATGTCAGACTCGAAGTGGGGAAAGAGCAGCACCGCCGGAGAGTCATTGCTCAGTTCTTCTGGCATGGTGAATCCCCTTAGATCCCCTGCCAGTAGCGGCGCTCTTCCCCGCGGACGAACCGGCCGAAACCGGGGTCGGGGAAGTGGCCAGCGGACACCAGGGTGCCCTCTGCCTCAAGCAGGTCCATGACCGCGTGGCGGGTGACGCGCGCCGTGTCGGGGTCGATATCGAACTCGGGGCACCAGTCTGTGTAATGGGCCTGGATGGGACTGTGGGCCACGTCGCCCAGGATGAAGGCGTGTTTGCCCTTGGAAGTGACGCGGATGGAGTTGTGGCCGGGGGTGTGGCCCGGCGTGGGATAGGATTGCAGCTCCGGGGTTATCTGGTACTCGCCGTCCATCAGGTCCATAACGCCGTCTTCTTTGAGGGGCAGAACCTGGGGCACCACGTACTCCACGGTGTTAATCACGTCGGGTTGGGTCCAGTAGTCCCAGTCCTTCTGGGGCACCAGGAAGCGGGCGTTGGGGAAGTTGGGCTTGCCGTCGGTGTAGTTCCAGCCCACGTGGTCGGGATGGACGTGGGTGAAGACCACCAGGTCCACGGCCTCCCGGTCGATGCCCTTGGCCTTCATGTCCTCCAGCAGGTAGCAACCCTCGCCCTGCATGCCGGTGTCCACGATGATCAACTTGCCCGAGGAACGGACCGCCAGGGAACCCCAACGGTGCTTGCCGTTCTCTTGGTCGGCCATCAGCTCCGGGTATTCCTGCCACTGTTCCATTGTGGTGTGGGGGAAGGCCACGAAGGGTGAGCGAAGGGGCAGATTGTCGTTCAGGGAAATCAGCTCAACGTCGCCGACTTGTACGATGTGGTTGGGCATTGCAAACTCCAAATAATCTGGTCTGGCGCTCCCCCGAAGGTTAGAGCTCAAATGTCTTTTTGTAGATGCTGGGCGAGCCGTAGCCATGGGTGATCAAGGCCATCATGTCCGCGTTCCTGGGGTCGGCAGTTATCTGGGCCTCCCATTCCGGTGAACGCGAGGCGAGTTCATTCTCCATCTCATAGACCACCGAATACATGGGGTCTTCCCCGCGGACCGTCTTGTACCGTCGGCCCCGGATTATCCCGGGGACCTTCTCAAAATTCGGGACGAATACGGAGTCGTACCATTCGTTCCATTCCGTGGCCCTTTCGGCGGGTATGTTCATGCGCCCCACGTGGAGGGCTGGGGCCATTCCGCTGTTCGCCACCTCGTCGGTAAGGGAATAGGGAAAGATCATTTCATAGAGCGGATTGAAGAAATTCTCACCGATGAGGGTTGGCCCCATGGTCTCGCTCCACTTGGATTTGGTGCGCTTGGTAAAGCCGTCGCCCAGCACTGCGGCGGGGCTTTCCAACTCGTAGCAGGCCAGGTGCTTGGGGCCGCTGTGCACGGCCTCGTAACGGGCGGCATCCAGGACGCCCGTTACGTTCAGGATCTCCTCGATGTGCTCGGTGTTGTACCATTCGTTGAACTCTTCTTCCCGGTCCGCTGGCACGTCGCACCAGACCATGAGCAACCCAGTCCCTTTCTTGGCGGCCATATATTTCTCCCTATAAGCGGCGGTGTTCTGTTACGGTGATGCAGCGAACACTATAGCTCAGGTTTGGGCCGCCGGAAATACGGCCTGCAGATTGAAATAAAGATAGGGCCCGCCTGCCACGTTAGGCCCTTGGACTCAGGAAAAGCCAATCTCAACTCCAACCAACACAACCCCAAAGGCCAACCGTAGGTTGTTCTACGGATGGGCCATCGTCGCCGCGTCGGGGCTGGTGGTCTTCAGCAGCGGGCCCGGCCAGTCCTACGTCTTCTCCATCTTCATCGACTCCATCATCGCCGACACCGGCCTGTCCCGCCCTGGCATCTCCGCCCTGTACATGGCCAGCACCGGGGTCAGCGCCGTCCTGGTGGCCATAGTCAGCCGGCTGGCCGACCGTTACGGGCCTAGAGCCATGCTGGTGGCCATCGGACTGGGCTTCGGCGGCGCCTGTTTCGGCATGGCCACCGCCACCAACATCGTGCTCTTCTACATCGCCTTCGCCAGTCTCAGGGCCCTGGGCCAGGGGTCTTTGACCATCAACGCGGTGCTGTTGGTGAACCAGTGGTTCGTTTCGAGAAGGGGCAAGGCCATAGCGATGATGGGGCTGGGGGCCGTGCTGTCCAACGGCACCTTCCCGCCGGTGGCCAGGGCCTTGATCGACGGCATCGGTTGGCGGGAGGCCTACGGGGTCATCGGAGTGGCGTCCATCCTGCTGATCGTGCCGGTGACATTGTTGGTGGTGAGAAACAGGCCCGAGGATGTGGGACTGTTCCCCGACGGCGTCGACGAGCCGCCGGCCTCGGAGGTTCGCCGGGCCAGGGCCGGAGCGCCCAGGGAGGTCAGGGTATTCAGCTCAATGAGCTTCTGGCTTCTAGCCCTGTCATTGGGGACGCCGGGACTGGTGTCTACGGCCCTGGTGTTTCACCAAACGTCCATCTTCGAGGAGAGCGGTCTCAGCGCCACACTAGCGGCTGGGGTGTTCATCGTCTTCGCCGCGTCGTCTGCGGTGAGTTCGCTGGTGGCAGGGTTCGCCGTGGACCGCACCGGTCCCAAGCAGCTCTATGCCTTCACCATGGCCACTCTGCTGGTGTCCCTGGTGCTGGCGGTGGCCATAAACTCGGTGTTCATGGCCGTGGCCTACGTGCTGGTGATGGGCGTGGCCGGCGGCTGCCACCACATAGTCCAGGGGGTGATCTGGGCGCACTACTACGGCCGGCACGGGTTGGGCCGGGTGCAGGGTTCGGCCATGACCATCAACTTCTGCGCCTCGGCCATCGGCCCGCTGCCCCTGGCGTTGTTCCGCGACCTGAGCGGCACCTACACCCTGGGCATGGTGGTCATGATGGCCCTGCCGGTGCTGTCTGTGGTTGCCCTGGTCTTGGCCCGGCCCGGCGACGCCGAAGTGGTGGACGCCACACCGGTGGCGGCCCCGGAAAACTAGGCCTTCCGGGGCCATTCCTCGGGGAGCTATCCACTCCCTATTCCATGTACGGGCGCTGCCACAACAGGGCGGGGTTCAGGGCCTCTTTGATGGTCCGGGGGCTCATCCACCTGGTCAGGTTCAGCCAATGCCCTGACTTGTCATTGGTGCCCGAGCGCCGGCCGCCGCCTAAGGGCTGGCGGTTTACGATGGAACCGCTGGGCTTGTCGTTGATGTAGAAGTTGCCGGCGGCGAACTTGAGCATATCCTCGGCCATCTTTATGACCTCATCGTCGCGAGCGAAGATGGAACCGGTAAGTCCGTAGGCCATGGTTTCATTGCACAGGTGGAGCATCCCTTCGTAGGCCTCGTCCGGATAGACCAGTATCGTCAGCACCGGACCGAAGATCTCCTCGGTCATCAGCTTGCACTTGGGGCTGGTGTTCACCACCAGCGTGAGCTACACGAACCAGCCGTCGGTATCGTCGCACCGGCCGCCGTAGATGACTTCGTACTCGTTGGCGTGGTTCTTGGCGAACTGGATGTAGGACTTCACCTTGTCGAAGGCCGCCTGGTTGATGATGGCTCCCATGGCCACGTTCAGGTCGTCCACCGGCCCGTAACGCACGTTGGGAATCTCATCCAACAGCAGGCTCCTGATGTCGTCCCACAGGCTCTCCGGCACGTACATCCGCGATGCCGCGGAGCACTTCTGGCCCTGGTACTCGAACGCGCCACGGATGGCGTTGGCAGCCACAGCCAGTGGGTCGGCGGAGCGGTGGACCATGATGAAGTCCTTGCCGCCGGCCTCGCCCACCACCCTGGGGAAGCTCCGGTATTTGCCCAGGTTTGCGGAGATGCGCTGCCAGAGATTGAGCAGG
>MDTE01098609.1_pt1 | contig 10830 bp, 10 predicted proteins | sample 811231 | NCBI WGS metagenome assembly MDTE01 (sample SAMN05326651, study PRJNA326480) | marine metagenome | isolation source: seawater | place: Indian Ocean: Red Sea | collected 2010 | reverse complement strand
CAAAACCGCCCACGATCCGAGTTTGCCGCGGTTGTTCGATGTGCAGGCGCGCGACGATTTCTCGCGCCAGCAGACGCACGCCCGCATCGCCCAGGTAGCGATAATTGCCCGGCCCCAGGATTGCCTCCGCGCACCGCCCGGCGGCCCTGCCCTCGAGGTCTTGTGCGGCAACGGCCACGACCCGCGTTTTTGAACCACCCGCGTCAATTCCGACAATCTTCACAGGCACTCCGGCGAGGCACTCACTCGCTTTGCTCTTGCCGCAACCATTGCTTGTGTTCTTTCCAGCTCCCGCCCAGAGGGTGTCCGGCGATTACCCGGTGGACGTGGTGGTGATCGCGTTCGTTGCGCGCGAGCAAACCATCGAGTGACAGCCCCCCCCTTTTCAACCAGCACATAAGGACCAGCGCAGCCGCTACCAGGTAGAGAATCAAACCGAAATATTCCACGGCTTACCTCCCGCAAAAAGATAGTGGAAAAGGGGCCAGGAGACGCTAAGAGCCGGTGCGGAAATCCTCCCTTGCCACGCCGCTCCTCACCTGGCCGAAAGCCAAAGCGAATTTTCTATACAGGCTCTAAATATAGAACCTCACCCGCCGTTATACAACGATTCCGCCCCCCCCAATCCGCGAGTGTGAGAGAACCTCGGGTAGACATGGGAAAACCCTTTCTTATTTTTTAATAAGACGACTATCGAGCAAGGAAAAGCTATTCACTTTTAACCGCAAGCAGGTCACCATGAAGGTCGTGGTATTTGGCGCCGCCGGCTGGGTCGGACGGGCCGTACTGGAAAACTTCGCCGGCAAACACGATGTCCGCGCTTTTGAATATGCTCCGGAAGCGTGGGAAACCTATGCCGATGTAGACGGCCCCGAGTGGGACGGAGGCGAAAAGCTCTACGGCGATATCGCAGATTTTCGCACCGTGGACCAGGCTCTGGAGGGCGTCGAGGGCATCGTCCACCTGGCGGTTTACGGGTCCAGGCGCGAGGGCGCCTACGGAGTAGACGACAACAACCCCTTTCTGATCAATCTGAAGGGATTGTGGAACGTCCTCGAAGCGGCCCGCCAGCGCGATGTCAAACGCATCGTCCACATGGGTTCATGCCAGGTGGAACATCCCGACGGGACTTTCTTTTCCGCCGCTGTGCGGCGCCCCGATGGCGGCCTCTACGCGGTCACCAAGCGTCTGCAGGAGGAAATGTGCCGACAGCACTACGACGCCTACGGCCAGTCCATCATCGTGTTGCGGCCATGCAGCATCGTCGACGCCCGGCTAGGCATCGGCAAGAGCCGCGGCAAAGTGGGGGGCGGCAATAGCTGGGTCTGCCGCCACGACCTGGCCCAGGCCTGTCACCTGGCCCTGGAAACCAGGGCGGTCGACTTCGACATCATGCACACGGTGAACCCGCCCGAAGCGGAAAAACTCTGCAATGTCGGACGCACCCGCCAGATTCTGGGCCTGGAATACCAGGGACGCCTGGATTAGCAAGCGGCGCAAAATTTCCACTGCCGCCAGAAAGCGTCGTTCTCGCCGCAGCGGACACTTCTAGTCCAGTTGCGGCGGACCGGTATAGCCGATGCTCTCCCAGCCGGCCACGTCCCCGCCCTGGAGCCGGTAGGGATGCGGGAAAATCCGCATCGAGCGATCTTCAAGGGGTAAAGCAATGCGCTGGTGGTCGCACTGGGCCGACTCGTTCAACGCGATGGCTATTTCCAGGGCCTGGCGATAGTCGTGGCCGCTGCAGCGAGCGCCGCCGCCCGCGTCGAAAGCATGCATCAGCCGCTCGATAGTGTAGACAAAGGTGCTTTTGCGCGGCGCTTCCAGAAAATCTGGAAAAACCGGGGTCGCGGCCGCACCGCTTCCCTGGATCAGCACCGGCCGCGGGCCAGTGATCCACACCTGGCCCTCTTCACCCTGGATGGAAACCGGACAGCGCCCGCCTTCGGGCAGGGGCTCGGGCACCTCGCAGACAATGCCGCCACTCATTCCCAGCCGGCCGTAGGCGGGACGATCGCCTTCGCTTTCGTCTACCCCGGGCGGTGGCACCCAACCTGGAGCCGGAGGCAAGGTCCAACCTTCGACCCACTCCACTTCCTTACCGGTGAGCAAGCGCAGCTGGGTGAGCTGGACGCAGCCGCCACCGGAGACTTCCTGCGGCAAGCCACCCGGCAGGGCAGCGCCGACGATCTCGCCGATATTGCCCGCCTGGATCCACGCAGCGGTTTCTTCCAGGTAGGCCGCGTCCCAGTATCCAGTGCCACAGCCAAAGGCGGTGCCGCGCGCGCGACAGACCCGCACCATTTCGTCGGCCCGGGCCAACTGGGCGGCAATCGGTTTTTCGCACGAGACCACTTTGACTCCAGCCTCGGCGCAGGCAATTACTGCGTCGTGGGCCTGCTCCACCGGCAAAATCGCCGAGACGATATCGGGGATTTCCCGGGCCAGAAGTTCGTCCACGCTGTCGTAGACGGCCTCGATGCCGTAGTGATCGGCAAATTTCTGCCGCCGCTGGCGGGCCCGATCGATCAAAGCAATGACCTCGCAGTCCGGATGCTCGGCGTAGGCGTGCAGGTAGTGGCGGCCCCAGGTACCGGCGCCGCCGGCAACGGCGACTCTGTATTTTCTGGCTCGCAAAACGCATCTCTTTCTTTTTAAGTTGACTGAGTGATACAGCCAAAAATCGATTGCGGCAGCAGCCGCAGCGAACGATAAATATAAGCATCCTGCTGGTGTACACCGAAAAATTCTGTATCTTCTGGTGCTCTACAGAGCAAAAGGCCAGCGTCGGAATCGGCGGCGCTGGCACCTGACGCGAAAGACACCGAAAGGCATATAATGGCACAGCTAGGTTTGATCGGCCAACCCCGGGAGGCACTGGACACCCCGATCCTGCTGGTGGATCTGGACATCCTGGAACGGAATATCGAGCGCATGGCCCGGATCATCCTGCGCGAGGCCGGGGTGGGCTGGCGCCCCCACACCAAGGGCATGAAAACGCCGGCCCTGGCCCACATGCTTCTGGATGCGGGGGCCCATGGCATCACCTGCGCCAAACTCGGGGAAGCCGAAGTCATGGCCGGCGCCGGCGTGCGCGATATCCTGGTCGCCAACCAGGTCGTCGGAGCGCAGAAAATCGCCCGGCTGGTCAACCTGCGGCGCCACTGCGACATCATGGTTCTGGTCGACAATCCGGCCAATGTCGAAGAAATCGACCGGGCGGCGCGGGCCAAAGGAGTACAGGTACGAGTACTAATAGAAGTGAATGTGGGCTGCGACCGGGCCGGTGTCGAACCGGGAGAGAGCACCCTGGCTCTGGCGCGCCAGATCGCCGCCTGCGAGGGGTTGCACCTGGCCGGCCTGCAGACCTGGGAATCGCATACCCTCAAAATCACAAACCCGGAAGAAAAGCGCCAGCAGGTCCTCGCAGCCTTGAAGCTACTGACCGACACAGCACAGCTGTGCCGCGATGAGGGCCTGCCGATGGACATCATCAGCTGCGGCGGCACCGGCACCTACTCGATGAGCGCCTTCGCACCGGGCATCACCGAAATCGAGGCCGGGGGCGGCATTTACAGCGATCGGCAATACCGCACCAAATTCGGCGTCGAACACGACGATGCACTCACCATCCTGGCCACGGTCACCAGTCGCCCCACGCCCACCCGCATCATCTGCGACGCCGGCAAAAAGACCATGAGCAGCGACGCCACCGAACCCCATCCCATCGGCCTAGGGGACATAGAGGAATTGACCCTTTCGGCCGAACACGGCAAGATCGAGTTAAAGGCGGCCAGCACCACGCCGCTGGTGGGTGAGCAGATCGAATTTATCGCGGGGTATTCGGATACCACGGTCGTGCTGCACGAAGAGATTTACGGCATCCGCAAGGGCCGGGTAGAAACCGTCTGGCCGCTCTGGGGTCGCGGTAGGTTGCAATAGCTGTCCGTCCCCACCTACTAAACCAGGGCGAGCACCGCCATCGGGGACGGTATATCGTAGCCGTTATTTCTGGTCCCTTTAAAGACAGCCCCTTCAGGGGCGGCATTGTTGCAGCAGCGTTGTCTGGCCGCGATAATGCCGCCCCTGATTTTTACCATTTGCACTTCTGCTGCAGCGCGTTTTCCCCTCGCCGCTCAGGCAGGGCCAGCCGGGGGAAAAATGACGTAGCCAAGGGCGCCGCGCTCGAGCCACACTTTCTCGAACTCCCGGCGCGCATAGAACCGGCACACGGCAGCCGCCGAGGCGGCGGCCGGGTCGTTGACCTGGACCACATCGTCGCTATAGCCGCGCACGACCACGAGGTGACCGCTGGTTGCGGGCTGGGCGGCGTCTTGCAACTCGCCCTCTTTATAGCGGATGGAGGCGACTACGGGAATGCGGCGTTCGAGCAGCCACTGCACGGCATTCCAGGAGGGAAATTCCAGCAGATAGCCAAGCAAACCCCATCGGGATGCGGCGTACAGTGCAGCTGGCCAGACGCCGTAGAGATCGTGCAGCGGGTGGTAGGCCAAGGCGGCCACCTCCAGGGCGGCTGTCTGGCAACCGTAGTGGTCGAGCACCATAGAAACGCTGGTGGGGGAGCAAATTCTGGAACCCAGGTCCGGATCCTGCTCCAACTGGCTTTTGGCGGGCACCGGGATATCCATCTGGACGCCCGTCGGCCCATCAACCCATTCTTTTTTTCCGGACGTCCTGGAACTGCTTATCGAAACCGAAACCAGGGCGGAGGCAACCTGTACATCTCGTGGCTCCGCGCTAAAAACCTGGAGTTTCAAAATGGCGCTTTCGAGCTCTTCGTCGAGCACCAGAACGTCTATAGAAGAGCGAACCGGCGGGGTTTCGAGCTGGATGGCATTGACCGCAAGCTCGATCCTCCCAATGGGGCTCAGCCAGGTCGTGCCAACCGCACCGCTTTTTGCAGTTTTGAACTCGAGCGCGAACTGGTAGGCATAGTCTTGGCGCGCCAGGCAGGAAAGGCAGGGAATAATCTGTTTTGCGCCTCTGAGCAGGGCCCCTGGCAAGACCAGTTCAAAGACCAGCGCCGCATCGTCGCCGGCAGTCCAGCGCAACGCCGCCGCCGACGATGCGGCACAGGGCGGCGGGATCAGGTCGGCGAGAACGCTGGCATCGACCTGGCTTCGGGCTATGAGAAGATGGGTAATCATGCCCGACCTGAACGATAGGCTACACCCGCACCCACCAGCAAGCGCGCCCTTCCCAGACCAGATGCAGGTCCTTTTCCTCTCCACTCAGACATCCTTATCCCTCCGAATGCACAACTCGCAAATCGCCTCCCAACCAAAACGGGCAAACGCTGCTGCGAACGACTATTCCAGTAGCTCTCGACGCAAAGGCGCTCTAGTTGTATATTGGGGAATATCACGTTCTTACGCAAGGAAAGACGGCGCAGTTATATATGACTGGTCTTTTTTTCAAAGCAAAGCCGATGGCGACATACTGGAGGAGCGGTTGCAGTGCTCTTTTGCTGACCACAGCGCTACTGGCAACACCGCTGGCGGCCCAATTTGCCAGCAGTGACACAACGGCCCCTGCAGTCAGTCTGGGCGCCGGGTTCAGGATCGGGCCGCTGAAGGGCACCACCGACCTGGAAGACCAGGACGAGTTGCTGGTGGGCGCATTTTTACAGCGCAGCCTGTGGCGCCACTGGCAAGGTGAGCTGTCAATCGGCTACAGCCAGCTCACCAACACCAAATATTCCACCGATATGCTTCTGATCGACGGCAAACTGCTCTATAGCACATTCCGAACCGAAGAATTGTACCTCTATGTGTACGGGGGCCTGGGACTGGTAGATTACGATATTTCCACCTGGCCCAAGGGCCAGATGCCCCGCTTCAAAACCATGGGCTTGGAAGCCATCGCACCCATCGGCGGCGGCGTCCAGATCGAACTGACTAAGCGATTCGCCCTCGAAATATGCGGTGGCTATACCTATATCTTCAGCGACCAGATCAATGGCGCCAGCGTCAGCAAGGGCAGCGATGCATTCTGGAGCTGGACCATTGGCCTGAGGATTGAAGAGCGTCCCCGGAAATCGAAAAAACGCACGTTCTTGCCGCCGCCAATCGAAGCCGAGCCCGACCCCGAACCGGTGCTCGAAGAGGAGACCTTTATGCCGACGCCGGAGCAATTATCCGACGTGCCGATCCTTCGGGACCGGGATGGGGATGGTTTGAGCGACGACGACGAGAGGCAGATTTATTTCACTAATCCGCTGATGGCCGACAGCGATAACGACGGCCTCTTCGATGGCGAAGAGATACAGGTCTACCAGACCAACCCGAATAGGTCCGATACGGACGATGGGGGGGTAAGAGACGGAGCCGAAGTCGCCCGCGAGGCCAATCCTCTGGACGCAGACGACGACGCTCGACTGATTGCAGAGCAAATGGTTTTTCCAAGGATATCCTTTGCCCTGAACCGCACCCAGTTAGAGGGGAACGCCGAAAAATTGCTGGACGGCGTGGTCCGGGCGCTGAATAAAAATCCGCGGATCAAACTCGAGGTGCGCGGTTACACCGACAGTATCGGGGAAACCGAAGCCAATCTGCAGTTGGCTGAAAAACGCGCCCAGAGGGTGAAGGACTACCTGGTGGAACGAGGCGTTGCGTCCGCGCGGTTGTCCATAAAGGCGCTGGGCGAAGCCAATCCGATCGCCTCGAACGAGACCTTGATGGGGCGCCGGCAAAACCGGCGGGTAGAACTGGTGCCCGACCTGTGATCAACGCCGCAACGCCTTCTATTCCGGAATGGGACGGACGGCATGTGCCCTGCTACGGATCTGGACTCCCCACCTCGGCGCCCGTAGGGGCCGTGTGGTACACGTGCCGCAGAGCAACTGAAAAGGCGTATGGCCAGCGAGAAATTTGGGCCGGCCTCTAAGAAGTTCAACCTTCCTTAGACTCGATAAATTCGATCAACTCGGCGCGCGTCGGGGTCGCCGTGCCGATCTTCTGGACGACCACGGCGGCGGTATCGTTGGCCAGATCCACCGCCTCCGCGAGACTGAGGCCAAGAGCGTATCCAAGTGCCAGACCAACCCGCACCGTATCGCCACAGCCGACCGAATCGACTACTTCGACCGCATTGGCCGGCACATAAGAGAAAGTACTACCCGTAAAACCGCACAGTCCCCGCTCTCCCAGGGTAACCACCAGATTGCGGCATTCGAGACGCTCATAGAGAACGCCCATCTGACTTTCGAGTGGACCATCGGGATCGAACTCCGGCAATAGGGCCTGGGCTTCGATGTGGTTGGGGGCGATGATGTCGGCACCTTTAAAATAGGCGCTGTTGGGCGGTTTGAAATCGACGATAACCGGCACTTCCCGGCGCTGGCACGAAGCGATTATTTCCCGCGTGCCGGCAGCACTGAAAAATCCTTTGTCGTAATCGCTCAGGATGACCGCATCGACGCTGTCGAGCCGCTTGGCAAGTTCGCCCAAAATGGTGGCCGTGGTCGCACCATTCACCTCACGCATCTCTTCGTCGTCGCGGCGCAGGATGTACTCGCCATCGATATAAAGACGGGTCTTGGTAGTAGTAGGACGTGCGGAATCCTTGAGCAGGACGTGCTCAAGGCCGCTCTGGTCGGCCAGATTGCCGAGGGTGAAATAGTGACCGTCCTGGCCGCAAATGCTCAGGAGACAGGTCGGCACATCCAGCGAGGCGAGATTGGCCGCGACATTTCCGGCGCCGCCAAGCGTCTTGATGGACTGCTGTGCCTTGTAGACTTTTTTGCCGGGCTTTTCGGGCGATTCTCTGCTCGTTTCCGAGTCGCAGAAGTCGTATATATCGAGCATGACATCTCCGAGGACGAGTACTTTCAAATCGTCGAATCTGTCAATCGCCGCTATCTTTTTTTCTCTCTGTCCAGTTTGCAATTTTCCTGCATCACCGGGCGGGGATGGAGGATCGGATGGTGCCGGAAACAGCCGGGCGGGACGCCGTTTAGACGGCGCCCCACCACAAGTTATCCGCGTTTGAGTACGGGAAGACCGTTCTTGGTCTCTGAAACCACGTATCCGGCGGGCACACTGTCCAGGGATCCCTCTTTTTCCTCTTTGGCAAAAAAGTATATAGTCTGGGTATTGCCGTTCTTCAGAGTGGTGTTGCGGGAATGCAGGATATAGGTCTTACCCTGGGAGTTGGTGTGCGTATAAGCCATAAAAAAGCTCCTTTTTGTGTAAGGATCTATTTGCAGAGGAGGGGGAAGATATTATCTAACATATTATTTCTGCGCGATTTTGACAACCTATATTTGCAGTGCCCCGATTATGTCCGGCCCCAGTCAAACACCGCGGCCAGGTAGTCCTCTTTGTTGCCGGTGAGGCCTTCGTACACAGCCTGGCAGTCCGCTGGCGCAGCCAGGTGGGTCAACAAAGGCGCCACCTGCAGACGGCCGCTGGTTATCCAACCGGCGATTTGCCGGTAATTGGTCGTGAGATCCCGCACCCGCTCGCTCTCGTGCTGGGGCCAGCGCCACTCCAGTGAGCCGATCATGCGGATAGCCTCCAGATGAATGCGCAATAACATTGGCGTCACATCGAAGGTTGCCGGCGCTCGGGGACTGCCCAGCAGGATTAGCTCGCCATATCTCCGGGTCAGCTTGACGGCTTGATCGATTACTTCGCTAATGCCGATGGCTTCCACTACGATTTGCGCTCCCTGCCCCCCGGTCCAATCCGCCACGGCTATCTCCAGGTCCTCGGAGGCGGCGCTCACAGTGTGCTCGATGCCGCAGGCGCGCGCCTTTTCCAGCCGCAAGTCCGCCAGATCGACGGCCATTACTTCGGCCCCGGCCAGCTGGAAAAGCTGGGCGGCAAAGTTTCCCACCAGTCCCATACCGATTACCACCACGGTATCGCCTGGCTGCACGCTCGAAGAGCGCAAGGCGCTAATGCCGACTCCGGCCATACGGGCAAATACCAGGTGTTCGCCTGCGGCTTCCCGGGGAACCGGCAGCGCCATGCGGCCGGCGTCGGCCTTCACTGCAGAGGCATGACGCGAAAAGCTCAAAACCCGGTCTCCCGGTCGGCACATTTCAACCTGTTCCCCCACTGCCAGAACCTGGCCCAGGTGGCCGTAGCCAGTGGACCGCGGGTACTGGCCTGCATCCCCGAAGGGCATATTCTTGACCAGACCGGTAAACCCGGCCCCCTCGGTCCCGGCGCTCACGACCGAGTACTCGGCTTCTACCAGAGCTTCGTGGGGCTGCAATTGCTCGTCGAGTTCACTCTCCTGCACTTCGATTCTTCCGGGCTCCACTACGATCAATTCTCTTATTTTCATGGACGTCTCCTCGAATGTCGCACAATCACCCCAGTTGCCCTTCCAGGGAGTCCCAATTTTTATCGAGCCAGAGCAGGGGCTCATCGATTTCACGGGCAAAAAAGCGGAAGCGCTCATCGGCGCGGACCTTGGCCATGCCCTCCAGGCGGATAGACAACCAGCGCCCGGCAAAGGCCGTCGGGATGGCGGCGATTTCATCGGCTGTCAGCGGTGCGACGGCGTGATAAGATTTTAAGAAAAGCATACAGCGCTGGCGACAGAATGCGGCGGTGCTGGTCAGCGACCAGATGTCCGACGGATCGATTGCGCGCGGCTGGGTGGCAAAGAAATAGAGCCCATCGGCCACATCCCGGCAGCGCACCCCGGGCACGGCCCAGTCGAAATCAAAAACGCCGACTACCTCGTCGCCGGCGCTGGCAAAGAGCAGATTGGCAGGCGTATAGTCGCCGTGTATGGTCCAGCCCGCCAGGCGCTCGTAGGCCGGACCGGCATAGGTGTGCGCCAGATTTTCCACCCGGGCAATACAGCGGTCCACCAGCGCTTCTGCGGCCGCATTCCCGGCCAGTTTTTTCACCTCCTGCATATTGATTTTCTGCAGCCGGGGATCGTCCATGCGGTTGCTCACCGCGCTCGTAAAACCCAGAGTGGTGTACTGAGCAATGGTTTCCTCGTGGTCCGGTGGTGGCGCGTAGTCGGCGCTGGCCTGATGGAATTGCGCCAGCACCTGGGCCGCGCGCACCAGCTGCTGCTGGCTGTCGGGTTGGTAGGCCCTGCCCTCTACAAAGGGGTAGAGTTCGTAGGCGTCGTCCTCGTGCCACACCCACTGTTCACCCGCCCTCGAGGCCAGAGCACAAACCGTGGGGACGCCGCGGGCTACCAGATGGGCCCGCAGCCCCTGGTCGAAGCGCAGTCTTTTTTCGTTGGCCGTGCGCACCCCGCGCAGGCGCAGAAAGTAAGTGCCGCTGGCGGCCTCGACCTTCCAGGTTCGTCCCGCCGTGCCGGCCGCCGCGACGATGGCATCGACGGCGCCTATATCGTACTGCTGTAGAACGGGATGTGGGTCGACCGTTTTCCTTTCCATCTATCACCTCGCCAGATCCACGACCACGCGGCCCTTCTGTCGACCCTGCAAAATTCGTTCGATCTCCACCTCCAGACCTTCGAGCGCACAAGTGCGACTCAGATGCTCGAGATTCTCCAGCTTCCACTCCGTGGCCATCCGGCTCCACAGGTGGCGGCGAAGCGGCATGGGCACATCCACCGAATTTATGCCCACCAGGCGAATGCCGCGCAGAATAAAGGGATAGACCGTAGTGGGTAGCTCGGCCGCGGCCACGAGACCGCAGCAGGTGACCACGGCACGATCTCGCGCCGACTTGATGGCCGTGGCCAGGATGGCGCCACCCACGGCGTCGACAACACCGGCCCAGCGGCCACTCAAAAGCGGTTTGCCAGAGTCGTCGATAATATCGTCGCGCCGCAAAACCGCACCTGCACCCAGATCGAGCAGATACT
>MDTE01125376.1_pt1 | contig 10832 bp, 10 predicted proteins | sample 811231 | NCBI WGS metagenome assembly MDTE01 (sample SAMN05326651, study PRJNA326480) | marine metagenome | isolation source: seawater | place: Indian Ocean: Red Sea | collected 2010 | reverse complement strand
CAGACCGGGGAAGCGGGCTACCGCCTCCGAAGCCGAGAGCGTCTCGATCTCCAATTGGTGACGTTGCGCCGCTTCGAGCACGCCGGGGACAACGTCACCGTCCGCTGGCCCGAGTTCCAGAATCCCGCACTCGACGTAGAGCGATTCGCCGCGGGCAGCCTGCAGATCTTCCCAAAGATCGTAGGCGCGGCGGAGGATGGGTATGTAGTCGGGGTGCTCAAAGTAGGCGAGGCGAATTGCGCGCGTCTCACCGTGCGAACTCCCGCGGTCGTGTGCGGGAGGGAAACGGTCGATCCCCAGTACGTTGACGCCGCGCTTTGCCAGGTGGTGCAGAGCGGCACTGCCGACGCTACCCGTACCGAGCACAATGCAGTCGTAAGACACGTTCGGGTTCGCTATCGCGGGTGACCGGGCGTCGTTGCCACTGGAACTCAGAGCGCCTCGTAGAACGCCTTGCCGAGTCGCCCGCCGCGCGTATCGCCGACAATCCCGGACCGCATCTGGTTCATGACGTACGATAGGCACACGTGCGCTGGCTGATCGACCACGATCGTCGAGCCGCCGGCTCCACCCCAGAACATGGCGTTGTCGTTTGGTGACATCGGCATCGCATCGTTCGGGAACGCGTAACCGAGGCCGAACCGGATCGGCAGGAACAACACGGCGTCGGGGCCGTTGGTCTGCTCCTCCTGCATGCGCGCACAGCCCGCGGGCGACATCAGTTCGACACCAAACGCGCTGCCGCCGTTTGCGAGCGGCGTTTGCGCGCGGACGACCGCTCTCGCGTTGCCGTGCCCACCCGCCGCGGGGATTTCGGCACGCCGCCAGTCAGGTGTGTTGACGGCGTCCGTGTCGGCCGGTGCACTTGCGAACACGCGCGCCGGGATGGCGTTAGGGTCCAGTTCGCCGAAGGGACTCGGCGCATCGGGGTCGGGGGTGTCGGGGATCATCTCGGCGACGCGGGGAAACACGTCATCCGGCATGCCGATGTGGAAGTCGGCACCCAGTGGCCCCGCGATCTCGTCGCGGAAGAAGCTGCCAATTGTCTTTCCGGAAATCCGTCGGACAATCTCGCCAATGAGGTATCCCTGCGTGATCGCGTGATACCCGCTCTGCGCGCCGGGTTCCCACCAAGGCGCCTGCGCCGCGAGGTTTTCGACGCACGCATTCCAGTCATAGAGAGGGCCCACTTCCGTGAACTTCGGGTCGAAGCCCGGTACACCCGCTGAATGGCTCAGGAAATGGCGGACTTCGGTCTTCTCTTTGCCGTTTGTTGCGTACTCCGGCCAGTAGTCACCAACCTTGGCGTTGAAGTCGAGTTCGCCGCGGTCGGCGAGCAGCAGTGCGCAGATGAAGGACATGGTCTTGGTGGTGGAGTACACGTTGACGATCGTGTCTTCTTCCCATGGCCGGGTTTTTGCGAGGTCGGCGTGCCCGCCCCAGAGATCGACCACAAACTCGCCGTCGACGGTCGCGGCGAAGCTGGCGCCGATGTCGCCCAGTTCCTCGAAGTTCTTCTCGAACAGGTCCCGTACCTGCGCGAACTTTTCATCGCAAAACCCGTGTACTTCCATCGTCACACTCATCGCTACAAGAATTGGCGTCACCATATCAGCTGCAGCAACGCGCGGTTGCAGCGAAGTCCGGTCAGACAGTCATGAGCGCCCGGATGTGCGTCTGCGCAGATGGTCGGTCAGTGTCTGTTCAGCCATTGGCGGATCCCGTCGGTCGGTACAGGCGACCGGACCCCGAAGATTGACCATCAGAGTCACGGTCAGGCCCACACCGGGTCGTGGGTACCGGGTCGCCATGAGCTTCCGTTCGAAGGTACGAGGTCTTCGATGCGCGCTGCATGGGGCACTGCGCGCAATTCCCCGAAGTTCGACGGGTAGTTCTCGCAGCGGGTCTTCAGTTCGGGGCGTTCCCCGGAGAAATTGTCGTCCACGCGACCGAGCGAACGCAGCCAGTTTGCGACCTGCAGCAGCGATACACGGACATGCCAGGAACCACCCTCGTGCTGCTGACGCACAAGGGCTGCCTGCGCGCCGAATGCCATCAGGAACCCCGCGCCGTAGTCCAGCATCTGCACGGGAAGCGCCCGGGGCCGATCCTTGCCGGCGGCCCGACCTTCGGCATGGTTGAACCCCGTCGCGGTCTGCACGAGGGAGTCGAAGCCGCGTCGCGCTGACCAGGGGCCAATGGGGCCGTAGGCCGACAGAGACAGCGTGACGATGCCCGGCCGCATCGTGGCAAGCGCCTGCGGGCTGAATCCGAGCTCTGCGATGCCCCCCGAACGGTAACCCTCAACGAAGACATGCGCGCCACGCGCCAACGACTCGAGTTGGGCGCGCTCGGCCGCTTCCCGAAGATCGAGTTGGGCCGAGCGTTTGCCGCGGCTGGTGTCCGCAATCGCGTCGATGTTGGGCAGATGTGGGCCGTTGATCAGCAGCACGTCCGCGCCGTAGGCGGCGAGGACGCGGCCACAGGTTGGTCCTGCAAGAATCCGGGTCAGGTCCAGAACCCGAATGCCGTCGAGCGGCGCCCCGGCCTCGCCCGCAGGGAGGTCCATTGGTGGTGCATCGCCGATCCGCTCAATGCTGAAGAGCGGCAGCGTTGCCGCGGCACGGGCGTGCGGGCCCGCGTCCCATTCGTCGAACGAGCGTGCCGCCGAGACGACGAGTCCGCGTTCCGCCGCGGCGGTCTCGAAGTCTTCCGCGTTCCAGTCACCGAGTGCCCGCACGACGTCGTCCTTGTCGTACCGGCTCGCGTCGCCGCCGAGCCCGAGCAGCGCGAGCGCGCCGTCGCGGTGATGATCGAAGTTGGCGTGAATCCGCACAAAGCCGTCGCGGCAGGGGTAGAGCCCCGACAACGGCGCCCAGGCTGAGGGCACCGCGCCGTTCAGTTCGAAGTAGCCGGTACATTCCCGCTCGGCGTCGTGCATGTCCAGATGGACGGCGCTTGCCGGACCGCCGCGGGTGGAGCTGACAAACGATGCCGCGAGCGCCGCGGCACCGATGGTGCTTTGTGCGGCAACGCCCACATGGAACGAGGTTGGCAACAGCGGTCCCTCGCCGGTGAGCGCGAGCCTCTCGACCACGGACCCCGGCAGACCCGCCAACGCCCAGAGGTTCCCAAGCGTTTCACGCGCGCCGCCCGCATCCGCCGTCAGGCGGCCGGCCATGCGTCAGAGCGCCGTTTCGAACAGAGCCAGCATGCGGCTCCAGGCTCGTTCGGCCTGCTTCTCGTTGTAGACCGACGAGTCCGGCGGACACCAGCCATGCATCGCGCCCGTGTAGACCTCGATCTCCGCCGGGAGTCCGGCCCTGGCGTAAACCTCGCGGAGGACTTCCTTCGACTTCGGGTCAAGCTCGTCGTCGTTCTCGGCAACCGCAAAAAGGAAGTGCGCCTTCATTTTCGGGACAAGCAGATGGGGGCTGTCGGGACGGTCGGTCACGAGCCGGCCGCCGTGGAACGAGGCGCCGGCGCCGACACGATCGGGCACAGCGGCCGCCGTACGCATGACGATCGGACCACCCATGCAGTAGCCGGTTGTTCCGACTTTGCGCGTGGTGTCGACCGCGGTCTGCTGATCGAGCCAGCCAATGAAGGCTGCCGCGTCCGTCGTGTTCGTCGTTGCGGACAGGGAGCGCGCCAGCGGCATCAGGACCTCGCGGGTCTCGGGGTCGCGGAAAGAGGAACCGGGCGGAACGACGGGGGCGGGTGCACTGCGATAGTAGGGGTTGACCACGAGCACCGAATAGCCGGACTCGGCGAGGCGTTTGCCCATCTGACGGAACGCGGGACGCAGGCCGACGATGTCGGGCCAGATCAGCACGGCCGGGTGTTTGCCGCTTGCCGGATGCACGAAGTAGCAGTCCGCCGTGCCGTCGGGTGTCGTGACGCTGACATCCGACTCGGTCACGGTCACCGCGTTCGCCACCGGCGGCAACATCGCTGTGATGACGGCACCAGCGGCCAGCGTGCCGAGTTGTCTGCGGGAAAGAGAAGGACTGGCAGCGAGGTAGGCTTCGTTGTCATCCAATGTGTCGTCATCACACATGCGGTTGCGTCCTTTTGAGTCGATCGGATGGTTCCGAGTATGCGCGCTGTGGTGAATGACGCCAATGTTCAGTGAAGGTCGATGAGGTCCGATGAAAGTCGGTCGCCTGCATCCGCATTGCAGTCTCGGCAGTTAGGCGGGAATATCGGAGCCAGGCAACAGGGAGAGGTCACCCGATGATCCCGAGCATGGATGCTGTGATCGCAAGCGTTGGCGATCAGTCGCAGCTTGTCGTCGAGTCGAGCGTGATGTGCGACTACGCGCTGACCAACGGCTTCGACGTGCCGCCGCGACTGGTGTCGCGTCTGCATTCATTGCTGCAGGGTGTCGACGAAGGGCTGAATGAAGCCTAGGTCGAAGAACTGGCGGATACCCACCAGCGACTGCACCGCATCGTCGCGCCGTCGACGCTCCAGGCTCTCGTCTACATCCGTCTCGAAAAACAGCGCAGCACGCTCATGCGCGTGCTCGGCGCGGTCCCCATCCTGCGCTACATGATGCTGGCGACGCTGGTCTTTCTGATCTCCTTCGTTGTGGTGGGACAGTTGGACGCCGTCAATCACGAGAACCTGCAGGCGGGCTTGCTGCATCTGCACGGACTCGAGGCCGTTTACGTGCTGATGTACCTGATTTCCTGCGCGGGTCTGGGCGCCTGCTTCGCGTCGCTGTATCGCCTGAACCACTACGTGTCGCGCGCGACCTACGACCCGCGCTTCGACTCGACGTACTGGAGCGCGCTGATTCTCGGCGTCATCGCGGGCGTCTTCATTTCCGAGCTGCTGTATGAGGTGCTGTTCCTGCTGGACGAATCCGAGTCCGCCAAGTCCGTGGCGGCGAGCACGGTCGTGAACATGGGCAAACCCACGCTCGCGTTGCTGGGCGGTTTCTCGGCCAACATGGTCTACAAGGTACTGCAGCGCATCGTCGACACGATCGAGTCACTTTTCAAAGGTGACCAGCAGGCGGTGTTCGAGGCGCAGCGGACGGCCGAACTGGCGAAGCTCCGGCGCATGGAAGATGACGTCAGTACCGATCTTGCGCCGCAGTTGGGTGAGGTCGAACAGGCCTTCGACAATGATCCCGATGCGGCACGTGAGTTGCTGCGTGCCCGGATCGAGCAACTGTTGGCGAAGCGTTAGGCAGCGTCCGCGTCTAACGTTCAGCGCGCATGGCCTCGACCGTGTCGTGCATGCCCTCCCACTCGTCCCACATGTGGCACATCGCGTATTTCGAGCGCTCCCACGGATCGTTGCCGGGTTCGAACTCCAGCCACTCGCCCATCTGACCGCGGTCGGGGTGGTCCGAGACGCCGTTGACCATCTTGTCCGGCTGACGCTTCTTGTTGCGAATCCTGAAGATGATCGTCTTGCGCGATTCCGTGCCGAACTCGTTGCGCGTCCCGGAATGCGGGATCTGATAGACCGTGATGCAGGCGTCACCCGGCTCCATCAGGATCTGGGTGGGCTTTGGCCATTTGCGCCCGTCGGGTGTCGTCTCCGAGTGCTCGTCGATGAACTCGTCCTGCACGGCCTGGGGCAGATAGATGAGTCCGCAGCGGTTCGGGACGTCGTGGTCGAGGCGCGGCCAGCCCGGTCCTTCGACACCCACGTGCCCGTTCTGGGCGTACTGCCACTGGAAAAACTTCTCCACCGAGTGATGTGCGCCCTTGAGGAGGGTTGTCTGGCCGCAACCCGGCTGGGTCTGGTCGTTCAGGCACACGAAGACGAAGGCGGTGAAGCTGCCGAGGCCCAGCGTCATCTCCGGGTCTTCGAACATCGGCACCATGTTGTGACCCATGACCTCGGGGCTGCGGCCAAGGTCGCCCCTGGGGCCTGAAGCGATGTAGCGCGCGTAGATGTCGTCCGGTTCGCCTTCCTGCACGGTCTGGGGGATGGCGATCGTCATGCTGCCGTCGACGTGTGGCTCAGCTGCGAAATAGGGTTGGTCTTTCTCGTGGTACCCGAGTTGATTGAAGTGCTCGCCGGGCGGTGTCACCTTGCGAACACCGACCTGGCAGGTCACGGGCGGATCGAAATAGCCCATCGCCTCATGCAGGACCGGCGTGACGTCGGACTTGTTGACGAGGTTCGTCATGGCTGGGTCCGGGCCCAGGTTCTCGCCCTTCAGGGCGGACTTGATCCGGGCGAGGGCGGCGTCGACCAACTCTTTCGACACTGCGTTCTTGATGATGACGTAGCCGTCCCGGTACAGCGTTCGCTTCTGTTCCGTGGTGAGGGTGCGACCGCTCTTGCGTTGGGGTTCCATCAGAAACACTCATTCCGGTTTTTGCGGAGCACGTTAGCGTTGCAGGCGCGATCGGGCAAACGGAGGTTGCGACCCCCGCACGCCGTCTCTAGACTGCGGCTCCTTTCAAGCACCCAGTTGCCCCCTGCACGAGGTACGCGCCGTGGCAAGAAATGTCCCCGACCAATACGTCCGCAATCGTTATGTGGAAGACGCGCCGCAGATTCACGAGAGCGCGTTTATTGCAGACAGCGTCGACCTGATTGGCGGTATCACCATCGGTGAGTTGGCGAGTGTCTGGTACCAGACGGTGATTCGCGCGGACGACGAACCGATCACAATTGGCAAAGGTACGAACGTACAGGACGGTTGCATCGTGCATATCGATCCGGGCAACCCCACCGTCCTGGGCGACTACGTCACGATCGGACACGGCGCCATCGTGCACGGCGCCGTCATCGAGGACAACGTCATGGTGGCGATTGGTGCCACCGTGCTGACGGGCGCGCGGGTCGGGACGGGCTCGATCATTGGCGCCGGTGCGCTCGTCACCGAAGGCGCGGAGATTCCTCCGCACTCGCTGGTCGTCGGCGTGCCGGGCAAGGTGATTCGGACCGTCTCGGATGAGCAAGCTTCACGGATTCGCGGCACTGCCGAAACCTACATCGAACGCGGCAGGCGGTACCTCGAAGTCCGGGCCAAGCAGCGCCAAGGGTGACTCAGCCGCGGGGGCGCCGCCCGATGCGCCGCGTCGGAAAGGCGATGGTGGCCTCGAGTCCTGACTCGCGGTGTTCACGATTGGCCTGCTGCCACGTGTCTCCGGACACCATGCCCTGGAGCGCTTCGAGCGACGGGTAGCGGACCAGCGCAAACTGTTCCCACGCGTTGTCCGAGACCATCGCCTGATCCGCGGTCAGGTAATACACAACTTCGCCGCCCAGTTCGCGGATCAGGTTCGACGCGACATTGCCGTACTTCTGGTAGCTCGCCTTGCCGCCCTCGCCACGGTACTGAAGCAGGTTGACGACGTACACCGAGTCCTCGTCCGCATCGGGCGCGGGGGTCAGTGTTTCGGCGAGTTGGGTCGCGGGTGTCCCTCGAAACGCAAAGAGGAGCCGCGCAGCCAACCCCGCAGTGCGATCGGGGATCGCGCCCTGATAGGCGGGGCTTTTCTGCATGTCGAGGAACGCAGCGCGGCGTGGATAGTAGACGAGAGCAATTCGATCCCAGTCTCCTGGCACGATCGCGTCGCCCGCATACACAACACCGCCGCCGCGGCTTGCGACCTCCGTGCTGGAGACCCGTCCGTAACGTTTGTAGGCCTCTTCACCATCCGGCTGCGCAAACTTCAGCAGGTTGATCATGATGATCGGATCGTCGTCACGGCGCGCGGCGAGCGCGTCGAGGCTCGCCTTGCTCGGGTTGACGTCTGCCGTCGGATTTGGGATGGGCTCAAACGCGCCGCCTGGACCGCTCATGCCGAAATCTCGCTCCGGATCGAGTTGAGGAAAGACGTGAGGGCGGCGTTGACCTCGTCCGCCTTCTCCTCCTGCACCCAGTGGCCGGCGCCGTCGATGAGTTCTTTGCCGCGCAGGTCGGCAAAGCTGCGGTCCTGCAGATCGTACGAATTGTTGGTGAACCGCAGGACCGGGTCGTCAGAGCCCGCGATGAAGTACGCAGGGACCTGAATCTGTGCACGGTCGAGCCACGGTGCGAGGGTCGGGATGCGGCCCATGTTCCGGTACCAGTTGATGGGACCGCGGAAGCCCGATTCCGTGAACGATGCGACGTAGTACGCGTGATCTTCCTCGGTAATCGCAGGCAGCAACTTTGTGGCGGCCGGGCCGTCACCGAGGAACGTCGCGTCGCGCGGCCTGGGGCCGGCGGGGGCGCCTTCGTCGCGGGCGCCGTTGAAGGAGCGGAAGGTGCGTTCGATGTCGGCCTCGAACTCTTTCTCGGCGACGCCCGGGTTCTGGAAGTAGCGGATGTACCAGAACGTCTCGTCGAGCCCTGGCGGGTTCACCGCGGCCGGGCCGATCGGCAGGCACGGCACAGAGAGGCCGGTCACGCAGTGCAGACGGTGCGGATAGAGCCACGCCGTGTACCAGGCCACGATGCAGCCCCAGTCGTGACCGACGAGATAGAATTTTTCTTCGCCGAGCGCGTCTGCAAGACCGATGACGTCCGCCGCGAGTTCGAGGATGTTGTAGTCCTCGATGCGCTCCGGGCGGGAACTGGTCCCGTAGCCGCGCTGGTCGGGAACGGCGACGCGGAACCCGGCTTCTTTCAGTGGATCGATTTGGTGGCGCCAGAGGTACCAGCAGCGGGGAAACCCGTGCAGAAGAATGACCAGCGGGCCTTCGCCCTCGACGATGGTCCGGAGCGTGACTCCGTTCGTTTCGATGTACTGCTCAGAACGTCCTGCGGCATCGAGCATGGTGGATCCTCGGCGAAACTGGGAGCCGGATCGTTGCATGCGCGGGGGTGACATTCAACGCATGCAGGAGAACCTGCATGTCATCCTTGCGGCGCCTGGCTCCGGCGGGATCGCGTTCGTGGCGGATCGTGCGCGACCGGGTTCCGGCCTGCGCTCAGTCGACGCCGGCCGCGGCTGCCTGCATTGTCGCGACGGTCACGGCCCGGCGATCTTCTCCCCAGGGCATCGGCATGAGGACCGGGTACTCCACGCCGGCCGTCACGTAGGAGCGGACAAAATCCGCTACCTCTGGCTCGCTGCCGATGAAGTCGATAGCCTGGATCATGCGTTCGGAGACGGCAGCAACCGCGCCGTCCCGGTCTTTGGCCGACTGACGCTCGCGCAGTTCGTCAACCTCATCGCCAAATCCCGCGGTGCGGAACATGTTCGCGTAGCCGTCCGCCATCGCGTAGTTGAAGAGGTCACGGCGCGCGGATCGTGCTGACTGTTCGAAGTCTCCGACGCATCCGTGCACGTAGGCGAAGACCTTCGCGTCACCGCCCCTGCGGATCCGCTCGACGGAAGGGCCCACGTGACTCGCGGGCAGGTAGTTGAGCAGTACACCGTCGGCAATCTCGCCGGCAAGCTTCAGCATCTGCGGGCCGAGGGCGGCGAGCACGATCTTCGGTTTTCGCTCGCCGAGGCGCATGCCCAGCCTGAAACGCTTGACCTGCCAGAAGTCGCCCTCGAACGTGACCGACTCACCCGACAGGCACTCGCGCAGCAGCGCGACGTACTCGCGCATCATCGCGATCGGGCGGTCGGACGTGGGTGCCCCGTGCTGGCGCAGGATGCCGGGCGCTGAGACGCCGAGTCCAAGCCAGATGTCGGCATCGGGCGACAGCGCCTGAAGGGTGGACGCCGTCATGGCGGTCAGCGTTGGCGCGCGCAGCTGAACCGGAATGATGCCGGTCGCCAGCTCGAGCTGCGGGTGCCGGGCCGATACGGCGCCCAGCAGCGAAAACGCGTCGGTGCCGTTCGCCTCGACCGTCCAGATGGAGCGGTAGTCGTGTTCGACCGCGACGTCTGCGATGTCGAGGATTGCCCTCGGGCCGAGGACGCCCAGGCTGCCGAACGTAACGCCAAGCGGTGTGGCCTTCGCCATCTGGTTTCTCCGTCGTGAACTCTGCGGCGCTGGATATTAGCAGGAGGCGTGGCCCCGGTTTGATGCACTGCATGCGGCTAAAAGCGCCGGTGCTACGATGCGGCCTTCCAGATTCCTAACAATGGAGATTAAGGCATGGCGGGACGACTCGAAGGCAAGGTTGCGGTCATTACAGGTGGCAACAGCGGGATTGGTGAAACGACGGGGCAGGTCTTCGCGCGCGAGGGCGCCAAGGTCATATTGATGGCACGACGCGAAGCTGAAGGTGCGGCGGTGGCTGAGTCGATCCGGCAGGCGGGTGGCGACGCGACGTTCATCTCGTGTGACGTCGCTGATCACGATTCCGTGACGAGCGCTGTGGAGCAGGCGGCAGCCGTCCACGGACGCATCGATGTGTTGTTCAACAATGCCGGAGGCGGTGCGGGCAGCAGCTTCCCCAACGAGCCGATCGAGGAGTGGCAGCGGGTCATCCACACCAACCTGACCGGGACCTTTTACGTGAGTCAGGCGGTGTGGCCGCACATCGTGGCGGCCGGCGGCGGCTCGGTCGTCAACATGTCATCTCTCGCGGCGCAGCGCGGCTTCAGTCCGAAGATGAAAGAGGCCTTCGGCGCGACATCGTCTTCCTACTACGCGGCAAAAGCTGGCGTTGATGCGCTCACCCGCTACATGGCGGGCATCGGCGGAGAATGCAACATTCGCGTGAATTGCGTGCGCCCGGGTCAGATTCTCACGCCAGGTGCGACCGGGGGGACGATCAACGACGCCGACGGCGGTCACCACGTGTTCGAGAAGATGTTCGACTTCGCGCAGATCGTGCAGGGGCCGGGGTTGCCGGAGGACGTGGCGAACCTCGTGCTGTTCCTGTCGTGTGATGAGTCCCGCTTCATCTCGGGTGAGATCGTCAACGTGGATGGCGGTGTGGCAGCGAAAATCTGAACCAGGTT
>MDTE01020884.1_pt1 | contig 10832 bp, 6 predicted proteins | sample 811231 | NCBI WGS metagenome assembly MDTE01 (sample SAMN05326651, study PRJNA326480) | marine metagenome | isolation source: seawater | place: Indian Ocean: Red Sea | collected 2010 | reverse complement strand
TTGTTGTTGTTGAGCCTGATCGGCAGTCGGCGGCCCCATAGCAGTTGGCAATTCTTTCAACATCTCTGCCAAAATTTTCGCCATCCGATCGCTCCGGTCAATATTTTTCTTTTGCAATTTGCTTGCCAGCGGCAGTAGTTCTAGTGCGGTCGCGGGTTCTTCATTTTCAACCTGCGGCGGGTCTACGAATGCTTGTATTCGGCGTTGGTCTGTATAAGCCAATTCGATCAACTGCTTCAGATTCACAAAATACTCTCGAGCTTCAGTAAGCGCGGTCAGGGCTTTCACCTGGGCATCCAGGGCAGTGGCCGGGTCATCTTCCTGGATGGCTGCGTCGGCCGATTGGAGTGCTTCCCCTGCCTGTTGAACCAATGGGTGTGCCAGCCGTAACTGCTCCAGCAACCGTTTGGTTTCCTCAGACACTTGCTGTTGATTCGGATCTGTGGTCGTGCCAGGTGCGACTGGACCAAGCGTTTCCGGTGGTTGCTGCGCTAAAATCGCCTCCCATAGTCCAGCCAACTCTGTGGTACGCTCGGTCGTTGGCAGCTGCTGCTGTTCTAGATACTCTCGATCTAACCAGATTGGTAACAGAGCCCCCTGGTCTGCCAGTTCGGCTCCACCTTGAAGGCTGTTACTGTATATTTTCGTTTCCCGCGCCAGTCTCTCGGTATCGTCAATCACCGGATTCAATCTTTGAACCGGGTCACGCAATTGATCCCGAGCACGTTTTAAGCTCACTTGGGAGGCGGTGGCGCGCCGGTAAGCACGTAAGCTGGACTTTCGCCGCAATTGGCTTCGTGTCTGGCCCATTCGTTGCAACGCTTGAAAGAAGTGCTGTTGCAAGATTTCCAGTTGGACGGCACGAACTTTTTCTTGAGTAGTACGTTCCTCATCTTTCTTTTCCATAATGGCGTCTCGCTCGTTACGTGCCTGTTCCGCGACGGCATGTGCGTCAGACAATGTCTGCCGCTGCCGAACGGCCAATGTGCGAAAATCCGCTTGCAAGGCGTGAATTTGATGCGGATCCTCGTCCGTGGTCTGCTCGACAAGCTCGCGAAGGCGTTTCAAGAGTTCGCGTTGATCTTGAATCAGGGCGTCCAGACGTTCCGATAACTTGGTGGTGTCCTGTTTTTTTAGAGAATCCGCCAGCTGTAGCGCCCGCCGCAAGACGATTTCTAGGTTCTGTCGAGCCTGATCGTTTTCAGGCTGGAGGCGAATGGCATCACGAAACCAACCAGCTGCCGCTTCAAGATGCTTTAGCGATTCTTCCGGTTTGTCTTGCAAAGTCTGATCGGCGCGATGAATCTCTAACCAACCGAGGTTGTAGGTTGCCCGATAGCGAACTTCGCTGTCATCACCGGCCTGACGGCGAGCGGCGGTTAGCAACTGATCGGCCGCTCCCCAATCATGATCCATACGCGCCAATGCCTCATTATAAGCTTGCCGCGGGCGGTCTGGAATCTGCAACACGGGAACATCCGTATCAGCGGCACTTGCCTGCTCAAAGTCGACCTTGGCATCGTCCGTCGTGGTCGCCCCATCTGTTCCGACAATCGGGTCATCCTCTGCTCCAGCCTGACAGCAAGCGGTCGAACTCGCAACGAGAATGACGATGATGAAAGTAACATGCGATCGGCTGGGGGACCGAGGAACGGCGGCTCCGTGTGCCAATCCGATACTGATCAACAACAAACACAGTCCTGGCAGAATAGCCCATTGAAAAACATCTCGGCGAACGGCACGACCACGATCGTCTAACTGACCTCGTACAAGAGTGGCGATGTGGGCGTTGTAGATCGATTCTAAGTCTAACAATCCGGTACCAGCAGGGATGTAAACCCCTTCGGTCGTCATCGCCAGTTGTCTCAAAGTTTCTCCGTCCAACCGAGTGATGACCTCGTTTCCGTCAGCATCCCGCAATGTCGTTCGACCACCGGTAAACGGATCGGTGAATTGAATTTTACTTCCTTGTTCATCGCCAAAACCAATGGCGATAACTTTGATACCACGTTCCAAAGCGTCTTCAGAGACTTGACGCAATTCGTCCGCATGTTGTGCATGGTCTTCTCCATCGGTGATCAACATGATGACACGTGAAGCTTCATTAGCACCTCGAAAACCATCCACAGCTTGCCGCAAAGGCGTCGCCAGCCGTGTTCCTCCCATGCCCACACTGTGGGGACCCGCATCATTCAAAATCAATCGAAAAAAACCAAAATCTGGCGTTAGCGGACAGAGTACGCTGGCTTGTCCTGCAAAGGCAATCAAACCCACTTGATCACGTTCCAAGTAGGCTAGCATATCTAGGATTTCAGCTTTGGCACGTTCTAATCGGTTGGGGGCCGTGTCTTCGGCCAGCATCGATCGGCTGACGTCCAGGCAAATCATGATCTGTGATCCGACGCGGGGTGCGCGGTGAAACGACAATCCCCACTGAGGCCTCATCAGCGCCAGCACAAAACAAACTGCAGCAAGACCAAGTACGATGACGGCTGACCAACGCCGCCCTCGGGGAGTCCGCAATGCCAACCGCTCTTGCATCGGTAAAGACAGGAATCGATTCAAGGCCACTGAGCCGCGTTGATCAAACCAGAACAATACAACCACCAGCGCAAACACAAACCACAAAACATAACCCCATGCCGGATTGGCAAACTGAAAGTCGGTCATTGGTTAATAGGATGTTCAGGGTAATGGATTGCCCTGATCGGTTCCGGTCAGCCGAAGGCGGACCGATAAAGGTATGATCAAGGTAACTGTCTTAAGACGGAACTGTTGGTAATGGCTCCCAACGCTAACAGGCCCAAAGCTGCACTCACAAACCCACCATAATGTTCGGTATATTCCAAATAACGAACTTCACTAATCTTCGTACGTTCCAATTGATCGATCTCGGCGTAGATTCCTTCGAGGGCCTGAGCATTGGTGGCTCGAAAGTACTGTCCGCCAGTTTGGTGCACTATCTCACGGAGACTTTCTTCATCGATTTCTACCCGCATGGCTGCCATCCGCACTCGGTTGAAGCGGTCGGTCACTGGAATTGGAGCCACACCATTGGTACCTACACCAATACAATAAACTCGAATTCCGTGTTCGAGGGCTAAATCTGCAGCCTGATCCGGATCAATCTCGCCAGCGTTGTTCACTCCATCGGTCAACAATATGATCACCTTGGATTTTGCCTGATGTTGCCGTAATCGTTCGACAGCTAGTGCAAGACCCTCACCTACCGCAGTACCATCTTCGCCGCTCGCTGCACTGGCAATCTCAATTTGTTGTGACATGGCAACCAGATTACCGTGATCCAATGTCAGCGGACAAAGGCTGTCGGCAAAACTAGCAAAACTGATCAGGCCAATCATATCGTCCGGTCGACCTCTTCCTGATTCACCATCACCCAGTACAAACTGTTCAAAAACCAACTTGACGGTATCTAAACGATTTACCGAGTTATCTCCGCGAACCATATCCCTTGCTTCCATCGAACCGGACCGGTCAATAACCATCATGACGGCAATGCCTTCCCGATGGACTTTGGTTTCTTCATCCGGTGTGCGCGGTCCTGCGAGTGCTATTGCCAGTAAAACAACGGCCATGGTACTCAGCAGCGGAGGCACCAGTAACAGCCTGGTACGCCAGCTGACCGATGCCTGATCCGCCGTTTCCAGTGACGAAAACTGCAGCGTCGAACGAACTCGACGCGCCAATACGAATGCCACAGGCGCCAAAAACATGGCCAGCAAAAACCACGGATCACGGAATTCGAAGTGCATCGTTTAGTCACCCTTCCGTGTCATTGTCGCCAGGGAAGCTTGCGGTGCGGTATCCCCTTCTGTCTCCGAGAAAAGCGAATCGTCACGTGTTTCGTCGAGGAACTGCCGTGCCCGTTCGATAGCTTGACGAATATCCTCCTCCCCGGGCACCATACGAGCGAATTTTACCAGGTCCGCATAGTGCAGGAATTCACGTAGCAACCGTTGGTGTGCCACGCTTAGATCAGGTGAGTCGCTCACGGAAACAAGAAATTCTTCGGTCGTCAACTCGGGTGCTCGCATATCAAAGCGGTCTTCCAAATACTGACGAACGATACTGGAAAGTTCCACAAAAAACAGCTCCACGGCATCTTCGGTAGCCAGCGGACGGATGAGGAGCTGTTGTAAGCGACGAGCCGCAATCTCGTACGCAGACTCCCGGCGGACCTGCTTTCTGTGCTTCCACCACATATATCCTACGGTGAGACCAGCCACACTCAGGATCGCCAAGCCCCCCAACCCCACGGCAAGTCCCCTATCACTCGGTGAAATTTGGTGCAAGGGAAGTTCGTTCAATGGTGGGTGCAAATCGGCAGTCGCATCAGTCGGCAGGACAGATTGCACGGTGAATCCGACACGTTCCGTTAACAATTCATACGCGTCCTGTCCAGCAGGTGCCGCTTTTTGGCCAATACGTTGATCAACGAATTCGATCAGCAGGGGCGGGATGGCATGTTCTCCCGAACTAGGGGATTGCAAACGATAGACCTGCTTAAAGACTTGTCGCTGCTGATCGTCAATTCGCTGTCGTGGCACGAAATCAAGAATTGCAAAACGGTCGAGCGCTTCGCCAAATTCCGGCATCAGCACATCCACACCTTGTTCCGCAATCACCGTTAGTGTCAGCGTTACGGGGTCTCCAACCAGAGGCTCTGCCGGATCAACTCGCACCATCGCAGAGACGGGCCCTAATTCCGACTGTTTCTCTACGGTTTCCGCGTGGACACCTACGCAACGCAACGCAACGAAAGCGAATGAAATACTCAGCCAACCAAGATAACCGAGTGTGAACCCCATGGACGGAGATTGGCAACGACTAACCTGCGAATTTCCCCTCATCGTCTCATCCTCTTTTCTCTCATACGAAAGAAACGAACGAGAGGATCGACGACCGAGCCAGACGCATCGATTTGGATGAGATCAATGTCGGATGCACGTAAAGCATATTTCAACGACTCAACTCGCTGTGTGGCGAGTTGGCGATACTCGTCTCGAAAGGCTGATGATGAGGTATCGCAAGTCATCGTTCGCCCGGTCTCTGGATCACGTAGCGTAATCAGTCCGACGCCAGGAACTTCGAAATCTCGAGGATCGGTCACCATGACAGCAATCACGTCGTGTTTCCGGCTGGCGTTGCGCATGGCGGACAAATAGTTGTCGTCAAAAAAATCGCTAACGACGAAACAAACGGCCTTTCGTGAGGTAACCGACATGAGGAATTCCATCGCACCAGCAACGTTTGTCGCCTGCCGCCCAGTCCTCCACCAGGCGCGCCGCCGTCCAAATGGCAACCATCGCCAGCGTCTTCGGATCGCGTGCGCCTGTTTTTGTTCCTCGGGGGTTTGTCCGGTACCATGGGTAAGCACTTCACGGACAACACGCAGCGCATGCTTTTGGCCTTTTCGTGCTGGAATATACTGTTCGATGCCACCGTGAAAGAGTGTCAAACCGACTTTGTCGTCATTGTGAATAGCAGAAAATGCCAACAGCGCACATAGTTCGGCGGTAGCTTCACGTTTCGACCGGCTGGCCGAACCAAAATCCTGAGAGGCCGAAATATCGGCGAGCAACATGAGCGTCAGCTGGCGTTCTTCGACGTACCGTTTAACGAATGGTTCCCCCATACGGGCAGTTACATTCCAATCGATCGTGCGGACATCATCACCTGGAATATAAGGACGGACTTCGTCAAATTCGATGCCTCTTCCTTTGAATACCGATACGTACTGGCCAGCCAACACATCTGCCACTTGGCGACCTGTGCGAACTTGGATTTCGCGAACGCGTCGTATGATGTCACGAGCAAGCATAGCGAGAAAAATTGCGATACAAGGCTGTTAAAATCGCTGTGGGAATATAGTTTTCGCAGTAATTTCCACTGAGGCTGGAGACTCCAGTCCGGAAATTTTATGAATTTGCAAAACTTGACAACAAAATTGTAAACATCGGACTCGAAATAACCACTAGAAAGGCCCCCGGATTTTGTTCGTGGGGGTCTGCAACCTTCCAATACGGTTTAGATGTTAAGTTTTCTTAGATTTCTTCACCCAACTCAATGATTTAGGCTAGGGCGTGGTCGAGGATCGTTGGCATGTTCATTCGGGAAGATCTTTTTGGCACAGGCACCTTATGGCACAGGCACCTTATGGTACAGGCACATTATCCAGTAGGCGTTGTACGATACCAACAGCTGTTTGCCCTTCGGCTTCGGCCTCATACGTGAGGACAAGTCGATGTCGTAAGACATCTAGCGCCAATGATTTGACATCATGCGGCGTCACGTAGCCGCGGCCTTGCAAAAACGCGTGCGCTCGAGAGGCCTGCATGAGATAGATCGATGCGCGCGGGCTGGCCCCCAATTCAATCATGCCTTCCAACCCTGCAGCGCGTGACTGCTGAGAATCTCTGGTAGCACGAACCAAGTCGACGACGTAATCACGGACCTTATCGTCAGCCCAGATTTTATCGACGACACCCCGTGCCTCAATGATGTCGGCTGGAGACGCCACGGCTTGGATAACGGGCACGGACTTGCCGCTGCCTATACGGTCCACCACCTTTAATTCTTCTTCACGCGAAGGATAATCTACAACGACCTTGAGCATGAACCTGTCGACTTGGGCTTCGGGAAGCGGATAGGTTCCCTCTTGTTCGATGGGGTTCTGTGTGGCCAACACCAGAAAGGGTTCTTCCAAAAGAAAAGTTTCGCCCCCGATCGTTGCTTGTCGTTCCTGCATCGCTTCCAACAGGGCGGCTTGAACTTTGGCAGGAGCCCGATTGATTTCGTCCGCCAGGATCAGGTTGGAAAACACGGGACCTTTTTTGACCTGGTAGGAAACATCTTTGGGATTGAAGATTTGAGTTCCAATAATGTCGGCGGGCAACATATCGGGGGTGAATTGGATGCGCGAGAATCCGGTGTCGATGGCTTGAGCCAAACTGCGCACCGCGAGTGTTTTAGCCAGCCCTGGAACCCCTTCCAACAGCACATGGCCACCGGAAAGCAATCCAATGAGTAGGCGTTGAACCAGCATTTCCTGGCCGACGAGCACTCGGCCGACTTCGTCGATCAGGCGTGTGCAAGTCTGGGAGTGACGACTAATTTGTTCTTCTATCTGCGCGGTCATGATGAGCTCGTTCCGTGGAAAACCTGTTCACAATGCAGGTGGAACGATTTTATTCAGAGCCGGGCAGTGCTTTCAAGGGCACACTTCGACTATTCGACCGTAACGCTTTTGGCCAGATTTCGCGGTTTATCCACATCGCAACCGCGCAAAACAGCGATTTGATACGCAAGCAATTGCAGCGGAATGATGTTGACGATGGGCTGCAAGATTTCGTCAACATTGGGAACTTCGAGTGTATCATCCGCAATCTCACGAACACGCGTATCGCCTTCGCCGACGATTGCGATCACAGGTCCACCACGAGCCTTGATTTCTTCCAGATTTGACATGACTTTGTCATAGACAAATCCTTTTGGCACGAGGAAAACGCTGGGGGTTTCGTCTTCGACCAGCGCGATTGGACCGTGTTTCATCTCCGCTGCTGGATATCCCTCGGCGTGTATGTAGCTGATCTCCTTCAACTTTAAAGCGCCTTCCAGCGCCGTAGGAAAATTATACTGGCGTCCAAGATACAGGAAGTTCGCACACTGGAAGTATTTCTGTGCCAAACGCTGGACGTCATCGTAACAACTCAATGCTTTCTCTACGTTGTCAGGTAATTCACGAAGTTGTTCGATAATGGTGCGTCCCTGAGCGTAACTTAGATGCCGCAGACGACCGAAATGAACGGCCAACATTGCCAATACGACACATTGCGACGTATAGGCCTTGGTCGAAGCAACTCCTACTTCTGGGCCGGCATGCAGGTAAACACCACCATCCGCCTCCTGAGCAATCGTACTACCCACCACATTACAGATCGACAGTGTCGGATGCCCCTTCCGCTTCATTTCGCGTTGTGCCGCCAACGTGTCTGCCGTTTCTCCACTTTGGGTAATGGAAAACACAAGCGTTCCTGGACTGACCGGCGGATTACGATAGCGAAGTTCACTCGCATATTCCACTTCTACAGGAATGCGGGCCAGCTCTTCGATCAGGTATTCCCCCACCAATGCCGCATGGTAGCTAGTCCCGCAAGCCGTGAGGATAATGCGGTTGATTCCCCGTAGTTCCTGCGGGGACAGATTGAGACCACCGAAAACCGTCGTGGCATCATCGTTATTCAAACGTCCTCGCATCGCGTTCTGCAAAGACTGCGGCTGCTCAAAAATCTCCTTGAGCATATAGTGCGAATAGTCGCTCAGCGACACGTCCGCTTCTGAAATTGGCAGCACCTGAACATCGTGCTGTACCAGCCCCTGATCGCGATGGCTGACCTGCAGAGAATCAGCTGTGATCGTGGCAACCTGGTGGTCTGCCAAGTAGACGATTTTATCAGTATAGCCTGCCAAAGGCGACGCATCGCTGGCGACAAAGTGTTCGTCTTTGCCCACACCGATCACCAGGGGACTTCCTAGGCGAGCGGCGACAATGATGTCTGGATGGTCGCAAAACATCGCCACCAACCCATACGTGCCTTGCAACTGGCTGACAGCCGCCTTGACCGCACTTTCCAAGTGTTCGCGTAGCTCTCCGTTTGCCAAGTCTTGTTTGGTCAAGCAGCTGGCAATGAGGTGGGCGATGATTTCGCTGTCGGTTGCTGACGCAAACTCATAGCCCTGTTGCTGTAGGCGTTCTTTGATCGGTTGATAATTCTCGATGACTCCGTTGTGCACGATCGTGACTTCACCCTGGCCACCGATGTGTGGGTGAGCATTTTCCTTCGTCGGGGCTCCATGGGTCGCCCAACGAGTATGCCCAATGCCGATCTGTGCAGACTCAGAGTCCAACATTTCACCAGCCAGCGCTTCAATCCGTCCAACAGTCCGTGTGATAGACAGTTCACCCCCCTCATCAATGGCAGCGATGCCAGCACTGTCGTACCCGCGGTACTCCAGCCGGCGCAAGCCTTCCAAGAGATAATCGTTCGCATCTCGGTAACCAACGTATCCCACGATTCCACACATAATTGCCTTTCACGATTCTTGGACGAAGCTAAGCCGCATACGTGAGTCCTAAACCAGTTCTATCTTTATTTTAGGCACGATTACCGAAACGCGGACAATCAAATGTTGGACGGAGTCCGTAACCTATCAAGTATTCTCAACGGTGATCACGATTTGGCGGGTGGTACGAGATATGCCGGCCAGATGATCTATACGCAAACTGTAGATTTGGTGTATGTATTGGCACATGCAATTCGTTGGTCACGGAGGACCGTCCATGGCTCAGCCAATTTCTCGCCTTCAAATACATCGAACCAGCTACATCGTCATTCCAGCACGCCTCGCCTCCACTCGGCTGCCACGCAAGCTGCTACTGCAAGAGACGGGCAAATCGGTGATCCATCACACTTATGAGGCGGCTCGCGGAGCCAGCCATCCACTTGACGTATGCGTGGCAGTGGATGATCAAGAATTGTTCCAACATGTGCACAACTTTGGCGGCACAGCGATCATGACCGATCCCAATGCGGCCAGCGGCACAGATCGTGTCGCTGAGGTTGCGTCCGGGATGCCGCATATCGACATTTTCGTGAATGTCCAGGGCGACGAGCCGGAGATTTCTGGCCGTTCCATCGACTATGTTATCGACATCCTGGAAAACGATCCTTTGGCCGACATTGCGACTTTGGCAGCTCCTATCCGCTGTGAAGAAGCTTTGCGCGATCCCTCGTGTGTCAAAGTGGTTTGTGACGAAGCCCGCCGTGCACTCTATTTCAGCCGTAGTCCTATTCCGTGTGTCCGAGATTGGAATGCCGAGCTACTGAGTCACGATCCACCATTCTTTCATCAACACCTGGGTATCTACGCCTATCGTCGCGACTTTCTACTGAAACTCTCTAAGCTCCCCCGTTCTCCTTTGGAAAAATTGGAGAATCTTGAACAACTACGATTTCTTTCCTCAGGGCACGTGATTGCCGTAGGAGTTGTAGATCATCCTGTGCAGGGGATTGATACGGCCGACGATTATCGGGCCTTTGTCAAGCGGACCCTCTCGCGTTAGAATTAACGGGTGGCGGATTCAGCTTAAATCCGCACAGCTTAAATTCATCGTCCTGTCGTTTCCAAGAGCCCATCGCTTCTTGGTACACCTTGGCCAGACTTTCCATCCTTTTTCATGGATGATTTGATTATGACCAAACATATTTTTGTGACCGGGGGTGTGGTCAGCTCTCTTGGCAAAGGGCTCACCAGTGCTTCGATCGGCATGTTGCTAGAGCAACGTGGGCTGACCGTACGCATGCAGAAGCTGGATCCATACATCAATGTAGATCCAGGTACGATGAGCCCTTACCAACACGGCGAAGTCTATGTATTAGACGATGGCAGTGAAACCGACTTGGATTTGGGCCACTACGAAAGATTTACGAACAGTCCGCTGACAAGGGATTCGAACTACACCACTGGGCAGATTTATCAATCGGTAATTAACAAAGAACGACGTGGTGAATTCTTAGGAAAGACCGTGCAGGTGATTCCCCATATCACCGATGAAATCAAATCGGTCATCGGCAGCTTGGCAGACGACGACGTCGATGTAGTCATCACCGAAATCGGTGGCACGGTAGGGGATATCGAAAGCCAACCTTTCTTGGAAGCGATCCGACAGTTTGCACTCGATCAAGGCAAACAGAATTGCCTGTACATTCATCTCACACTAGTCCCCTACTTGAAGGCAGCAGACGAACTAA
>MDTE01003135.1_pt1 | contig 10834 bp, 12 predicted proteins | sample 811231 | NCBI WGS metagenome assembly MDTE01 (sample SAMN05326651, study PRJNA326480) | marine metagenome | isolation source: seawater | place: Indian Ocean: Red Sea | collected 2010 | reverse complement strand
TGGTAACGCTTGCCGGGCCGCGGCTCGTTCCGGGTGGGTGCATCCTTGCCCTCAAGGGAGACTTGCCGGACGAGGAACATGTGGCGGGTATGGACGTGGCGCTCGTTGACGTTCCGTTTGTCGAAGGCCGGCGGCAGATTGTTCGCGTCGACATCGGGCCGCAAAACGGTTAAAGAAGTGCGGTGATTGGGGTCGCCGGGACGCGCCGGGTGAAGCTGCACGCGCCAGTGTCAGTGCCTGCGGCGGAAAAGAGGCACCCGCGGCGGAGACGTAGAAAAGAACCAATGAAACTCGCAGTCACGAATCAGAAAGGGGGCGTCGGCAAGACGACCACCAGCGTCAACCTCGCCGCATCCCTCGCGGCGATGCACCGCCGCGTGCTTCTGGTTGATCTTGATCCGCAGGGTCATGCAACGATGGGTCTCGGCGTCGATAAGAACGAGGCAGAAGTCACGGTCTACGACGTGTTGATGGCTCCGGACGAGGTGACGGCCGCGGTCGTGAACATCGAGTCGCCCGGCGTTGACCTGATCGCCTCGAATGTCGACCTGACCGGCGCGGAACTCGAACTGATTGACCTGCCCAGGCGCGAGTTCCGGCTCGCAGACGCGCTCCGGCAGGTGTCGGGGTACGACTACGTGATCATCGATTGCCCGCCGTCGCTGGGTCTGCTGACGCTGAACGGCCTTGCGGCGAGCGATCGCGTACTCATACCGATCCAGTGCGAGTATTACGCGCTGGAAGGACTGACCGCACTGTTGCAGACCATCGACCGGGTGACCGCGGGTGTGAATCCGGGACTGACCGTCGAAGGCATCGTTCGTACCATGTACGACCCGCGCAACAGTCTCACCCGGGATGTGTCGGAGCAGCTCAGCGAGCACTTTGCCGACGAGCTGTACCGTACCGTGATCCCGCGCAACGTCCGTCTGGCCGAAGCCCCGAGCTACGGCCTGGCCGCCCTGCACTACGACAAGGACTCATCTGGCGCGAAGGCCTACCTTGCCCTCGCGGGTGAGCTGGTGCGCCGCGAGCGCGAACGGGTTGCAGACTGAGAACGCCTGTAACGACGCGCACAGCGCGATTGGTATGATGCTCGGCCCCTGACACGAGGGTCGCTCGGAGGTAGACGCAATATGGCGGGTAAGAAACGGGGTCTGGGCCGGGGCCTGGACGCGCTGCTGGGTGGCAGCAAACCCCCCGCGGGCGAGCAACCTGAGTCAGGCGAATCAACCGCAGACGGGCATGCGGGCGCTGAAACTCCAGGGGCTGTTGAGGGCGCGGGCGACGCGGGCGGTGGACTGGGTGACCGGACCGACGGCGAGCCGCGCGCGGCTGGCGCCACAGGCCTTGCGGAGATTCCGATCGAGTTCATCCGCCCCGGGCCCTTCCAGCCCCGCAAGGACATGGACCCCGACTCGCTTGCGGAACTCGCTGCTTCGATCCGGGCCCAGGGCATCATGCAGCCGATCGTGGTCAGGGTGGCGGAGCAGGCAGATCCGGGTGCAGCCCCGGGGCCAGGCGATCGTTACGAGATCATCGCGGGCGAGCGTCGCTGGCGGGCGGCGCAACAGGCAGGCCTGCATGCGGTCCCTGCGGTCATCCGCGAAGTCACGGACGAAGCGGGATTCGCGCTGTCGCTGATTGAGAACATCCAGCGCGAAGATCTGAACCCGATCGAGGAGGCAGGCGCCCTGCAACGCCTTGTCGAAGAGTTTCAGATGACCCACCAGGAAGTGGCCGAGGCGGTCGGCAAGAGCCGAACCGCGGTCACCAACTATCTCCGGCTCGCCCAGTTGACCCCGGATGTGGCCCGTATGGTGGCAGCCGGCGATCTCGAGATGGGTCACGCAAGGGCGCTGCTGCCGCTCTCGGCCGCCGATCAGGTCGAAGCCGCACGGCAGGTCGCCAATCAGGGTCTGAACGTACGTCAGACTGAAGCGCTGGTCCGGCGCCTCTCCAAACCGGCACCCGCCACGCCGGCACGCACGACCGACGCGGATACCCGTCGTCTCGAACAGAACCTGTCCGAGCGCCTCGGTCAGTCCGTCAGCATCGCGCACACGAAAAAGGGCAAGGGTCGGCTGACGATCAACTACAGTTCACTGGATGAGCTCGAAGGCATCCTCGCGCACTTCGGCGAGCTGGACTGACCGGCAAAGGGTGCCCGGGCGTCGGCATCGACCTCCGGAGCTCGTCAATCGGGGCGCGGTTTCCATGATCGGTGAGGTGTTGGCGAAGCTATTGGTCGGCGGCCACGCTGTTACTGGAATCAACAGCTGAACGCCCCGGTTTGCACGGTTGCCCGGCCATATCGAAATCAATATACTCCGCCCCGCGCGACGTAGGGGTGACTTTGAACATGGTGTCATTTTCACGCTTTACGCAGGCCGGATTACTGCAAGAGCGGCCCGGTTTCGATCGGGGACGCGACCATCGGGGGACGATGGTGCGCATCGTGGTATTGCAGTTGCTGGCAACGTTGGTCGTCTCAGCTTCCTGTTTGTTTATAGATTTGGTTGCTGCCGGATCGGTTCTCGTCGGCGGGTTGGCTGCGGCACTGCCGAACGGCTTCGTGGCCTGGCGGTTTGCTGCCGCGGGGCGGCGGGTGGATGCGAGGACACTAGCGTTTGCAGAGTTGGGGCGTTGGGGTGTTACTGTGGCGCTGCTGGCTGGAGCACTGCTCCTGATGGAGGTGGCCATCGCGCCCCTGCTCGGGATGTTTGCGGTGATGCAGTTCGTGCCGATTGCGGTGCCGCTGCTGAAACGGCGCACGGGCGCTGAGTAGCGGAGTTGCCGAGAGGCGCCCTGACGTTGGCAAAGTGAGCTGGGCAAGTTGGACATAGAGGGAGCGTGAAGCCGAAATGGCGGGCGAAACGGTTACCACCGACGAGTATATTCAGCACCACCTGACGAACCTCACATACGGTCAGTTCCCTGAGGGGCATTGGGGTTTTGCTCACAATGCCGAAGAAGTCGCACAAATGGGCTTCTGGGCGATCCACGTCGACACGATGATCTGGTCCATTGGACTTGGCTGCGTCTTCCTCGCGATTTTCGTCGCGGGCGCGCGTGCGGCGACGGCCGGTGTGCCGGGCACCCTGCAGAACATCTGCGAGATGGCCGTCGAGTTCGTGGAGGACAACATTCGCCAGGTCTTTGGCGACAGACCGAATGCCATCATCGGTCCCCTCTCGCTGACGATCCTGGTCTGGGTGTTCCTGATGAATCTGATGGACCTGATCCCGGTCGACTGGATTCCGCACGCTGCAACCCTCGCCGGTATCCACTACTTCAAGATCGTGTCGACCACGGATCCCAACGCGACCCTCGGCATGTCGTTCGGCGTGTTCGTGCTCGTCCTCTATTACAACTTCAAGATCAAGGGCCCCGTGAAATTTGTCGGCGGCCTGGTGACGCATCCGATCCCTCACTGGTCGATGTACTGGTTCAACTTCATCCTCGAAATTGTCGACATGATTGCCAAACCGCTGTCCCACGGGCTGCGTCTGTTCGGCAACCTGTACGCCGGGGAGATGATTTTCATCCTGATCGCCCTTCTCTGGTGGCCGACGCAGTGGCTGCTGTCGCTGCCGTGGGCGATCTTTCACATTCTGATTATCTGTCTGCAGGCCTTCGTCTTCATGATCCTGACGATCGTGTATCTGACCCAGGCCCACGACACGGGCGAGCACTGAGGCTGATTCCGGGGAGCGGAATCGCCCATCCATGCAATCTGACTTGAGCAGGAGTTAAGAAATGGCAGAACTAATTATCCTCGCGGGTGGTGTCCTCATGGGACTCTCCGCTATCGGCAGTGGCGTTGGTATCGGCCTGCTGGGCGGAAAGTATCTCGAGGGTGTGGCACGTCAGCCGGAACTGCAGCCGATGCTGCTGACCCAGCTGTTCATCGTGCTGGCACTGGTCGACGCTGTGCCCATCATCGGTGTTGGTATCTCGCTCTACATGATCTTTGCGCTGTAAGACGCGCCGGAGTTCGCTGATGCGAGCACACCGAGCCGTTAACACAGTTTCAGGAGAGATGAACCGTGAGCATTAATCTGACGATGTTGGGCCAGTTGGTCTCGTTCGTCCTGTTCGTCCTGTTCTGCATGAAGTTCGTCTGGCCTCCGCTAACCGAAATCATGCGCCAGCGGCAGAAGGACATCGCAGAGGGCCTCGAAAAAGCCGCGGCCGCCGAGGCGCAGCTTGCCGACGCGAACAGCGCTGCTGAGGAAGAGCTGGAAGAAGCCAAGAAGCAGGCAGCCGAACTGATCGCACAGGCCAACGCCCGGGCGAGCCAGATCGTCGAAGAGGCGAAAGCCAAGGCCGGCGAAGAAGGTGAGCGCATCCTGGCCGATGCCCAGTCGAAGATCGAACAGGAGGTCAACCAGGCACGCGAAGCGCTTCGCGCGCAGGTCAGCGTCCTGGCCGTGGAAGGCGCCGAGAAGATCCTCGAAGCGAGCGTCGACCGTGAGGCGCATCAGGACATGCTGAACAAGCTGGCCGCAAGCCTCTGACCGGAGTGGGACATGGCTGAAGCCGAAACAACCACGATCGCCCGGCCCTACGCACGGGCTGCGTTCGCATACGCGCAGAGCGAAGACGGTGGGCTCGACAAGTGGTCGAAGATGCTGGGCTCGCTCGCGGTGGTCTGCAGTGCGCCGTCGGTACGCGAGGTGCTCGACAATCCGTCGTTGACCGCAGAAGGCCAGGCGGGCCTGCTGCTCGACCTCTGCTCGGAAGAGATGAACGACGGAGGCCGGAACTTCGTCGGCCTGCTCGCGGAGTACGACCGCATCGAGATACTGCCGAGCATTTCCGAGCTCTTCGAGCTGTTCAAGTCCAGCTTCGAAGAGACGGTGGAGGTTGAAATCACGAGTGCGTTCGAGGTGAGTGACTCGGAGCGCGAGCAGATCGGCACGGCGTTGCAGAAGATGTTGGGGCGCGATGTGAACATCGCGACCGACGTCGATGCATCCCTGCTTGGCGGGGTCGTGATCCGGACCGAAGATACCGTCATCGACAACTCGGTCCGCGGCAAGCTCGAAAAACTTGCCCAGCAGTTGACCTGATCGAGCGGCATCCCGTTCTCAGGTGGGCGGGCAAGCGAATTAACTCAAGCGAGTTTTCAAAATAGTGGGGAAAGGACCATGCAACAACTGAACCCTTCCGAAATCAGCGACATCATCAAGCAGCGGATCGGACAACTCGATACGTCGTCCGAAGCCCGTAATGAAGGCACCATCGTCAGCGTTTCGGACGGTATTGTGCGCATTCACGGTCTCGCTGACGTACAGAACGGCGAGATGGTCGAGTTCCCGGGCGGGGTGTTCGGCTTCACGCTGAACCTCGAGCGGGACTCCGTCGGCGCGGTGGTCCTGGGTGACTACAAAGAGCTGCGCGAAGGCATGACGGCCAAGTGTACGGGCCGCATCCTCGAGGTCCCGGTCGGTGAGGGCCTGCTGGGACGCGTCGTCGACGCGCTCGGTAACCCGATTGACGGCAAAGGGCCTATCGAGGCGGCCGGCTCGGACGCGATCGAGAAGGTGGCGCCGGGCGTGATCGCGCGTCAGCACGTCGATCAGCCGGTACAGACCGGCCTCAAGTGTGTGGACTCGATGGTTCCGGTCGGCCGCGGCCAGCGCGAGCTGATCATTGGCGACCGCCAGACCGGCAAGACCGCAATCGCGATCGACACCATCATCAACCAGAAAGACTCCGGCATTAAGTGTGTCTACGTTGCGATCGGGCAGAAGCAATCGTCGATCGCCAACGTCGTACGGACCCTCGAAGAATACGGCGCGATGGAGAACACCATTGTGGTCGCGGCAAGTGCTTCCGACCCCGCGCCGATGCAGTTCATCTCGGCCTACTCCGGCTGCACGATGGGCGAGTACTTCCGCGACCGCGGTGAAGACGCGCTCATCATCTACGATGACCTGACCAAGCAGGCGTGGGCGTACCGCCAGATTTCCCTGCTGCTGCGGCGTCCGCCCGGCCGTGAGGCGTACCCCGGTGACGTCTTCTACCTCCACTCCCGTCTGCTCGAGCGTGCCGCGCGCGTGAACGCGGACTATGTCGAAGCGCAGACGAACGGCGAAGTCAAAGGCAAAACGGGCTCGCTCACGGCACTGCCGATCATCGAGACCCAGGCTGGTGACGTATCGGCGTTCGTACCGACGAACGTGATTTCGATCACCGACGGCCAGATCTTTCTCGAAACCGACCTCTTCAATGCCGGCAACCGCCCCGCGATGAACGCGGGTGTCTCGGTGTCCCGCGTAGGTGGTGACGCGCAGGTCAAATTCATGTCCAAGATCTCGGGCGGCATCAAGCTCGCGCTCGCCAACTATCGGGAGCTCGAGGCATTTGCGCAGTTTGCATCCGACCTCGATGACGCGACCCGTCGGCAGCTGGAGCACGGCGCCCGGGTGACGCGTCTAATGCGCCAGAACCAGTACGCGCCGATGTCGGTAGCGGAGATGGGTGTGGTGCTGTTCGCCGCGAACGAAGGGTTCCTCGAAGACGTCGACGTCGACAAGGTGCTCGACTTCCAGGCAGCGCTCGTCTCCTACATGAACGCGGAACATGCTGACTTCATGAAGGCAGCGAACGAGACCGGCGTGTACTCGGACGAAGTTGAGGCCGACATGCGCAAGGCAATCGAAACGTTCAAGTCCACTCAGACCTGGTAAGACGCCTATGGCTTCTGCAAAAGAACTGCGGACCCAGATCTCGAGTATCAAGAATACTCAGAAGATCACGAGCGCGATGGAAATGGTTGCCGCAAGCAAGATGCGCAAAGCTCAGGATCGCATGTCGCGTGGCCGGCCCTATTCGGACTCGATCCGAACGGCGATTGGTCACCTCGCGCACGCGAATCCGGAGTACAAGCACCCGTTCACGATCGACCGCGGGGAAGTGAAGCGGGTCGGGTACATCATCGTGACCACTGACCGCGGACTGTGCGGCGGCCTCAACGTCAATCTCCTCAAGTCCGTTGTGAACGACATGAAGGAGTGGAATGAGCAGAGTGTCGAGATCGACCTGTGTCTGATCGGCAACAAAGGCGCCCAGTTCTTCCGTAGCTACGGTGGCAACGTCGTCGCGGCAAGTGCGCATGTCGGCGAGCAGCCAGCGATGAACGATCTGCTTGGCCTGATCAAGGTCATGCTGGACGCCTTCGAACAAGGCGGCGTGGACCGGGTGTTCCTCGCGAACAACGTGTTCGTGAACACGATGACCCAGAATCCGACGGTCCGGCAGCTTCTGCCACTTGATCCGGACGACGCTGAAGAGCTCGATCATCGCTGGGACTACATCTATGAGCCGGATGCCCGCGAATTGCTGGACGGCCTGCTGACCCGTTACCTCGAGTCACAGGTGTATCAGGCGGTGGTCGAAAACGTCGCGTGCGAACAGGCGGCGAAGATGATTGCGATGAAGGCTGCGACCGACAATGCCGGGGACCTCATCGACGAACTCGAACTGATTATGAACAACGCCCGTCAGGCTGCGATCACGCAAGAGCTGGCGGAAATTGTAGGCGGCGCGGCGGCGGTCTGATCGCGCAGGTATAGAAGAGGATCAACACATGAGCAGTGGAAAAATCGTATCCATCATCGGCGCTGTGATCGATGTCGAATTTGCCCGCGAGGAAGTGCCGCAGGTGTATCACGCGCTGACCGTGGACGAGAACGGTCTGACGCTGGAAGTTCAGCAACAGCTCGGCGACGGAATCGTGCGGACAATCGCGATGGGCTCATCTGAAGGCCTGGCGCGGGGTCTCGCGGTCACCAACACCGAAGAGCCGATCCAGGTGCCGGTGGGTGAAGCAACCCTCGGGCGGATCATGGACGTCCTCGGTAACCCGGTGGACGAGCAGGGCCCGATCAACGAAACCGAACGGATGGCAATCCACCGTGCACCTCCTTCCTACGCGGAGCAACAGGGCTCGGTCGAACTGCTCGAGACGGGTGTGAAGGTGATCGATCTGATCTGCCCGTTCGCCAAGGGCGGTAAAGTTGGCCTGTTTGGTGGCGCGGGCGTGGGCAAGACCGTGACCATGCTCGAACTGATCAACAATATCGCGAGAGAGCACTCGGGTCTGTCCGTGTTTGCCGGCGTGGGTGAGCGCACCCGGGAAGGTAACGACTTCTACCACGAGATGCAGGACGCCGGCGTAGTCGACAAGATTGCGATGGTGTTCGGTCAGATGAACGAGCCCCCCGGGAACCGCCTGCGCGTGGCGCTCTCCGGCCTGACCATGGCTGAGAAGTTCCGCGACGACGGCCGTGACGTACTGCTCTTCGTCGACAACATCTACCGGTACACGCTGGCGGGCACCGAGGTCTCGGCACTGCTCGGGCGGATGCCGTCCGCTGTGGGCTACCAGCCGACGCTGGCGGAAGAGATGGGCGTACTCCAGGAGCGGATTACTACGACCCGCAGCGGTTCGATCACCTCGGTACAGGCGGTGTACGTACCCGCTGACGACCTGACCGACCCGTCACCCGCAACAACGTTTGCGCACCTCGACTCCACGGTGACCCTGTCCCGCGACATTGCGTCGCTCGGGATTTATCCGGCGGTCGACCCGCTCGACTCGACATCCCGGCAGCTCGACCCGCTGGTGGTTGGTGAAGAGCACTACAACGTCGCGCAGGGTGTACAGAGCGTTCTGCAGAAGTACAAGGAACTGAAAGACATCATCGCGATCCTCGGGATGGACGAGCTTTCCGAAGAAGACAAGCAGGCTGTTGCCCGCGCACGACGGATCACGCAGTTCTTCTCGCAGCCGATGCACGTGGCAGAGGTCTTCACAGGCCAGCCGGGTGTCTACGTGCCGCTCGCCGACACGGTTCGCAGTTTCAAGGCGATCCTCGAAGGGGAATACGACGATCTGCCGGAGCAGGCGTTCAACATGGTCGGTAGCGTCGAGCAGGCCATCGAGAAAGCGAAGACGCTCTAACGGTTGTGCAGGGGCGCGACTGCATCCCTGCCGACTCGTTGGCAAGTGACACGATAAGGAGCACAGCATGGCGGGAACCGTCCACTGCAGCATCGTAAGTGCGGAGCAGGAGGTCTTCTCCGGAGACGTCGCGAGCGTCGTCGCAACCGGTACGCTCGGCGAACTGGGGATTCACCCCGGTCATACCGCGCTCCTCTCCGGGATCAAGGCGGGTCCCGTGCGCCTCGTGATGGAAGACGGCAGCGAAGAGATCTTCTTCGCCTCGGGCGGCTTCATCGAAGTGCAGCCGACCGCCATTACGATCCTAGCGGACACCGCCATGCGGGGTGACGACATCGACGAGGTGCAAGCCGAGGCTGCCCGCCAGCAGGCAGAGCGGGAGCTTGCCGATCAGAAGTCTGATTTCGACTTCTCGAGGGTCCAGGCGAACCTGCAGGATCAGGCAGCCATGTTGCGCACGGTCCGCAAGATGCGCGAGGGTCGTTAGCACCAGTCGGTGGTTTGTGAGATCGAGAAGGGGTGGCAGAGATGCTGCCCCTTTTTCGTTTGAGTCAGGGAACGATGGTCACAAGGAACAGCGATGAAAGTTCAGTATCTCGAGATCGTTTCGCACGACGTGGATTCCGTATGCAACGCATACGAGGCCGCGCATTCTGTGAAGTTCGGCGAACCCGACGAACTGCTCGGCGGCGCGAGAACGTGCACGCTTGCCGATGGATCGATCGTTGGTGTGCGGGGTCCGCTCCGGGACACCGAGGACCCGGTGGTCCGTCCCTACTGGCTGGTCGAGAACATCGATCAGGCCGTGGGTGCCGCAGAGGCCGCTGGCGCGTTGATTGCTTTGCCGCCAATAGAAGCTCCAGGGAAAGGAAAGTACGCGATCTACCTTCTGGGCGGGAATGATCACGGGCTCTGGCAGCTCTGAAGTCGACCCCGGTTACCGCTTCTGCCCGACTTGGATCTTACAAATGTAAACAAACCCGAAATTGCCGCTCCCCGGACCGCCAAGTAAACTCGGCCTCTCCTTGAGACGCATGGCGGGTGCCGGCATGGCAATGGAAATAGTCATCCTCGCGGCGGGCATGGGCACCCGCATGCACTCCGCAAAGCCCAAGCCCCTTCATGATCTGGGCGGCAAGCCCATGCTCGCGCGCATCGTGGACACCGCAAGGGCCGTGAGCCCAACCCGCCTGCAGGTCGTGATCGGCAAAGGCGCCGACCAGGTCCGCGAAGCGTTCGCCGGCACCGACCTCGAGTTCGTGGTTCAGGCAGAACAACTGGGCACCGGCCATGCCGCGATGCAGGCTCTGCCCCAGTGCGACCCGGAATCACGCGTCGTTGTGCTCCTGGGCGACGTACCCCTCCTACCGACCCACACGCTTGAAGCGTTCGCTGCAATGGAGTGTGATCTCGGGATTCTTACCGTCGACGTTCCCGACCCCACCGGCTACGGCCGGATGCTCCGCAGTGACGACGGATCGATTCGCTCGATCGTCGAGGAGCGGGACGCTACGCCCGATGAGAAGGCCGTGTGCGAAATCAACACCGGGGTCATGGTCGCCAAAGCGGCTGACTTCATGCGTTGGCTCGAACAGACCAATCAGGACAATGACCAGGGCGAGTACCTGATGCCCGACATCGTCGGCCTCGCGTTGGGCGAAGGCGGCCGGGTTGCAGGCATGAAGGCGGACCACCCGGACGATGTACAGGGCGTGAATGATCACCTTCAGCTCAACCGATTGGAGCGGGTCTTCCAGCGCCGTCAGGCGCGGGCGCTGCAACGCCAGGGTGTACGCATCGCGGATCCGGAACGGTTCGATCTGCGCGGTGAACTCGAGTTGGGTCAGGACGTCGCCATCG
>MDTE01064277.1_pt1 | contig 10835 bp, 10 predicted proteins | sample 811231 | NCBI WGS metagenome assembly MDTE01 (sample SAMN05326651, study PRJNA326480) | marine metagenome | isolation source: seawater | place: Indian Ocean: Red Sea | collected 2010 | reverse complement strand
CCGCCTCCTGGTGGTGAAGATAATCCTCCTGGTGGAAATGAGTCACCTCCTCCTGGTGGAAATGAGTCACCGCCTCCTGGTGGTGAAGATAATCCTCCTGGTGGAAATGAGTCACCTCCTCCTGGTGGAAATGAGTCACCGCCTCCTGGTGGAGAAGCACCGCCTCCTGGTGGAGAAGCACCGCCTCCTGGAAATCCTTAAATTTTACTCATAAGAAATAGCTTCCAAAATATTCTGTCTTGATGCTCGGATTGCAGGAATTATTGCAGCAATTATCCCAGCAAATATTGCTATACCAATCCATATAATCGTTTGTTGCGTAGAAACAACAAATTCTGTAAATCCTTGATCTTCCAGTGCTTGAATTAAACTCCATGCAAAAAAGATTCCTAATCCGGTTCCAAGTATTGCACCAAAAATTGAAATAACTGAAGACTCAATGAAAACCATGTTTCTTATTTGTTTTCTTAAAGTTCCGATTGCTCTCATCAATCCTATTTCTCTTGTTCTCTCATAAACAGATAAAGATAAAGTATTTGTAATTCCAAAAAGAGCGACAAAAATAGATATAGATAAAAATCCATAAATTACGTTTAACAATAATTGAATTTGACTATTAGCTTCATCAATTAAAGCATCTTGATCACGAAGGGTAACACCTGGGTAATGATCTATAATGTCATCTAGCTTATTTTTAGTTGCTTCATCTTTGGTCACAACATTAAAATAAAGTTCGGTATCTAAAGACTCATTTGAAAAAAATTCATGATTATCTAAAAGGAGGAAAAACTCTGCAGGTGGTTGAGTTGTCCAATCAAAAATATATCTAACAACAAATTCTTTTTTTCCTACCTCGGGGATTGTTAAAGTTACTTTATCATTAAGTGCAATATCATCACTCTCTGCTTTGAATTTAAGAACACCTATTGCATCTTTACTGTAAAAATCTTCTCGTGAGCCAGCAATATCATCTGTTTTTATTAAATCAAAAACTGCCTTATCAACAGCTCCCAATATCAATGGTCTATTATTGTAACCAACAACTGTTGCTCTTGTTCTTGAAAGATCTGTAACTTCATCAAGCTCAATTAATTCTTGTGATAGTCCAGTTGGTATCCCAGGTGAAGCAAAAATTTGAGCAGCACTAACCTGATAATCAGCTAGTACTACCTCTTTTACAACTTTCTCAGCTTGTGCTTTAAAAGAGGTAGTTAAAACATTTGCAAGTGAAATTAGTGTTAACCCTATCATTAGCGCTGATGCTGTTGAAGCGGTTCTACGTGGTGTTCTTTTTGAATTTTCAGTCGCAAGTTTTCCTAAAATTCCAAAAAATGATTTATAAAGTTTATCGAAAATAGCAACAAATGGTTTTGTTATAGATGGTGTTATTACAGATATGCCAATGAAAATAATACTTGCACCTAAACCAACTTGTTGTAATACAGTTAGAGATGGTGTTCTAAAGAATGAGTAAAGTACTCCAAAAAGAATTGTCAAGCCTATTAATGAGACAAGAGATCCAATAAGTAGTCTTATAAAAAGTGATCTTCTTTTTGGTGTTGATTGGCTATCTCTTATCGCTTCTAATGGACTAACTTGCGAAGCTTTTCTTGCAGGCAATAATGAAGAAAGTATCGTTACCACAACACCAATAATTATTCCAGTAATGGCAGCATTTGGAGTAAGAACTAACGGTCCTTCTGGTAGTCCAAAATCAAAGTATTTTAAACCTTCTTTAACAACAATTGATAGCCCAATACCTAATGCAACTCCTAAACCAGACCCAATTATGGCCATGTATAACGATTCTGATACAACTAGTCTATAAACTTGTCTTTTTGATGTACCTAAAGCTCTTAATAATGAAAGTTCTTTTGTTCTTTGAAGTAAAAGGATTCTGAATGTATTTTGAATAATAAATGCTCCAACAAAAATAGCAATACCTGCAAAAACATTGAGTATTGTATTAAAAAAATCAAGACCTTGCTTAATAGAATCTGCTTGCTCTGCAGCAGCTTCTTGAGCGTTTATTACTTCTAAACCCTGATTGTCAATATTAGATATTGCATTACGAACTATATTTATATCAGCATTTTCATCAACTACAACATTGATGAAATCTACTTCTCCAACTGAGTCCAAAAGAATCTGTGCAGTATTGAAATCAAAAAGTGCAAAAGAGGCTCCTCCAGGAGAACCCGTATTCGCAAATTCTGCTATTCCTACAATTGTAAAGGAAGCTGGTATTGCTCCAGCAAGTACTGTAACTCTGTCTCCAACTAAAAAGCCATTTCCTTCTGCTGTTGTTGAATCCATTACTACTTCTTGTTTATTTGTAGGTGGATTACCATCAATAAGTTCCCACTGTGTAGCGTATGGAGACGTATCCCACGCAGCACCAAAAGTAGGAGCAAAACCGTTTTGTATAAGTATTGTTTCCCTATTACATTCAGGATTAAAAGAGTGACAATCTTTTCTTGGTCCAAATTTTATAAATTGAGCAAACCCTATGACATCTCCCCATGCGTCTTTTACTCCATCTATGCTTTTTATTTCATTTATTTTTTTGTCTGAAATCTTCTTGAGCTCAAACGATATTGGACCTTGCCCTCCGTCATCACCAAATCCTTGAGCAAAATCTTCTTGAACAGGCTGGACAACTAAATCAATTCCTTCAAATACCCCAGAGAATAAATTGTCAAAGGCATTTTTATTGCTTTCAGAAAAAATATTCGCAGCAATAATTACTGAGACGCCAAGAATAATTGATGATGTAGTTAAAAATATCCTTACTGGATAGGTTTTTAAATTCTTCCAAGCAATTAATAAAAGTGGTCGTTTAGTATATCCAAACATTAGATATCGCTTAAAGATGTGACCTTTGAAATAATCTCTTCTTGTGTAGGTTCTTCCATATCATTTGCTACTTCTCCATCTTTAAGCATTATTACTCTTTCAGCAAAAGAAGCTGCATAGGGATCATGCGTAACCATTACAATTGTTTGATTTAATTCAGTTACTACTGATTTCATAAAAGTTAGAAGTTCTTTGCTTGATTTTGAATCTAAATTTCCTGATGGTTCGTCAGCAAATATTACTTCAGGTTTTGTAGCCATTGCCCGAGCAGCCGCAACTCTTTGTTGTTGCCCCCCAGAAAGTTCATTTGGTCGATGATTTAACCTATCTCCAATATCTACAGCATTAACTATTTGATTGATCCATTCCTCATCTGGCTTTCTTCCAGCGATTGATGAAGGTAAAGTTATGTTCTCTTCGGCAGTTAAAGTTGGTATAAGGTTAAAAGCTTGGAATACAAAACCAAAAGAATCTCGTCTAATTTTTGTTAATTCTTTATCGTTAAGCTTTCCCAAATCTAAGCCTTTAACAATTATTGAACCAGATGTAACTTTGTCTAATCCAGCAAGACAATGTAATAATGTGGATTTCCCTGATCCAGATTGACCCATTATTGCAGTAAATTTATTTTCATAGAAATCAAGATTTACCTGGTTTAATGCTGTGACAGATGTTCCGTCTTCTCCATAAATTTTTGTTAAATTTTTTGCTTCTATTATTTTTTCCACGTTAACAAGAATAGGAGAAATAAAATTTTTACTTAAATGAATTTTGTTACTAAAAAGTTTTTTGGTATGTTTATTGTTATGAAAAATATAACTAACTTAAATTGGTGGACATCTACATAGGTAGGTGCCCTAATAGTTAGTTTTTAAACCGGGCACAGCCCGGTTTTTTTATTACTGTCACTGAAATTAAAACTCCGGGCTCAACCCAAGAAAAGGAGTAAAAATGAAAGAACAGTATAAATATCTACTTAATGAGAAAGATATTCCAAAACAGTGGTACAACATTGTACCGGAGTTACCAAATCCGTTACCTCCACAACTAAATCCAAAGACTATGGAGCCTATTGGTCCAGAAGATTTATTGCCACTTTTTCCCATGGGACTCATTTTGCAAGAAGTCTCAGAAGAAAGTTATATAGATATACCTGAACCAGTTTTGGAACTTTATAAGCTTTACAGACCTTCGCCAATGTATAGAGCATTGAGGTTAGAAAAAGCTTTAGGAACAAAATCAAGAATTTATTACAAGTACGAAGGAGGTTCACCTTCTGGTTCTCATAAGCCAAATACAGCAATTCCACAAGCATTTTATAACGCTGAAGAAGGAATTAAAAAAATGGTAACAGAAACAGGAGCAGGACAATGGGGATCTGCCCTTTCTTTCGCATGTCAAGCATTTGGGATAGAACTTGAAGTTTTTCAAGTATCTGCTTCTTTTGAGTCAAAACCTTACAGAAAAACAATGATGGAAATATATGGTGCAACTGTCCATTCAAGTCCATCAGAGAGAACAGATATTGGAAAACAATTTTTGAAAGAAGACCCTGAGACTCCAGGAAGTTTAGGCATAGCAATTTCAGAAGCAATCGAAGTCGCTCGAAAGGAAGATGAGACAAGATATGCATTAGGTAGTGTTTTAAATCATGTATTAATGCACCAATCAATTATTGGACTTGAAGCAATAAAACAAATGGAGCTTGCTGAGGATTATCCAGACGTAATTGTTGGTTGTACAGGTGGAGGGTCAAACTTTACTGGTTTATTTTCACCATTTGCACGAAATAATATGAAAAATAATAATAAGACAATCATTAGGGCGGTTGAACCTGAAGCATGTCCTTCTCTTACAAAAGGTACATATACTTATGACTTTGGAGACTCAGTTGGTATGGCACCTGTAGTAAAAATGCATACTCTTGGTTCTAGTTTTATTCCAGATCCTATTCATGCAGGAGGTCTACGATATCACGGCATGGCTCCTTTGGTAAGTGCTATGTACGAAGAAAATCTTATTGAGGCTGAAGCAATTGGTCAGAAAGAATGTTTTGAGGCTGGGCAACTTTTTGCAAAAACAGAAGGAATAGTTCCTGCTCCAGAAGCAACTCATGCAATTGCTTCAGCTATCAGAGCCGTGAAGAATGCAGATCAAAGTTCGGAACAAATTGCAGTTTTGACAGCAATGTGTGGTCATGGACACTTTGATATGAAAGCTTACGAAACCTTTTTGAGTGGAGAATTGATTGATTATGATTTTCCATCTGAAAAAGTAAGCATTGCGTTGGAATCAGTCCAAAAATAGAGTGGTTATCTCCTTCCACTCCGATACAATTGGACCTGTTTTATACAAACCAAGAGTATCAAACGTAACAGTTGTGGGGATGATGTTATCGAAACTTTTCGACGGAAAAGAATTTGGTAACTCATTCCCATAATAAAGTGAAAGATGGGGAGTCCACAAACTAGGCCACCCTTCTATTTCTATCACAGAATTAAAAAAATCAGTATTATCATCCGCTGTTAAATAAAGTCTCTGGAAAAATGTTGTTCCCTCTTGAATTTTATTGAAAATAATATCAAATTTATTCTTAACAATTTTATCTAAATAGTTTTTTCCAGATTCTTCTGTTTGTAAATTTGTTACAAGTGTTACATGAGGGTCAATGTAATCAGTTTTTTCTTGTTCAGAAATAGTGTGTATTAAGTTTTTAATTTCATCCAGTTGATTACTTGAAGACTTTAGCCATACAGAAAACATAAATTAAAACAATATTAACTTTTAATTATTCAAAAATGCCACATTCTTTTTTATTTTGTTGATGAAAAAACAAATAATGAATATTAGTGATGCCATTAAAGACATCGAAGGACCAGAAGGCAAATTTAGAAAATATGAACAATAAAGTCCACTCACTGAAGAAATTAAACCAAATAAAATACTAACAAAAATTGAAGAATGAAATGTATTGGTAACTAACTTTGCAGAGGCTGCAGGAATCAATAACAAACTTAGTACCAATATAATCCCAACTGATTGCAATGAAGCAACAATTGAAACAGATAGTAAGACTATAAATAGATAATTTAAAAAGTTTGTATTCAACCCCTTGACTTCAGCACCAACTGGATCAAAAGAATAAAAAACTAATTGTTTAAAGAAGATTGTAATAAGGCTTACAACTGATATACACATCCCTAGAATAATAAAAACATCAAACCTGCTTACAGCTAAGATTTGACCAAAAAGTAAATCTTCTAAATTTACAGTCACTTCTAACACCGAAATTAAAACAAATCCTAAAGCAAAAAAGGATGAGAAAATAATCCCTATTACGGTATCTTCACCAATATTAGAATTTTTAATTATGTACCCAAGAAAGATTGCGATCAATATAGAGGCTGGAACGCCTAGTTCAGAAATACTAAATCCTAAAAATACTCCTACTGCAATAATTGGTAAGGTTGCATGAGCCATTGCATCTGCCATAAAACCCATATTTCTATTGATTGTAAATGGTCCAAGTAGTGAAAGTGTAATTCCAGAAGTTACAGCAGCAATTAATGATCTCACCATAAAGTTATAACTAAAAGGCTCTGTTAGTATTTCAATCATTATTGTTAGTATGTTTCTCAATATTATGATTCCTAAACATTTCATTGTGAGACCCATACATTTCATTAATAACTTCTTGAGTAAGAACCTCTTTTGGGTCTCCATATGCACAACAATGTCTATTTAGACAAAGAACTTCATCAAATTTATTTTCAAGGTTATTTATATCATGGGTTGCTATGAGAACAGTCTTGCCTTCTAAATTAATATCATTTAATAGTTTCATAATATCTTCTTGAGCACCAACATCTACGGCACTGAAAGCCTCGTCCAAAATTAAAATATCTGCATTTTGCGCCAACCCTCTTGCAATAAGTACTCTCTGAAACTGGCCCCCTGATAAATTATTTATATTTTCATCAATTTTTTCAAGAAGCCCAACGCTTTCTAAAGATTTTTGAATTTTTAAATTTGTTTTTCTTTGTGAAAATATACTTAAAGTTTTCTTTCCTATTAATCCCATCTCAACAACTTGTTTAACTCTTAATTCAAAATTCTTGTTTAAAAGATCCTTTTGAGGTACGTAACTTATCGATCCTCTTACCTCTTCTGGTTTTTTTCCATAAATTGTCAAAGAGCCATTGTCTATTGGTAGTAAACCCGTTATAGCGTTAAATAATGTAGATTTTCCGCCACCATTTGGACCAACGACTGCTACTTTCTTTCCTTTTTCAATTGAGAAAGTAACATCATCGAGTACGGAAGAATCTCCAAGCCGTACGCAGCATCCATCAGATACAATAATAGCTTTTTCTACTGTTTGATTGGACTCAGAAACATTCATATTTTATTCTTTTGAAGATTTAGCTAACTTATGTCTAGCCTAGTCAAGTTCTTGAGTGTTCTCAGCAATTAATGTAACAGCTTCTATTAAAAAGTCAGCATATGTTTGATCCTGTTTAAGTGTCTCAACCCACAACCCTTTTACTGCCTTTATTCCAGTTTCTGATACGATAGTTTCTGCATAAACTGAAGGGGCCTCTGACTCAATAAAGATGACCTTAACTTTGTTATCTTCAATAACCTCAATGACTTCACCTAAGTCTTGTGGTGATATCTCATTTGCAGAATTTAAACTTGGTATGATTGTTGAGAGTACTTCTAATCCAAACTTTGCTTCTAGATAACCCAAGGATTCATGTGTAGTAATAATTTTTCTATTTTGAGATGGTATTGTCCCAATTATTTCAATAACCTGATTAACAAGTCCCTTCAATTCGCTTGCAAACTCATTATATGATGCCTCATAACTTTCTTTATTTTCCGGGTCAAAACTAACTAATTTACCTTCAATGAATGATGCAGCGTAGGACACTCTGTTGGGGTCAAACCAAAAATGTGGATCATATTCACCATGGTCGTGTCCTGCATGAGCATCTTCTTCTTCATCGTCATGACCATCATCTCCATGTTCATCGTGACCACTCTCTTTGAACTCAATTGGGTATACAGCGTCACCAACTTCAGCTAACGCTTCTACTCCACAAGAAGAGTTTTCTAATAATTTAATTAATGGAGCAGGCTCATATTTAAGTCCTGTGTAAAAAATAAGGTCTGCATTTGCTATTGTTTCTGCATCTTGAGGAGCAGGGTCATAAGTATGTGGATCAGCTTCTGGAGGCATCAAAACAGTTAGATTTATGTTGTTACCACCCACTTGATTAACGAATTCACCAATCATTGGAGTAGTTGCAACAACATTTAATATATCTACTTCTTCCAAATCTCTGCACTCAGCTTGCACACCCGAACTACTACATGCAACCAATACAATAGATAAAACAATTACAAAAACTTTTGATCTTTTGTTTTTAATCATTAATTCCCCTTAAAGATAAATTACAATAAATGAGAATAAGTCTCATTAATTTATTTGTCAAGAATAAATGAGAATAATTCTCATTTTTTAATTTTTTACGATTATAATTTAATTTGTGAAAGACTCTGAAAAAATTTTGTCAGAAAACAAAGTTTCAATAACAAATCCAAGAATTATAGTTCTTGAATCATTGCTTGAAAATAGGAATCCTATCACTGTAGATGAACTACAATCAAAATTAAAAAACAAGGTAGCAAAATCAACACTCTACAGAGTATTAAATGATCTTAAAAATATTAAAGTGCTCAATGAATTTACAACCCCTGAAAATGCAACGGTTGTGGAGTTAATATTTGAGGATGAAACTCACCATCATCACTTATTTTGTAGTGACTGTGGGGAGATAATCGATATTCAAATGGCTGCAAATTTTGAAAAAACTTTATCAAAAGAAATAAAAAGGATAGAAAAAAAGTTTAATTTTACAATAGAAGATCATAGACTTGAATTATTTGGAACTTGTACAGACCTTTGTAAAAATTGTAATTAAATCTAGAGTATGATCCCTATTAAAGATGCTTGGATGAGCATAGATTCAATTACATTAAAATTGTGAAGTTCTAGCATTCTGTTTACGACCGGGACGAGCATTGTTTCAGTTGTTTCATTTTGAACAGCAAGATAAGCTGTTTCATATCCTTGGTCAGTTAAGCTGCAAATTACACACATAATATATTCCCTGTTGTCTATTATTTTATAAAATTAAATGTTTAATGTAAACAGTAGATGAAAAATATATATCCAAAGTCACTAAACCATGGTGTAGTAAATGTTGGGGATCTGCCTTTACCTTTTGATTTAGTTCTTAATGCATCTGCTCTGGTCGTTCTTATAACTTTTGTATATTTAAAGATTTCGTGGAAAGAATCAATTATTTCATCTTACGAGGAAACGTTTAATGATAAACAAAATTTTATCGGAAAGTTATTTGGAATTATTACTCTGTTCTTACTTATTGCACCTGGAATAATTGGGAATGAATCAGCAAAAACATCTATAGCTCCTCTTATGTTGTGGGTGTTTTTGTGGATTGGGGTACCTGTTTTAGGATTGTTTTTTGGAGATGTTTATGCAAAATTTAATCCCTTAAATTTATTTTCCATTACTTCAAATAAACCCAAATCAGTTTATTCTGCATGTATATTGTTCATAGGACTTACTTGGTTTGAGCTAGTCTGGAAAAAACCTGGGGATCCCTTCAATATTGGTATTGTGATCATATCGTTATTTTTCATTGTGAATTTACTGAGGTACTTTTTTAAAAAATCTTTAATAGAGGTGGATCCCTTACTTTTGCTTCATTACTTATATAGCAAACTTAAGCTGTTTAATTCAAAACCTTACTTCCGATCTCTTCTGAATAATATTGGAAATCTGGCAAAACTTAAGGGTATTGAATATTTTGTTCTTTTAATGATTGGAACAGTAACTTACGATGGTTTAAGAGAAACCACTTTCTGGTATAACCAGTTTGGATCAAGAATCAATGACACAATATTTTCAACCTTCATGTTTTTTTTAATGAACATAGGAACAATACTTTTTTACCGTTTTGCTTGCTTTTTTGCAATTAAAGTAGGTGGGTCAAACTTAGAACTCAATAAAGTTTCAAACTTATTTGGACATACAATGTTACCAATTGCTTTTGCATATCATGTAACTCACTACTTAACACTTTTACTTTTTGAATCTCAGTCTTTTCTTTACAGATTAAATGACCCAATAGGAACTGGGGTAAATCTATTTAATGCACAGGAACCAACAATTAATTATTTTATAGAACCTTTGTTTATTTGGGGCATACAAGTAATAGTTACACTGCTAGGTCACATGCTAAGTGTTATATTAGCTCATGACCTAGCAGTGAAGCTTTTTGGCCACCAGCAAAGTGATAAAACCCAATACGTATTTCTATTCATAACAGTTGCTTTGACGCTTCAAGCACTATTTGTCTTGAGTGTGGGCTAGCTTTCTTTCTATACTTGCAACACGCTCAGCAATTGGTGGATGCGAATAATAATAAGAACTATACAGAGGATCAGGTGTAAGATTGCTTGCGTTGTCCTTGGTTAGTTTTAACAGACCAGAAATCATATACTTACCATCAGTAAATTTAAAAGAAAAGTCATCTGCTGCAAATTCTCTTTGTCTTGATAGGTAAGAGGTAATTGGTCGGGTAAAAAAAGTATATGTTCCAGCTACAAGATAAAAAAGAATAAATTTGGAATATAAAGTAATGTCATTTAACCCATGAGATATAAAAAAGTTTTCTGACTTAAAAACCTCGCTTAAAATATAAAAACCAATAAAGCCAAAAACTAATGAACTGATAAGTGACTTTTTGATATGTCCAAGTTTATAGTGACCTAACTCATGACCTAAAATTGCTTCCATTTCATCAGGTGTGATTGTTTCTAGTAATGTGTCATAAAAAACTATTCTCTTATTGTTGCCAAAGCCAGTAAAAAAAGCATTGCCGTGT
>MDTE01030556.1_pt1 | contig 10835 bp, 7 predicted proteins | sample 811231 | NCBI WGS metagenome assembly MDTE01 (sample SAMN05326651, study PRJNA326480) | marine metagenome | isolation source: seawater | place: Indian Ocean: Red Sea | collected 2010 | reverse complement strand
TCTTTTATTTGCTTTATTTTTTTGTACACTCGTATCTTTTTATCAATATGAATATAATTTAAATTTTGCTTATCTAATAAGTTTATTTTTGTTTTTACTATTGGCTATAAAAAAAATTAAAAATTTAAATTACAGTAATATTAAAAAAATTAATTTATTTTTTAAATTAATTATTTTTCTTGGAATATTAAATTTATTTGTTTATTTAATTAATCATCCAGTTATTAGCTTAGGAAATTTTCAAAATTCAAAGTTTGTTTTAAATAATGATGTAAGCCTTACATTCGAGAAAAAATTTTTTTTCAAATATTTATTCTTAATTATATCTATTTACGCAATTGGTATCTCATTAATTAAAAAAAATATAAAAAACTTATTATCAATAATAATTTTATTCCACTCAGCTTTCCTTATTTTGCAGGTAATATTTTTTTATGGTTTTAATATTCAAATTGATTTTTTAGAATATTTCATGGGTGAAGAATCTAAAGGTGCACATCATCATTTTAATATTGGTGAAACGAATTGGCATAATATTATTTCTTTGAAAAGATTTTCTGGTCTATTTAATGAACCAGGAACATTTGCAAATGTTTTAGCATTATTGGCATGCTGTTTAACAAATTATAAAAATCTAAATAAATTTAATTATATCGCATTAATATTTGTACTTTTAGGATTATTACTTACTTTTAGTTTGTATGCTTATTTATTTTTAATAATTATTATCTTTTCATATTTTATTAATAATAAAAATAATTTAATTAATATTATTTCTAAAAATAAAAAGTTTCTTTTAGTAATTGGCATTTTAATCTCAATTATAGTTATTAAATTTACCTACCCTTATTTTAGTCAAAGATTTTTCACAGGAAATTATAGTGGTATTGAATTTAGATTAGCCGCTTATATTAACTATATTTCTTCATTGGCTTTTGATCCATTAATTTTGTTGTTTGGGACGGGAGTATTTAATGAAAAATTAGCCTTTTTACTCACGGGTATAACTTATGATAACACATTATTTTTTTATTTAATTAGTAGATTTGGAATTTTAATATTTTATTTATTCTTATTATTATTTTTGCTTTTATTAAAAAATGATAAATCTAAGTTGTGTACCTTCATCATTTTGTGCCTAACAAAAATATCTTTCTTTAGCCCTTTGATTGTATTTGTTTTCTGTTTTTTATTTACTAATCCTATAGATAATAATGATTAATATGAAATTATTATCAATTTGTGTGCCTGTTTATAACAGACTCAAATTATTTGATAGGTTGCTGGAGTCAATTAAGACAAAAAATCCATTGAATATAGAACTTGTAATTATAAATGATGGTTCATCAGATAATATTTATCCGTTAGTAAAAAAATTTAAAAAAAAAAATAACAAAATAAAAGTAAAGTACATCGTTCAAAAAAACTCAGGAGTTGCCCATGCCATTTTAAAAGCTTACAGCAATTCATCAGGCAAGTATTGTATAAAGATGGATACGGATGATGTTTTTGTCAACAAAGGTATAGATTTAATTTTAAATGAGATTAATAATAAAAAAAAAATTCTCCAAACAAATAAAAAAATTTGCGGTATAGTATTTGGAACAATTATTAAAAATACAAAATATATTAATAATCGTCTTCCCAAAAATATAAAAACTAATTTTCTTTCGCTTAGAGCAGATCTTAAAATTAAGTATGACTGTAAAGAGGTAGTAAAAACAAATTTAATTCTAGAAAATCAATTTAAAATATCCAAAAAAAATAGAGTTGTACAACAGTCTTGGTTTTTAATGGCAAATAAATTTGATTGTTTGACAAGTAGTTTTATTGTTGCAAAAAAAGAATACTTGAAAGATGGACTATCAAGAAATGCTGGAATTAATTATAAAATTAAAGAAGCATCTATTCTTGAGAGTATTAATAATCAAATTTCAAATTCAAACAGATATAAATCAATTTTATTTAAGTTAAGATGTTTGGTTCTAAGGCAAAAATATGCGATGCACTCTAAAAAAAAAATATTTAGAAAGATTATCGATATAATTTTGTTTCCAATGAGTTTATTAATTTTTATATATGAAAAAATTCTTTTTTTTATAGCAAATAAGAATAATATGAAAAATGTTTAATGAATATTTTGCATCTTATAAATGATTTAAGAGTAGGTGGAACAGAAAGATCACTAGTTAATTATTGTTTAAATGATAAAAAAAATAAAAATTATATATTAACCTTTGGTAATTCAGATAGCTTTGAAAAAGAATTGAAAAAAAAAAATATAGAAGTTGTAAAAATACATAGTTCAAAAAATATTTTTAAGATCATTTTTCAGATGAAAAAATTAGCTAAAAAATTTGAAATAGACATAATTCATTCATGGATGTATCATTCTCATCTGATATCTTTAGTATACTTTTTTTTTGGATATAAAATCTTTTGGTCAATAAGAAATCAAAATATATCCAAAAAAAATTTAGGTTTTAAAACATATTATTTAGTAAAAATTTTATCATTTTTATCAAAATTAATTGTTAAAAATATTTTTTATAACTCACACTTTGCACAAACAACCCATATTAATGAAGGTTTTTCAAACAAAATTGGTAAAGTTATTTTTAATGGATTTGATCAAAATTTTAATATTAGTCCGGTAATTCAAGACAGCATTTTAAATGATAATTTAAAAAAATTTAAAGATCAAAAATATTTGATTATCTTGTCAGTAGGAAGATACCACCCTGTTAAAAATCAAGAGTTATTAATTAATTCGCTTTCAGGTCTAAAAAAAAAGACAGATAAATTCATATGTATATTTGTTGGAAAAGGTTTTAATAAAGATAATTATAAGTTAAACGCGTTAATCGAAAATTTACAATTAAATGAAAATATAATTTTAATTGATTATTTTGAAAAAATGAATCAGTTATATTCTAATTCTGACATTACAGTTCTCACTTCTAAAAATGAATCTTTCCCCAATGTACTTGGTGAGTCTATGGTTTGTGGAACACCTTGTATAAGTACTGATGTAGGTGATGTTAGAAAATTGATAGGTTCTAATGGATGGATAATACAAAGCAATAAAGATAATCTTTTAGAAATTCTTGAAAAAGTAATTGAATTAAAAAAAAAAGATGAACAATGGTTATTAATAAAGCAGAATTGTACGAAAAAAATAAAAAATGATTTTTCATTTGAGAAAATGTTTGAAAATTTTGAAGAAGGTTACCTAATAAAATAATGTGTGGAATTAGTGGTTTCAGTGGGTTCGGGAACACAATAAATCCAAGATTAATTATTGAAAAAATGTGTTCAGTTTTGAACCATCGTGGTCCCGATAATAAAAATTATTATGTTGATTCAAATAAAGAAATTGCACTTGGACATAATAGACTTTCAATAATTGATTTAAGTAACCAAGCAAATCAACCAATGTTTAGTTCAGATAAAAAAAAAATAATTATTTTTAATGGAGAAATTTATAATTTTTTAGAACTTAAAGAGGAATTAAAAAAATATGCTAAAGAAAATAATAAAAAATTTGTACAAAAAACTACTACAGATACAGAAATATTAATTGAGGGAATTCAATTATTTGGAATTGAAAATTTTGTCAAAAAATTAGAGGGTATGTTTGCTTTTGCACTTTATGATATTGAAAAAAATAAAATATATCTCACTAGAGATCGTTTTGGTGAAAAACCGTTATATTTTGGACAACAAGAACAACTATTTTTTTTTTCATCAGAATTAAAGGCGTTATGTCATAATCCTTTAATTAGAAGAGAGGTGGATCATGATTCGTTAATAAGTTTCTTAAAATTTAGTCAAGTACCAGCTCCCAAATCAATTTATAAAAACATTAAAAAATTATTACCTGGAAGTATTTTAGAATATTCTCTAGATGAAAAAAAATATAAGATCAAAACATACTGGACATCAATTAGAGAAAGATCATTAAATAATATTGAGAATTATAATGAAAATAAAATTATAAATGAATTTGATTATCTGCTTTATCAAACTATGCAAAAATCAATTATATCTGATAGACCTATTGCGCATTTTTTATCTGGAGGCATAGACTCGTCCTTATTAACTAGTATTGCTTCATCTTTTAATGAAAATAAAATCTGTACTTTCACCGCAGGTTTTGACGAGAAAAATAATTTATTTGACGAGTCTAAGCATGCAAAAAGAATTGCTAAATATTTAAATACTAATCATCATGAATTTTTATTTTCAGAAAATGATTTATTTGAAGTTATTCATCAGATACCTGAAATTTTTTGTGAACCATTTGGAGATAGCAGTCAGATACCCACGCTACTGATTTCAAGAGAAATGAGAAAAAATTTTACAGTTGCTATAGCTGGAGATGGAGGAGATGAAATTTTTGGAGGTTATTATAGATACCTTCAAGGATATAATTTATGGAAACAATTTAATCAAAATAATTTAGTTAAAGGCTTTGGTAAAATTTTTTCGATTTTATTATCAAAAATGCCTCTTTCAGATATAGAAAAGACTCTAAAAAGACTTAATATTAATTTTTTACCAAACGATATTGATTTAAAAGTTTCTAAATTTAATAAAATTTTGGAGCAAAGAAAAATAAAAGATTTTTATTCATTTTTAGTATCATCTGATATGTTCGAAAATATTTTTCCTAATGATGAAATTTTAGATTCAATTATAAATAAAATTGATGATTTAGAAATAAGTGAACAGGATAAATTAATTTTAATGGATCTAAATTTTTATATGCCAAATGATATTTTAAACAAAGTCGATAGAGCCTCAATGTCAACAAGTTTAGAAGTTAGAAATCCATTTTTAAATCATAAGTTATTAGAAAAAATAGAAAATACACCATCGAATTTAAAATTTAAAAATAATAATTCTAAATATATTTTAAAAAAAATTCTTGAAAAATATCTACCAAAAAAATATTTTAATAGACCCAAACAAGGTTTTGAGATACCAGTTCAAGATTGGTTATTAGGTAATAAAAGAGAATTTTTTAAGCAGATTATATTCGACAGAAGCACCAATCTTTATGATCATGTGTCTTTTGAGAAAATCCAAAGTTGTTGGAAATTATTTGAAGCTAAAAAAAATAATTATTCTAAATTATTTTGGAATTTATTGATGTATCAATATTGGTTTAAAAAATATTTTTAAATGAAAGCAATTATATTCTCTAATTCAATGTGGAGCATATATAATTTTCGTCTTGGAATTATAAAAGCTTTAGTTAAGAAAGGTTATGAAGTTGAGATATTAGCATCTAGAGATAACTATTATACAAAATTGAAAAAGTTTGGTCTCAAGATACACTCTATTGATCAACTAGATAGAGATATAAATCCAATAAAATTTTTTTTCCTATATTTCAAAATTTTAAATATTATTAAAATGTCCAATCCAGATATTATACTTTCATTTACTATAAAGCCCAATATTTATTCCGGAATAATTTGTAGAGCATTAAATATTCCTTGTATTTCTATGATTACAGGAATGGGGTACGTATTTACGTTTCCAAATATTCTAACACAAATTCTTATAAAAATTTATAGAATAGCTTTTTCTAAAACAGATTTTATTTTTTTTCAGAATAAAGATGATTTAAAATTTTTTAAATTAAATAAAATTTTAAAGAGAAAGTTTATGTTGGTGCCTGGTTCGGGAATAAACATAAAATATTTTTCAAAAATAAATTATCCGAAAAATAAAAAAATTAATTATCTTCTTGTAGCAAGAAATATTAAAGAAAAAGGAATATTAGAGTTTGCAAGAGTAGCTGAAGAGCTTTCAAAAAAAATTGCAAATATTAAATTTACTTATGTAGGGTATATCGAAAATGATCAAAAAAACTTCATTAATAAAAGTTTTTTCTTAAACCTACAAAAAAAAAAAATCATTTCGTTTCATGAGCATACGAAAAATATAAAAAAATTTTTAAAAACTGCACACTGCGTTGTTCTTCCTACTTATAGGGAAGGTACTCCTAAATCAATTTTAGAAGCTTTTGCTGTAGGAAGGCCAGCAATTATAACAAAAGTAGTAGGTACGAAACAATTAATTAAAGAAGCATATAATGGATTTTATTGTAAAGAAAAAAGTGTGAGTTCTTTAAAAGATAAGATCTTAAAATTTCATAAGTTGCCTCATGCAAATAAAGCAAATATGGGTAATAACGCAAGAAATATTATTTTAAAAAATTATGATGAAAAATATTTAATATCAAAGTATTTAGATGCTTTAAAAATAATTTTAGCAAAATGAAAACAAAAATTTGTATTATTGGACTTGGTTATGTTGGATTACCATTAGCAATTGAATTTTCTAAGAAATATAGCGTAGTTGGTTTTGATATAAATTTAAAAAGGATTAAAGATCTTAAAAATGGAAAAGATGTTACTAAAGAAGTATATAATTTTAATCCAAAAAAAATATTTTTTACTTGTAATGAAAAAGATATTCATGATTGCAATATATATATAGTTACTGTTCCAACACCTGTTAATCATCAAAACAAACCAGATTTTAGTTTAATTAAAAATGCAACTAAAACTTTAGCTAAATATTTAATGGCAAAAAATTTAGTAATATATGAATCTACTGTCCACCCAGGTGCAACTGATAATATTTGTATTCCATTAATAGAAAAAATATCAAAATTAAAATGTGATAAAAATAATCAAAATTATCATGATAAATTTTATTGTGGATACTCTCCAGAAAGAATTAATCCTGGAGATAAAACTCATACTTTAAAAAAGATTAAAAAACTTGTATCTGGTTCCTCATTTTCTTCTCTTAGAAAAGTAAGCAATTTGTACAAAAGCATTGGTATAGACGTGTTTCCCACAGATAGTATCATGATTGCTGAGGCTGCAAAAATTATTGAAAATACTCAAAGAGATCTAAATATAGCATTGATAAATGAACTTTCAATTATTTTTGATAAAATGAAACTTAACACCTATAAAATTTTAAAAGCAGCTGGAACAAAATGGAATTTTTTAAATTTTCAACCAGGATTGGTTGGAGGTCATTGTATAGGAGTTGATCCATATTATTTAACACATGCTACAAAAAAAATTGGATATAATCCAAAATTAATCTTGGCTGGAAGAGAAATGAATGACAAAATGTCAAATTTCATTTGTAAAAAATTTGAAAATCAAGTCGTCAAAAAAAAGTTTAAAAAAAATGATTTAAAAATACTTTTAATGGGCATAACATTTAAAGAGGACTGTCCAGATATAAGAAATTCAAAGGTTTATAATTTATATAAAAACTTAATAGATAAAAAATATAAAGTTGATGTAATTGATCCCCATGTTTCTCATCAAGATGTAAAAAAAATTTATAACATCAAAATTATAAACAAGCCTAAAGTAAATTATTATGACGGAATAATTATAGCTGTGCCGCATAAAAAATTTAAAAAATTAGGTTTAAAAAGAATCACTCTTTTTGCAAAAAAAAAAAAGAATTATTTTTGATGTAAAAAATCTATTTGAAAATAATGTCAAGGTAGATCTTACTTTATAAAAATGGAAAAAAAATTAATTAATTTTAACTCACTAATTTTATATTTTTTACCTGCTGCTTTAATTTCGGGACCTTTTTTTTCTGATTTATTTATCATTATTTCAGGACTCTCATGTATTTATTTTATAGTGAAAGGAAAATTTGATTTTGATAATAAATTAAAAGTTATAGTAATTTTTTTTTTATCATTTTATTTATATTTTACTTTTTTAGCTTTATTTGCTGAAGATATTTACCTCTCTTTAAAAAGTGCTTTTTTTTACATTAGGTTTCCTCTTTTTGCGCTCCTTGTTTATTTTCTAATCCAAGAAAACAAAAATTTTAAAAAATGGATTTTTTTTTCATTATTAATTACAACACTTTTACTTGCTGTTGATGGATATTTTCAGTATTTCTTTGAAGTAAATTTATTTGGTCTAAATAAGCCTAGTATACATAGAATTTCTGGTTTATTTGGTAATGAACTAGTATTGGGAAGTTATCTGTCTAGACTTTTACCTTTAGTCATTGGACTATTTTTTTTAAATTTTAATAATTCAAATATTAGGCTGAAAGTTTTATTTTTAGTTTATGTTTTTTTAATATTAATGCTAATTTTTTTAACAGGCGAAAGGGCCTCTTTTTTTTTATCTTTAATGAGTTTAATTATTATTTTAGTTCTTTTAAACATTAATTATAAATATAAACTTTCAACATTATTGGTGAGTATATTAATTTTTGTAATTCTTCTTGTTCAAAATCCTACTTCCGTTGATAGAACTTATAAACAAACTATGGCACAAATAAATACTTTTATATTTGACATTAATGATCCCAAAGACACTAGAATTACAAACTATGTAGAGGATGAAACAATCGCAAATTTTATAACAACAAACCAACATAAACAGCATTTTAAAGCTGCTTTGGAAATGTTTTATGATAAGCCAATATTTGGTCATGGGCCAAAAATGTTCAGAGAAATTTGTAAAAAACCAAATTATGATAAAAATGAATATAGCTGCACAACTCACCCACATAATACCTATCTTCAACTTTTGGCAGAAACAGGAATTATAGGGTCTTTATTCGTTTTCTTTCCCTTTGTAATAATAATGTGGATGCTATTAAAACAATTATTTTTTTGCAGTAGAAATAATGTTTATTTATCAAATCATCTTATTTCATTCTTGTCATGCTTATTTATTACTTTGTGGCCTTTAACAACTAGTGGAAACTTCTTTAATAATTGGATATCTATAATTTATTATTTACCAATTGGTTTTGTAATTTTTTATTTTAAAGAGGAAAATGTTATTTAGTCTCATTGCAGTATCTTTACTTTTAAATTTTGTTCTTTACTTAAATTTTGAAAAGATCTCAAAAAAATTAAAGTTAATTGATTATCCAGACAAAATGAGAAAAATCCATAAGGAACCTACACCAGTTGTAGGAGGTTTTTTTATATTATTAAATTTTTTAATTCTTTCTGTGTTTTACATCTTTGCATTTGACAATACATTATTTAACCAAAATATATTTGGATATTTAAATAATTTACTAGATAGTAGAAGTAACAGAGTTGCAATAATATTTTTTATATTTCCATTAATATTTTTTTTTATTGGTTACTTAGATGATAGATTTAATCTAAGTCCAAATACTAAGTTTATAAATATATTTTTAATTATTTTGTTTGTACTACTAATTGATGAAAATCTAATAATTAGTGAATTAAAATTTAATTTTATAAATAAAACAATTTATTTAAAAAGTTTTTCATTAATTTTTACTGCTTTATGTATTTTAATATTAATAAATGCACTAAATATGTTTGATGGTATAAATTTACAATCAATCATAATGTATTCATTTTTTTTTATATATATTAGTTTGAATACTTTTTTTACCTTAATATCAATTTATTTATTTCTTCAATTAATTATTCTTTCATTCAAAAATTATAAAGGAAAAATTTTTTTAGGTAACGGAGGAAATATTTTTTTAAGTTTTATTGTCAGTTTTATGATTATAAAAAGTTATAACCTTGGTAATTTTGAAAATGCAGAGATGGTTTTTTTATTATTATGTTTACCAGGTTTAGATCTGATAAGACTTTTTTTTACTAGAATTTTAAACAATCGACATCCATTTTCTGCAGATAAAAATCATCTACATCATTTTTTAATTTATAAATATGGCGTTATTAAAACAAATTTAATTATTTTGAATATATTTCTAATACCAAATATCTTTTATTATTTATCCAATAATTTCTTATTTAGTTTATTTCTATTATTATTATTATATTTTTCATGCATTTATATTTCAAAAAATAAATAATGATTAATAAAAGAATAGTTCATCTCGATTTTTTAAGATTCACCGCAATTATATTGGTTTTACTCTTTCATTTGAAAGTTAAAAATTTTGACCATGGTTATTTAGGAGTTGATATTTTTTTTCTGATTAGTGGTTTTTTAATGTATGCATATTTCGTTAAAGAATTTAATAATAATAAAGTTAAGAAATTTTATATAAATAGAGCCTTCAGGATTATTCCGTTATATTTAATTTCTAGTTTTTTGCTTCTGTTGCTTTCTTTTTTTTTGGTAATCTCACCTCATGAATTTTATTTAATACTCAAACATTATTTATTTAGTAGTTTATTTATACCAAATATTGGTTTTTGGTTAGATGAATCATATTTTGGATCAATGACATTTAGGCCAGCTTTACATTATTGGTCATTAGGTGTTGAAATTCAATTCTACATTATATTTCCGATAATATATTTTTTTATTTACAAAAATTTAAATTCAATTGTAATTTTATTATTTATATTTTCTCTATTATTATATGTTGGTGTTAACCTTTTTTCTCCAAAAACAAGTTTTTTCTTTTTACCCACTAGATTATGGGAGTTTTTATTAGGAGTATATTGCGCAAAGTTTTATTTAAGTCAAAAAACTAATAATAATTATAAATTTATTGGGAATCTTGCTTTTATTTTAATTTTCTTTCTAATAATTTTAATTGGCTCAGATCTAATTTATGTAAGAGAAAAATATTATTTCTTACTTGTTATTTTTATTTGTTTAGCAACATCATTAACAATGATTTATGGCTTAACAGAAACAATTTTTAATTTTAACCTTGTTTATAAACCAATAAAGTTAATAGCAAAATATTCATTTTCTATTTATATTGTTCATTTCCCCATCATTTCATTTATTAATTATTATCCATTTAAGGGAAATAATTTTAATTTTGAAAATGATACTTAT
>MDTE01024779.1_pt1 | contig 10835 bp, 9 predicted proteins | sample 811231 | NCBI WGS metagenome assembly MDTE01 (sample SAMN05326651, study PRJNA326480) | marine metagenome | isolation source: seawater | place: Indian Ocean: Red Sea | collected 2010 | reverse complement strand
GACCTGTTCATCTATGAATCAAGAAAAATATCATTTGGAAGTTGATATACGTCGTGCAACCAAAGACATGGAAACTTCTCAAACCGAACTTGAAAAACTCCGTGATGAAGAACAGAAATTAATTGAAACGTCAGGTACATCTGTGGACCGAATGCAGGAATTTGATACTAGTCTTGAAAACCTCAATTCCAAAGATCGTGAACAAACAAAAGAAATTTCTTCTCGTGAGCGTACCGCTGATTCACTAAATCGTGATCTGACAGATCTGCGTCAGAAAGAATCTAAAATTACCTCACTTCTTGCTACGTTTGGTTTTGATGTCAGTATTGAAGTATTTGATGTAGAATCTACAATTTCATCTCTTGAATCTGAACAGAACCGTATTCGTAACTCTCTAAATGCTGGTGCTCCTCAACAATATGTAGAAATTTCAAATGGCTACAAGTCATCTTCATCTAAAAAGAACATGCTTGAAAAAGAGCGTAATACAATTGTCGCATTCATTGAATCTGTTGAAAAAGACAAACGGCAAACATTCTTGGATGCGTTTGATATAGTTGATACCCAAGTTAAAGATGCATTCTCAAAGATGACGGGTGGAACTGCTTGGCTTGAGATTGAAAATGAGGATGATATTTTTAACTCTGGACTAAACTATCTAATTCAATTCCCTGGAAAGCCAAAAAGAGAATCTACGTCAATTAGTGGTGGTGAGAAAACACTTGCGGCAACAGTATTTGTGTTGGCCTTACAAAAACTAAACCCATCGCCATTTTACATGTTTGATGAGGTTGATGCGCATCTTGACGCCCCAAATGCAGAAAAACTCTCCAACATTATTAAAGAACGTTCAGAAGGTAGTCAATTTCTGATGGTATCTCTTAAAGACTCTGTTGTAGAAAAGGCACGTTTGATTTATGGCGTTTTCCCAAAACATGGTGTATCTCATGTCATAAAATATAAAGATAAACGACTCTTGGCATCAATGTCAAATCAAGACTAATATCTTTACTTTTGTAAAATAAAAAAAAAGAAGATGACTACTGCAAAACTTTTGCAATAGCTAAAATCGTTTTATGATCACTTGGTGTACAATCTGTCTTGCTTAAACAATTACCTATGTTGTATTCTTTTCCCTCTGAATCAATAGGAGGCATTAGATAATCGTCATATTCGGCATATATTGTATCTCCAGGTTTTGCAAGTAGTTCTTTTCCATTAGATTCATTTTCTGCAGTTAGATAGAACACTAGAGGGTTTAGTTTTTTATCAAATTCAATTTGTATGCCAGCTGGATCAGAATCTGAATAAACTCTAGTTTTTACTGTCGCTTTATCTTTTGGTGTTCCTTTAAGATCTTTGTCTGTTACTTTGACTACAATTCGTTCATCAAATTTATAGTACTCTTGGCTGAATTTGATTTCAGCTTCACTCATACTATATTTTGCTGATTTCGATACAACCTCGTCAGGATCATCATTGTATTGCCACCAGACAGTTAATGCACCAGCTTGTGTTGATTCCAATTTTGCTGCTTCTCTATGAGATGGTTTACTTGTTCCTTCAGCCATGTTTTTACATGCTGAGCCGCCAAAACCAGTTTCTTCTATACCGTCACCATTTACATCTAAATCCATGCCTGCAAGTTTTATTCTACCATAGAACAATCCTGTATCTGGACCTGTTTCTGCAAATCCACAAGGACTTAGTGAGCGTACTGCTCCGGATTCCCCTTCAGAATTATTGCGAACGATAACTCCGATTGGTTCTTCAGAGCTGGTTCCAATCACATCAATCTTGTTTGAATCTTCATTCCACCCTGGAGCATAAATCATCACATTGATTTTAGTATGCCATCCATATCCGTCATATTTTTCATATTTCAAAAATGTTCCTAAATCTTTTGTATTTTTTGAGCCAAACCACATCTGTACTTCTGGGCTGTATGCTTCTGCAGATGGAATCATCATCAATACAGTTGATGTAAGAAGTATTCCTGAAAGAAATGCTACTGACGTTACGGCAGATATTTTTTGAAGTCTTTTTTTCTGTGTCATTGGAAATATTCTTGTTAGATCATGATATATCATAGTCGTTGATTCCATGTCATTGTATTACATTCTGATTTTATGTTTTGATAATTAGATGCAAATAATTTATTAACATTCTTACTTCTTAAAACAATTATTTAGATTATGTTCTGATAACATCGATATACGTAATTCTATATTATAAAAATATAGAATGTTAAATGAACATTTATCTCTCAAATTGCCACTTATAACAAATTGCAAAAACCATCTAATTATTTTGCGTATATCTTAATTCCGTTATTTTTCTTTTCTGGAATGGTCTTAACATCATTCTCTGATGAGCCAAAAGAAATCCAAATGCAAGTTGAAGCACCTCACATGGAATTTGAAGATGCGTCTGAAGAAAAAATGAAAGACAAAAAAAATAATTCTTCAGAAAGAAATGCGATGACAGAATTTATTACCGGAAGTCAATACTCTCTAAATGGAATTCCATTATTCATTAATACCCCTGACGGAATTACATTAAATGAAAAATTAATTGAACAAAAAGAATTAGAAAAATTGGAGGCGATTCATGGGGAAAAATTTTGGGAACGCGTTGAATTATTGACTTGGGATCATTATGGATTAGCTGAAGCAATGCTTAATCCATACACAAAAAACTCATATCATCAAAATGGAATTAAATATGATTCTAATGCAAATTCAAATTTTGAATACTTTGCGTTAGAGCGAGGATATGATCCAAGAGATTTAAAAAGTTTACCAAATGATGTTTTCTCTCCCAAAAAAGCATCACTCGCAAGAGCAATAATGGAGGATATTTTGAATGCAAATTCCAACGATTTTGATTTAGACTCGATGAATGAACTTGATTTAAGATTAATTGCACCAAACGCATTCTTCTTGAATGAAGAACAAAAATCGCAAAGATACCATGATGATATTTCTCACAGAGCAAGTAATACACTAGATAATTTCTTACCCTCGCTTTCTAGTTCCTCATCCGGTGATGACAATTCTTTACAAAACTCTGATAATGGAGTAAATGAATCAGATAGACCAATAACTCAAATGCCAAACAGTGGGAAGAATGCTTCTTATGCTTCTACTTCCACGCCTCAATCAAAACAACCTAATGAAATTTTCCAAAATACCGATCATATTAAAAAAATAATATCCCAAGAAGATTTTGAACCAAATTATCAAACTCAAGAGACAATGAATTTTCCATTAACTGAAATTCTAATTTCAATAATTGTGGTGATTGTATCTGTATTTACTGTAATCATTATTCATAGATTGAGAAAACCAAAACAAAAATTGATCTTTCCAGTAAAATCTGAAAAATTAGAGATCGATTATGTATTGGAAACCCAAAAATTATTAATTATTGCAAGAGAAAAATATGAATCTAGTTATATCAAAGATGCATACGAAAAATTTTCTCAAGCTATCAGATTCTATTATACACACAAATTACGTTTAGATAAAGAGATTACAGCAATCGAATTACTTAATCAAATGGCTGATATTGATAAAACAGAATATCGACTTGTTCAAAATTCTCTTGCTCTTTGTGGTATCATAGAATTTGCAAAACATAATGAAAAAGAAAATGAATTTCAGAAATGTATATCAAACTTTACAAAAAATATAGAACGCAAATCTAAGGATCTTGAAACATAATGACAAGCCAAAAAATTAAATTTTCTGTATTTTTAATTGCCTTATTAGTATCATCTTCAATTCCTACAATATTTGCCGAAGAAGAACGCTGTACTGAGAATTGTTCAATTGAAGAAGATGCAATGATCAAACCAGACATAGAACGACCAAAATTCTATCAAGAAATTGCACCTGACATTCACATTGATTTTTCAAATAACGATGGTTGGGAAGGATTGGATGATAATAATTATTGGAAGATATTTCAAGGGGAAGGACATTTCTTTCTAAAGCCAGGCATACAACAATTTGATTCTGCAACACTAGATCTTTTATCATCTATTGATTCCACAGAAATCGGTAGTGAATGGATATTGCGATATAAACTCTCTATAGATGGGTTTCAACAAAATTCAACTGAAAAATGGTCAGAATTGCTAATAGGCCTTTTTGATTCAAAAACTTCTGTAACTGCCAATCAATGGGGGCTCGGTGTGGCATTTCTCAATGGAGCTAATCAAAAACTGACACATGTCATGTATGATTTTGGTACCTATAATGAATGGCATTGTTGTCCAACAAAAGCTGAATTTCAGAAGCAAGAATCATTTTTGAATAAAAAGAAAACATTCTGGATTGAATATGTACGCTCGGGTGATGATTTTTCTGTAAGACTTTTTGAGGATCATGATTATCGCAAATTAATTGAGGAACAAACTGCAACAGGGTGGGAAACAGAAGATCTACGATATCTACGAATATTCCCTTTAGTTGAAGATCCAATATCTAATGGAGTTATTTCTGGTACAATTGATGATATCAAATTCTACAATTACCAAACAACTGTTTATCTTCCTGACAAGAAACCCTTGCCTGAGGAATTACAACCTAAAACTATGAAAGAAATGTTAAAGGAGGTTTATGGAGATGATTACACTGATGAATTATTGGAAGAAAAATCAGATCTAATATTTGAAGAATTATTTCCCACTCAAGAAGAAATTGATACGCTAAAACCTGTAATATGGAAATACCATGAAGGAAAAAATACTCCAATATCTTTTATAAATACTGATTCGATTAATTCTCAAAAAGTACTAAAAGATTTTTCTAGAGAATTTGATGCTGTTCACGCTGAATTTGAAGTTCCATACACCATCATGCAAATTTTTCAATTTCCGTCTAATGCACTAGCAAAGAGTTTCCTTGAAGAACAAGTTTATGTAAAAAATGTTGTAATTGATGAAACTATAACCGAAGAAGATATTGCATATGATGATTATAGCTATGAGAGAATTTTTCAAAGTGCAGATATGAGTGGAACATCAAAAGAAACAGGTGATTGCCTATATGATAAGACAGTAAATGTTACTAATGCAATTGGTGATGAAACTCATTTTGTCCAATGCGTGCTGGATGATAAAGTCATACAAGTGTTCATGTATGAAGATTACACGACGATTGATGCAAATTTTGCATTTTCAATGATGGATATTATACTTGGAAATATTAATGCGGATAATTATAAATCAGTCAAAAATATTCTGGAGTTGGATAATATGCCTAGTTCATTTCCTCCTCAAAATACAATAAATGATGTTACTCCAAAAGAATCTACTCTTCCTGAAAAGGAAAAAATTGATCAAACACCATCTAATAACAATCAATCAAAAAGAGAAAATATTGATCCTGAATTAGGAGGTTCATCAGTTGGAATAACTAATTTTTCATGCAAACAAGATGATTTTGGAACCGTAAACATGTTTGGTCAATTTGTTAATGGGGAAAATTCATTTGAAAAAGTTCCAGTTCGTATAATAATTGAATCGTACGATGGTGAAATCTTGGCATTTGGACAAGAAAACATTCTGAAGGTTAATCCATTTGAGGATAGAGAAATTGAAGGTTATGTATTCTTAGATGCCCCATTTTACAAATGCTATGCAACTGTTGATTGGGAAAGAACAAAATAATATAATTTTTGAAATAATCAATAAAAAATTAAAATTAATGAATATTCACATTCCTAAGAAATTATTTTTCAGATAATTTTCTAATGTATGAAATAATTCCTGTATAATCAATATTTCCAAATCCTGCATCTGTTGCATCTGTGTAAATCTTTCTTGCAATATCTGCCATTGGTAGATTTGCATCAAGGGATTCTGCAGTATCGTTGATTGTATCTAGGTCTTTTTTTAGATTTGCAAGAGTAAACGTTGGTTCTACACTATCGCTGATCATTTTGTGTGCCTTTCCCTCACTCATTCCTGTCTTGAAATAAGTGGAATTTAATATTTTGAGAAATATTTCTGGGTCAAATCCTGCTTTTTTTGTTAATGTAATTCCTTCTGAAAGTGCCAATGCTAGCATTGCAATTTGCAAATTCATTGCAAGTTTTATTGAATGTGCAGTTCCTGTCTCGCCCAAGTAAAATGTTTGTTCTGCTATTGATTCAAAAACACTCTTGAATTTCTCAAAAATTTTTTTTTGTCCTGATGCCATGATGATAAGCTTTCCATTGACTGCAACATTTGGCCCTCCCATTACTGGAATTTCCATGTAATCTATCTGGTTTTCTTGAACCTGTTTTGAAATCTCTTTTGTAGAATTTGGATTAATTGTACTCATATCTGCAATACACATTCCATCATGTTTTCCATCCATTATTCCTGCATCTCCAAAAATCACTTCTCTCACTGCATCTGCATCTTTTACTATTGTAATTACTAAATCCGAGTATTCTGCAACCTGTTTAGGCGAATTAACAATGGAAGCCCCTTTTTCTTTTAGTTTTTTTGTTTTCTCTATTGTTCTATTGAATGCAATTACCTCATATCCTACATCTATTAGATGGCAACCTACTGCTTCGCCAAGCATTCCTGTTCCAACAATTCCAATTTTTGTCATCTTCTTTGTTCCTCCACAAGTTCCCAGTCATCTTTTCCAAATCTCGTCGCTGTGAATTTTAGATGTCCTATCACTCTGTCGCCTTTTCTTACCATTGCAAAATCTGACTTCTTTGTACTGTAGATTTTTTCTTTGGCTTTGTATCCTCCTTCTATAACCTTCACTCTGAATTTCTTACTTGCTTTAACTATCAAACTTCTGGCAATCTTAACATCTCCCATCCATGAGAACATTTCAAACGTTCCAAAATTTTCTGTCTTGATGGTATAACCATATAATCTTGCTTCAAATTTTTGTTTGCGTTTCTTCGCCTCCTCATTCATCCATTCTACAAGTATTTCTCCAGAGCCTTTTTCTGCACCAAAAGTTTCAGATTCTCTCATACATAATCTCCTATTTTACTATACATGAAGTTATCTTGGCGGTCCCCAGGTTTCTTCAATAATCATTTTTCCATTTTTGGTAAAAACAAAATATTTCTTTCCACATCTAAAACATTGCCATTCAAATTTTCCACCACTCTTTTTCTGATATTGCATAGGAAGCAAACATGTAGTGCAATCAAGTGATTCTGGTAATTCGTTAGAATCTATTACAGGTAATTCTCTATTGTTAGAATCATCCATTATTTTTCTATAATTTTAGAACGATATTTGTCTTGTTAATACTGAAGTTGTATAGTACAACTGTAGTTCTATTGTGATCCTTATTATATTCTCAAGAATAAAAAATAATGAATCACATGACTGTAGAATCGTCATATCAATCCACAAATCCTGAAATACAATCTCTGACTGAACAGTCAAAAAATTATGCTGAACAAATAATGGCGATAGTTGATGAAGTACAAAAAGTCATTGTTGGTCAGGAAGAAATTATAAAAAAATTGGTAATTGCAATGATGGCTGATGGACATGTTCTCTTAGAAGGGGTTCCTGGATTAGCTAAAACCAAGATGGTTGACACTCTTTCAAAAACACTTAGTGCAAATTTTTGTCGAATACAATTTACTCCTGATTTACTTCCAGCTGATATAATTGGAACAAAAATCTATGACAATAAAAAAGAAAAATTTACTACAGAAAAAGGTCCAATATTCAGCAATCTAATCCTTGCAGATGAAATTAACCGTGCACCACCAAAAGTCCAATCTGCATTACTTGAAGCAATGCAAGAAAGACAAGTAAGTATACACGGGGACACTTATGAAATTGAAAAACCCTTTCTTGTTCTTGCAACACAAAATCCAATTGAAAGTGAAGGAACTTACAGATTACCTGAAGCTCAAATTGATAGGTTTGCATTAAAACTAATAATTGATTATCCTTCAAAAGATAATGAGAAACTAATCATACAACGTAACACACAAGAAACAAAACCTATTGTAAACAATATTGCATCAAAGGAAAAAATTATTGAAATCCAAAAATTTGTTCAGAAAATTTATGCAGATGAAAAAATTGAAGAATATGTTTCAAGTATTATAGATGCAACTAGAAATCCAAAAAATTATGATCTTGAATTAGACAATATAATAGAATTTGGTGCATCTCCTCGTGCATCAATCTGGTTGATTTTAGCAGCAAAAGCAAATGCATTACTTTCTAGTCGTGGATTTGTTATTCCTGAAGATATCAAATCTGTTGCACATGATGTTTTACGTCACAGAATAATCTTAACATTTGAAGCAGAGGCTGAAGGTAATACTTCAGATGATTTGATTAATAAAATATTAGAAAAAGTGCGTGCTCCATAGATTCAATTGTCTGAAATCAAAGATCTACTAAAACGCGTTCAGGAACTTGAAATCAAAACCAAGGGGTTGGTTGATGGAATGATGGCAGGAAGCTATAAATCAAAAATTCGTGGTAGAGGAATTGAATTTTCAGAAGTTAGGGAATATGTGGTTGGTGATGATGTCAGACACATAGATTGGAATGTCACTGCACGTACGAACAAACTACATGTAAAAGAGTTCATTGAAGAACGTGATCTACGGGTTTATGTCATTATGGATTATTCTGCTAGTAGTGAATTTGGATTTACCAAAAGTAAAAAATCAATTGGGCATGAAGTTGCAGCTTCTATAATATTTTCTGCAATGAAGAATAATGATAGTATTGGGCTTGGAATATTTACTGACACTCTTGAACAGTTTATTCCTGCAAGAAAAGGCAGGAAACACAGTATGATCTTATTACGAAATCTTCTATCTCATAAAATTAAAAGTAAAAAAACAGATATTGAATCTTCATTATTACAATTACATCACATTTTAGGTCAACACAGTGTTGTTTTCATAATATCTGATTATATTTCCCCCAGTTTCATACGTCCGTTAAAATTTCTTAACAATCGCCATGATGTAATTTTGGTAAATCTTTCTGATATTCGTGAATCTGAATTGCCTGACATTGGATACACTATGCTTGAAGATATGGAATCTGGAGAACAGTTGTTAGTAAACACATCTGATACGAACTTTAGAGAAGCATTCACAAAAAACTCTCTAGAAAATTCTCAAAAAATCAAAAATGATATTACAAAAATCAAAGTTGAAATGGTGAATGTCTCCGAACAAATTCCATTTGATAAGGCATTAAGAAAATTCTTTGATCAGAGGATGAGGCGTTAGACATGGATTATGAATTTGGATACTGGTATGTTTTACTTGCATTGTTTGTACTTCCTGGATTTTACTATCTGTACAGGTTTTACACAAAAACAAAAAAATCCAACTCACTAAAGTTTAGTAATTTACAACTAGTCAAAGATTCAATTTCGTCTCAATCACAATTGAGAAAACATCTTCCATTTATTATGATTCTAGTTGCTGTTTCTTTAATAATAATTGGTCTTGCTGATCCTCGCATTCCTCTTGAAAATGTTCAGGAAGGGGTTAATGTTGTACTTGTTCTTGATGGTTCAGGCAGTATGGCTGCAACTGATTATCCTCCCACAAGATTGGAATCTGCAAAGGCCGCTGCAGAAATTTTGGTTAATAACTTGGAACCAAATGATCATGCTGGAATAATCTTGTTTGAATCTGGTGCAACCACTGTTTCATATCTTACACCTTTTAAACAAAAAACTATTGATGATTTACAAGCAATTAGGCAAAGAGATGGAGCGACAGCAATAGGTGATGGTTTAGTTTTGGGCGTAGATATGGCAGACTCGATTCCTAACAAGAAAAAAGTTGTAATTTTACTTAGCGACGGTGATCATAATGCTGGTGTTGTAACTCCAAATGAGGCTGTTCAATATGCACTTCAGAAAAAAATCCAAATTCATACAATTGGTATGGGCTCTGAAGAACCTGTGTTATTAGGAACAAACATCTATGGAAATCCTCTGTACGCTGAATTAAATGAAGAAGAATTAATTGCTATAGCTTCCTCTGCTAACGGAAATTACTACAAATCTGTTGACAATAATAGTCTTAATGAAATTTTTGAAGATATAAGTGATGAAATTGATAGAGAACTTGAACAAGTCAGTATCAAAGATTGGTTCTTAATTGCATCGGCAGTAATTCTAGCTGCTAATATTTACATTGTATACGGTAAATATAGAATTGTGATATAATTTTGCAAAAATCTGTTCAAGTTTGTATATTGCTATTAGGAATAATTCCATTTTTTGGAACTACTGCTTTTGGTGGCGGTGGATTTGTTTCTCCACAAAGTAATCATGTTTTTGGAATTAATTCTGGATTAATCATACAAGAAGTTGATGAGAATGGTAATTCTGTTTTCATGCAACATGTATTAGAAAACAATTATGGTACTCCAGTTGATGTAACAATTTCAAGTTTCCAAAGTGCAGATTTTCTAAAAATTGATCAAACCTGTAAAACTTTAACACTATTTACAAATCATATTCTTGTAATCCCTTATTCACCTGTCCCTCTTTCTGACTTAGGACGCTATCTAATGTTACCTGCATTGGCCCAATATGAACATCCTGAAACCTTTGAAGAGTCTGAAATTTTTCTCAAAAAATATGGTCTAATATTGGATGATGGAGAAAATGCTGGTTTTACCACCTCTGTTGATTTTTCATGTGATGATGTTTACGTTACAATGAATCCGCGGTATGAACATGCATTTGATGATAATCTTGGAATGCAAAGTCAATCTGGTTCATCTACACAACAAGGTGGACAACAACAAGGTGGACAACAACAAGGTGGACAACAACAAGGTGGACAACAACAAG
>MDTE01017228.1_pt1 | contig 10835 bp, 11 predicted proteins | sample 811231 | NCBI WGS metagenome assembly MDTE01 (sample SAMN05326651, study PRJNA326480) | marine metagenome | isolation source: seawater | place: Indian Ocean: Red Sea | collected 2010 | reverse complement strand
TTTTACAAGTTACCTTGTTCGCATCTATTCATGGCAGGTTATTTTAGCCGAAAACGGAGTGATCAATGCCGCCCTAGGATATTTAGGGATAAGCCCTTTTATAATGCTTAATACAGTTGTTGGCACTCTGGTTGGTTATTTGACTCTTGCGTTACCATTAGTCGTAATTTTACAAACCCTGTCTCTGTCCAATATTGACCGATCCCTCATTGGGGCTGCAGAGAATCTCGGCTGTGGAAGGTTAAAGGTAGTATTCACTGTAATTATCCCATTAGCAAAAATCGGGCTCATCATCGGCGCGGTATTTTGCTTTATATTATCATTTGGTGACTTTGTAAGCCCCTACTATCTTGGTGGATCAAAACCACCAACGTTAAGTATTTTGATTATCGACACAACAAAATCAGGACAACAATGGCCCCGCGCAGCCGTTGTAGCGGTTAGCATGATCCTAACCTTGCTCGTAGTTGCATTTGCAGCAGTCACTGCAGCATATAGGAAGCGCACATGACTGCAACCCGCACCGCTTCGCTATTCTTCAAGAGTTATATTTTCCTGGTATTTGTCTTTGTTTTTGCACCAATTCTGGCAAGCTTCATTTTTTCCTTTAACTCAGACCGCTTCCCAACAATACCGCTCGGAAACTTTACCCTTCATTGGTATAAGACAATTTACCATGATAAGGATGTATGGGATGCGCTTTGGATATCAATAACAAGTGCAATGAGCGTTTCCATCATTGCCACCTTTATTGGCTTTTGCACGGCCTACACTGACTATCGTTACAATTTTTTTGGAAAGAGTGCCTACCTGGCGCTCGCCCTTCTTCCTCCAACAATTCCTCTTGTTATAATGGGCCTCGCTATGCTTGCATGGTTATCTCATATTGGTATGTCTGGACGCTGGTATTCAATAATCATTGCACATGTGGTTTTATGCACACCTTTTGCAATGGCAATAATTCGGATAAGACTTGCGCAACTTGATTCAAGTGCTGAGGCGGCAGCCTGGAACCTAGGGGCAAGTGAGTGGCGGACCATGAGAGAAATTATAATACCATTTAGTTTGCCGGCAATCATCTCTTCTCTATGTTTGACAGCTGCCGTGTCATTTGACGAATTTGCGGTTTCTTGGTTTGTCTCGGGTTTGAACAAAACAATCCCAGTTATTATTCTTGAAGTACTGCAGGGGCAGGTAGATCCCCAGATAAATGCTATTGGGACTTTTGTGTTTCTTACTTCAATGACCCTGGTTGTTATAGCCCAGATTTTACTAATGACCCGTCAAGGTAAAGGTTTATCGCATGAATGACCCCCTTGTTGTCTTTAAAAATGTTGTAAAGCTATTTGGCGAATTTGTTGCCGTTAAAGAATTTTCGCTTGAGATCAAGAAAGGTGAATTTCTTGCCATTATGGGGCCTTCTGGGTGCGGAAAGACCACTACATTGCGCATGCTAGCGGGCCTTGACCAGCCAACTTCCGGTGAAATCCGCCTCAATGGAATGCTCATGAATGATGTCAAGCCATCTGAACGGGATACCCCCATGGTGTGGCAAACGTTGGCATTGTTCCCATTCCTTAATGTAATAAAAAATGTCGAATTTGGTCTGAAAATGAGGGGGTTTTCTGCAGATGAGCGCCGAATAAAAGCAATGACCTGGCTCAAACGCCTAGAAATCGAAGAATTCGCGTCCCGCGATATTTCGCAGTTATCAGGTGGTCAACGCCAACGAGTTGCTTTAGCGCGAGCTCTTGTTACTGAACCCAAAATCCTTCTCCTTGATGAGCCTCTCTCTGCTCTAGATGCACATCTTGTAATTCGAATGCAAAGCGTACTAACTAGACTTCAGCGGGAGCTTGATATTACGTTTGTCTACGTTACCCATAGCCAGTCCGAAGCTTTTGCAATGGCAGACCGGGTAGTAATCATGGCAAAAGGAGAGATCGAACAAATTGGCACGCCACGTGAAATCTACCGTGCACCGGCAAATCGGTTTATTGCTGAATTCATAGGGCGAAATAACATAATATCCGGTTCTATCCTTGATAAAAAAGAAAACCTTATCACGCTTAAGTCAAAGGCCGGACTTTTTTCAGTTTCGTCCCCCGAAAAGCTTTCTCTTGAGGTTGGAGAAAAATTAAATTTGGTTGTTAGTGCTGATGTCATTACAGTTTCTGAAAAAAAACCACAAGCTGATAATATCATAGAATGTTCGCTCATTGGTGAAGAGTTCATAGGTTCAATTGTAACTCTTTTTTTAGAAGCAAAAGGCGGTATTGAATTTAAGGCACAAATACAGCAACGGGAAATTCAAAACCTAGACATTCGGTCTGGCAGCCAACTTTTCTTGAGCTGGCCTACTGCTAGTGGTCATATTCTGCCAGAGTAAGGAGGTAAAATGATTCAAAATCCAATCCCCTGGCCTAATGGCGCAAAGTGTGCATGTGCAATTACGTTTGACATGGATGCTGACAGCCTAATCCACGTGTCCAAGCCTGTTGACGGTTATAATCGCTTGTATCCCATCACGATGGGAAAATACGGCCCTACTGTAGCGATTCCGCGCATTCTAGAGACATATCGAAGACTCGGTATAAAACAAACGTTCTTCATCCCCGGCTGGTGCATGGAACAATATCCGGGCGCTGTAGAAATAATTCTCAAAGAAGGCCATGAAATCGGCCATCACGGTTATATTCATGAAGACCCAACAGAACACTCGCCGACTGAACAAAAATATTGGTTTGAGCGGGCAACTGATGTGCATAAAAAAATGACTGGAAAAAAACCGCGTGGATACCGCGGGCCTGTATATAACGTCACTCAGAATTTAATTGACCTGCTGATAGAACACGAAATTCAGTATGACAGCTCGTTAATGGCCGATGATATCCCCTATCTCATGAAAACCACCTGCGGTGAAATCTATGAAGTACCGGTACACTGGGGAACGGACGATTGGCCGCCTTTTGCCCACTATTCAGAAATTGGCTACATGATGCCGGTCCGCAGTCCTTCGCAGGGTCTTTCCAGTTTCTTTGAAGAATTTGAGGCCCATTATGAGGCGAATGGATTATGGATGCCTATCTGGCATCCGTTCCTAACCGGGAGACTTGCAAGATGGAATGCTGTGGAAAAGTGGCTTGAAAATATTTTTGAAACGCGAGATGTTTGGTTTGCACCGTTAGAAGATATTGTCTCTTATATAAAAGATATAGTGGAAAAAGGTTCTTATAGTCCGAGAATAGAAAAATTGCCCTACTACACTCGCCCTCCGCACCTGGGATGACGTAAATCGACAATAAAACAAGGGAAATTTTATGTTAAGAGAGATAGATCAGAAATTTATTCGTGTCGCTTATGAAGAGGCAAAAGCAGGCTATGATGAAGGTGGCTGCCCAATAGGTAGTGTTTTAACTTCTGGAGAGGTTATCGTCGCAAGAGGTCGCAATAAGCGTGTCCAGGAAGGAAACCCAATCGCACATGGCGAAATGGATTGTCTTCGAAATGCGGGCCGGCAACGATCCTATCGCGGAATGACACTATATACCTCGCTTAGCCCATGTATGATGTGTTCAGGCACCATAATTCAATTTGGAATACCCCGGGTAGTAATTGGCGAAAATGAAACTTTTGGAGGGAATGAAAACTTTCTACTTGAACATGGAGTAGACGTGGAAATTGCAAATGACAGTGACTGCAAGAATCTAATGCAAAAATTTATTAGCGAAAACCCGGAGTTATGGGCAGAGGATATTGCAGAAGAAAAATCCTCTTAGTAATCATTACTTCAATTAATAAAAACAAACTGCCTTTTTTGTTAATATTTTCCTGACATTTTTTGGCTAAGATTTATCACTAAAAATATTTTCGAGCGGTTATAAGTTGCTTTCACATTTGTCCGCTCGTAGTCTTAATGATTGGCGAAAAGGCTTGGAGAAAATCGGATATGAGCAACAATAAACATATCGTTCTAACATCCCACCCACCGCAGAAACACTTGCGCCCGCACCCAATAAATTGGGGCGGAACGACACCGGAAGAGCGTGGCCCGGTAATAGGGTCACTTAACAATGCAAATGAAAGAAATGTAATAGGTGCTCACTCTGGCGGCTATGGTGTTTATAGAGCTCTAGCAATTGCTGCCGGCCAGCTAAACCCGATTCACAAACCCGATTTAACTAATACTATGCCGACTACTAGAATTGGACCACACCCCCAATGGGAAAACGAGGATAAAATTGTCTCACTTGATCCTTTCGGCCACCTTGTGGCGGAGTCTTTTAAAGATCTTCTTGATAAAGGCATTGATATTCGCCCGACTATCGCTGTTACCCGTGCCCGCATAGATTTTCCTGAGCTCCGTGAAGCTACGATTGCCGGGCGACTGGAGCCGGATGGCAATATTCTAATGGATGGGGGAGAAGCAAATGTAACCAAAGCTGCGATCGAACCGGTTTGGTATTTACCCGGAATAGCAAAACGTCTCGAAATTAGTGAGGTGGTCCTTCGCCGATCATTATTTGAATACACTGGCGGAATGTTTCCAGATCTAGTAACACGGTCAGACCTAAAGATTTTCTTGCCGCCAATCGGCAATATTTCTGTCTATATCTTTGGAGAGGTCGACGCACTTAGCAATCCCAAAATACCTCTCGCCTGCAGAGTGCATGATGAATGCAATGGGTCCGATGTGTTCGGTTCAGATATCTGCACCTGCCGCCCGTACCTGGCACACGGAATTGAAGAGTGTGTGCGGATGGCACAAAATGACGGGGTGGGTTTAATTGTTTATAATCGGAAAGAAGGTCGTGCATTAGGCGAAGTAACAAAATTTCTGGTCTACAATGCCCGAAAACGTGATCCTGATGGCGATAGTGCTGCTGCGTATTTTGAGCGAACTGAGTGTGTTGCAGGTGTACAGGACCTCCGTTTTCAAGATTTAATGCCTGATATCTTCAACTGGCTTGGGATTACACGTATCCACCGATTTATTTCCATGAGTAATATGAAATATGATGCTCTAATATCCCAAGGAATAACAATTGGCGAGCGCATTCCAATCCCTGATGAACTTATACCATCTGATGCTAAGGTTGAAATGGATGCAAAAAAGTCGGCAGGGTACTTTACTGATGAAACCGTTTCTACCCCCCAGAACGCTGAAGAAACAATAGGCCGGAAAATTGACGAATATTGAGAGCCCGGTGACTTCCCCAACTAAGCACTCTGCAGAATGGCTAATGACAACCGACGCTATTCGGAACCGTTGTTCTATTGTTTATGAAGCAGGCATATCGGATAACTTGGAAAATTTCAGTGTTAATTTAGAAAAATTAGATAATGCTGCTAGATACGTTGGTAAAACCATTCAAACCATTTATCCTGATTTGAAGATCCCATATCACGCTCGGTGGCGACACTTCAGCTCAGAGGGAAAAAATCGCTGGAAGGAACTATCAAAATCCCTTGATGGGGACCTTAATGAACGAGCTCGAATTGCTTTCGACCTAGTAGTAACTTCTGTTTTGCTTGATGCAGGCGCTGGACCTTTGTGGCGCTACAAGGACCCCGAAACTAGCAAAATTTTAACCCGTTCAGAGGGATTAGCTATTGCTAGCCTTCACGCATTTCAGAGCGGCCTTTTCTCCGGAGATAAGACACGACCCCTGAGAGCCGATGCTGACGGCCTCTTGGCTCTCACAAAAAGCACACTGGCTTCTGCATTGCAGATTACTGACGGAAACAAACTAGCAGGACTGGATGGACGCGTTCGCCTACTTAACAATTTAGGATCTATTCTTCACGAAAAAAAAGAACTATTTGGAAAATCTGACTGCCGCATCGGCAACCTTTTTGACTACCTAAAGTTCCACTCAAAAAACAACATAATTACTGCCAGACAAATTTTTTCTGCCATCATAACTGGACTAAGCGACATTTGGCCGGGGCGCGTCACCTTAAGTGGGATTAATCTAGGTGACACGTGGCATCATCCGGTCATAAACACAGGTGCTCCTTCGGAAGGCCTAGTACCTTTTCATAAACTCTCCCAGTGGCTTACATATTCATTAATCGAACCAATCGAAGAGGCTGGCCTTGAAGTAAACGGCATCAATGATTTAACAGCACTTGCTGAGTATAGAAATGGCGGGTTGCTTTTAGATTTAGGGGTGATTTCACCTAAACACGGTAGAGTGGAAGAGGAAGTACATATGTGTGGTAGTGAAGTTATTGTTGAATGGCGCGCCTTAACAATAATTATTATTGAAATGTTAGCAAAGCGTCTGCGAGAAATTCTTAATCTAAAGGAGCAAGAACTTCCTCTTGCTAAAGTACTTGAAGGCGGAACTTGGGCAGCAGGACGGAATATTGCCCAGCTAAAACGTGCCAACGGAGGGCCGCCGATTCAAATCGTGAGTGATGGCTCTGTGTTTTAAGATAAAACACTTCTTTAACTTTTGGGAGATTAAAAGTGCATAAAAATGTAACCCTGGTTGACCACCCTTTAGTGGTACACAAATTAACTTTAATGCGTGACAAACATACACCGTCGGCTGTCTTCCGTCAGCTCCTTAGGGAAATCAGCTTACTTTTGGCATATGAAGTCCTGCGTGACTTACCTACAACAGCAACAACCATAGAAACACCCCTCGCTGAAATGGAGGCTCCCATATTGAAAGGAAAAAAACTCGTTTTCACGTCTATATTGCGAGCTGGGAATGGTTTGTTGGATGGCATGCTCGATCTTGTCCCCTCCGCTCGCGTCGGCCACGTCGGACTTTATCGTGACCCTGAAACCCTCGCTGCTGTTGAATATTACCTTAAGATGCCAGAAAACGTCGGTGCAAGACGAATAATAGTTGTAGACCCGATGCTCGCAACCGGCAATTCAGCATCAGCAGCTGTTAACAGACTTAAGGAAATTGGAGCCGTTGACATAAAGTTTGTCTGCTTGCTTTCGGCTCCGGAAGGAATTAAAGCCTTTGCCTCCAGCCACCCAGACGTACAAATTTTCACGGCAGCAATAGATGATCAACTGAATGATCACGGCTATATTGTTCCAGGCCTGGGCGATGCCGGGGATCGCATGTATGGAACAAAATAACTATTTTTTTTCCAGGAATAGCTAGTCCGTGACCTACCATTTAACTTGCTTGAACAATACATGAATCGGCTTGAATTCCAAAAACTGTTAGGCAAAGAGGTCCCCATGGTTTTGCCTGTCATCCACGTTATTGATAAGCATCAAGTAGAACAAAATGTTCGTATAGCTTTAGAAGAAGGATGCCTTGGGGTATTTCTGATTAATCACGATTTTCCTTATGCTGAACTCCTGCCAATCATTTCTTACACTAGAAAAACTTTTCCCAGCCTCTGGCTTGGTGTCAATTTCTTAGGCGTCACTGGAAAGGATGCTTTTCCAGTTCTTGGAATGTTGAAAACTGAAAAAATTACTGTAAATGCTTACTGGGCTGATGATGCTCGCATAGATGAAAATAGGCCAGCACATGATCAAACGGAAGCCCGCAAAATATTGGATATAAAAATAAAATCTGGTTGGGAGGGGCTATATTTTGGGGGAACCGCCTTCAAGAAACAACGCCCTGTTGCTGAGGAAGATTTTTACAAGGCTGCACAGCTCGCATGCCAATATATGGACGTTGTTACCACATCAGGTATTGCAACTGGAAAGGCTCCTGATTTATCAAAAATACGCATGTTTCGGAAAGCATGTAAAGATCAGCCCCTCGCTCTTGCGTCCGGAGTAACGCCAGAAAATGTCGTTCAATATTCAAATTTTGTTGATGTTTTTATGGTGGCTACCGGCATAAATTTTGATGGAGATTTTTACAATATCGATCGATCTAATCTCCGAAACCTAATAAGAACTCTTAATAGCACCAGGAGAAAAGCTCATGTCAAAAAATAAGGGACCGCGCGATGACCGTTGGTATTTCCCACTTATGGCACCAAACACTAAGGGTGAAAAGTTTGCGTGGCTTGACCCTACGTCAATCTATATCAATGAAGAAGCTTTTTCAGATTTGTTAGATGATTTATGTGAACCGTTCTCGCGACATGATTGCGATCTTATCGCAGGATTGGACGCAATGGGTTTTGTCCTTGGTTCAGCGATAGCCACAAGACTCAAAAAAGGGTTCCTACCTATTCGCAAAGCTGGAAAGCTGTGCGTTGACACAGATAATGTACCATTCAAGAATTATTCGGGGCGACTTCAGGAACTAGAAATACGAAAACCTGCATTTCGCCCTAAAACCCGGGTGCTGCTTGTTGACCAGTGGATCGAAACAGGAGGTACAATGGGGGGGGCAATTGAGCTAGTTCAACGACAAGGCGGCTCTATTGCCGGAATTGTGGCTATTGTTATTGAAGAAAATCAACGAACAAAAAGTTACCGAGAAAAATACAAATGTGTTTCTGCCATCATTCCAGAAACCGAGTGGCAACGTCAAGCGAATGGCCAATTCTTTAAAAGTTTTAACAGTTACACTCCAGAGTTAGCTTTTCCACCCCTATCGCGATCAGAAAACATCTGATGTTTCAACTAAAAAAAGGCTGCTAAATCTTGAAGCGTTTCCTTGGAATCCACCGTATATCTTAAGCCTTAAAGGCAATACCTTGCGATGTCTTTAATCTAATATTTCAAAAAACGCTTCTACTGGGTTTCCTGCATTGACGGGCACCAGGTCCTGGGGACAGGCAGACATAACAACAACAGCATCAAGAACTGCCCTAAGAACAACATAGTCTCCAGGTTTCGAAACCGGCTCTTCCCATCCACAACTACCATTAGGTCCTATTGGAATATTCATCCAAAGGTTAAGGGGAGACGGGGTCTCTGCGCTCTCTAAACCGAGTTCACCCAAGGCAGCGTGAAGGTTGTCAGTGCAGTTTTCATGATACTCAGTACAACCAAGCTGCTCATATCGATAGACATCACAGGCAGCCATTATTGTATCATGGACGCCAGGTGACGTGTCTTCTTCAAAAATAAGAATGGGGCACCGTTTGTTGGTAAACAGTGGCTCACCTACCTTCGGAAAGATGCTGTTTAATTTTTGGTGCATGTGTTCATTCGAAAGGAATTCGCTGATGTCTGCTGCGTTAAATGCCCAGGTATCAACCACCTGATGACCATGCTCATTTATTATTTTGATAGCCTGCCCTTTTGCTACTTTAGCAGCCTTGCCACCCCGTGCCGGAATTTTAATCATATCAAGTAACTTCTCTTTTCCACTAATTAGCCTGGATTTTGTAAAATATTCAACTTGTTGTCCTAAACATACAGCAAATCCTTTAAGTGTTCACTAAAAATCATGCTTACCACCTAGGTAAAAGCCGTTTGGGCGAAAAACTACGTCCCAGTTTTTTCTCACGAGCAAAAACATAAATTCCTGCACCTACTATTAAAAGGATTCCAAACCAAGTCCATTTAGTGGGAAAGTCACCCCAAATCAGCCAGCCCCACATTATAGCAAGCGGTAACGCAATATATTCAAAAGGCGCCAGAATAACTGGACTAGAAACTCGATATGCCTGAGAAATACTGTATCCAATGAAGGCTGAAGTTACGCCACAACCAATAAAAAATTTTATGTCTCCGTATGCAGGGTAAACCCATGCCCGAAGCAAAAACTGAGCGCTTTTACTATCAAAATTCTGACTGTAATCCCCATCCCCAACCAAAACCCAAAAGCAAAGGCTTATGAACATTAACAAACCCTGCACATATATTGCTAGAACTGACGCACTCTCAGTTACACCCAGACTGCGCGTCAACACATTCATCGCGGCATACGCGAGCGCCGCAACCAAAGGTAACGCAATTGTCAGGCCTGATATCTGGTACGTATTGTAGGTTATATGGGGCCATGCAGTTAATACAATGCCACTAAAGCCAACCGCTAATGCCAGTGTCCGCCTGACCCCAACTTTTTCTCCGAGAAATGTTGCTGATAGAACTGTAATAAAAAGGGGAGCAACAAAAAACAGTGTGGTTGCTTCAGCTAATGGCATAGCTGCTAGCGCACAAAAGAAAAACATATTAGCCAAAAATAAAAGAAAACCCCGCAGTAAGTGTAATTTAAAGTGATCTGTCCTGAGCTTTCGAAACCCTCCCTCAAATTGCAATATACCCAAACAAACCGTAACCCCTACAACGGATCGGATTAATATGATTTGATGAAGTGGGTATGTCGCTGATAGCATTTTTATCAATACGTCTTGTATCGATATGCATACCATCCCAACAACAATAAAAAAATATACCAAGAGGAGGGTTATTTATAAACCGGGACATGCTTTAACTCTTCAAAAAGATTTGCATTTAAAAATAATTCCTAGGAGAAAGATTTCTTTGGTATCTAGAGAAAATTTAAAACAGTATTGTTCGAATTAATTGGCCTAGGAACCGCGCGGGTTCTGATTTACTTTACTCCATAGCACATAGGCGTTATCGTTACGTTAATGCAATAAAGACCATTCGGCTGTTTGTACGTTTGAGGTATTCATGACTACCAGAACTGTTAGCAAACTAGCAGCTCCTTTCAGGGTAATAATTTTAGCATTAACGAGCATATCCCTATGGTGTATGGTCTATGGAAAAAGTATTCTGGCTAATGAATTTTCTGGATCCAAAAATGCACTGTACAATAAAACTTATGAACAATTAATTGACAAAAGAATCCTTCTAGCCGAAAAGAAAAAGAAAAAGAAAAAGAAAAAGAAGAAATCAGAACAAGATTCTAATACGGTTCAAGGCTCTAGCGAAATCCTCCCCAGTGCAATCCCAAAACGTCGCGGCCCCCCTT
>MDTE01063805.1_pt1 | contig 10836 bp, 13 predicted proteins | sample 811231 | NCBI WGS metagenome assembly MDTE01 (sample SAMN05326651, study PRJNA326480) | marine metagenome | isolation source: seawater | place: Indian Ocean: Red Sea | collected 2010 | reverse complement strand
TTTGTATTTTGGTCCTTTATTAGTGGTTAATTGTTGGTTAGTAGTTTATACATGGCTTCATCATACAGATTCAGATGTACCTCATCTTTCAAACACAGAATTTTCCTTTATGAGGGGAGCATTTTTATCTATTGACAGGCCTTACGGAAGAGTCCTGAATTTTCTTCACCATAATATAGGTTCTAGCCATGTCGTCCATCATGTATGTCCAACTATCCCTCATTATCATGCCAAAAAGGCAACTTTCTTAATTAAAAAAGCCTTTAAGAAAACATATCTTTTTAATCCTGATCCAATACATAAAGCTCTTTGGAATATTGCTTGCAATTGCGTTGCTGTTAAATCAGATATCAAGAGAGGAAGATATATATGGCAATCTTCATACAAAATAGGGGATTAAATACACAATATATATAAATTTTTTCATCACATTAATTTACGCAAATCTGAAAATAATATAAAAGAATTAGCAAAAACAAAATTTTCATCCTAAAAAACGACTTAATAATTAAACATTTCTATGAGCGGCGACAATTTGCATGGTAAGCAACCTATAAAATTTTATTCTGAAAAAATAACACTTACAAAAGTTGAATTATTAGAAAGACAGTTGATCTTGGGAGAAAAAGTTTCAGATTTAGATCAAAAGCATAAAGAATGGAGCAAAAAACTATCAGGTTAATCCTCTAATCTGAAGCATTCTTAAAACTTAATTAATAATTGTATTTAATTTATCAAGAAATTTTTTTAAAAATTATTGAAAAATTATTTGCGGGCATTTTAACAATATCTTCCTGAGAAAAACCATTTTTCTTACTCTCATCACAAACTTCCTCAAGATTTTTAATCCCCCAAAGATCATTTTGCATTTTCAATGAATTATCAAAAAAATAATTACTTTGACTTGTATGCTTATTACAAATTTTAAATGGCCCATACAACAGCAAAAATTGTCCCTTTTTAAGTAATTTTCCTGACTCCCTAAAGAGGGCTACAGTACAAGACCACTCTGATATATGAATCATATTTATAGAGACTATTCCTTGCATATTATGAGCTAATCTCAATGGAAGTTTCCAAGGAATTTTTTCTACATCAATATCAAGAGGTTGAGGCATTTTCTTAGTTAATCCCTCATACTCAATCCAAGAACTTATACTTTTCCTATGTACTAACTCTGGATCACTTGTTTGCCAAATTATTTCGGGAAAGCGTTTTTGAAAAATTACTCCATGCTCTCCACTGCCACTCCCAATTTCCAAGATTGAACCTTTTTTTATGATTCTTGATAGTAGATCACCAATGCAGCCTCTGTTTCTTTGAGTTGCCGAAAAAAAAAGTCTATTATCCAAAATTAAAAAAATTGACCATTTCGATACAAAGAATGATTCTTAAATCATTTATTATTTAACCTTTTTTAAGTTTGGAGACTTAAAAAACATTATTTTGATGCTAAAGAATAATATTGAAACTGTAAGGGCAGGCAAAATGTAAAGTATTAAATCAGAATCCATAAGAGATGGAATTCTTCCAAAAATTAAATGCATGTAATAAGTTGCAATTGACATTAATTCATATGTAAATCTAATTTATTTGTAGCAATTATTTGAATTCTAAAAACTATTTTGAATCAAAATCTAAAAATCCTCACTAAAAAAGAGTCAGCCTGTATCCCTACTAGCTGACTCTATCAATATATTAATTTAAATTACCTTTAAATGAGGATTAAGCTCTAAAAGTAAAAGATAATAGTCTACATTTTTTTGTTTTTAATTTAAAAATGACATAACCCAAAAAAAACTATTAGTGTATTTTTCGATACACAATTGTAGCAGTTTTTTCTAGATTGCCTGATTTAACATGAAGATTAGACTTTTTTCTTTACAATAAGAAATAAATATGTTATATTTGTATACAAATTACATTATCAAAATGACTCCAGAAGCAGAACGTTTTAATGGTTGGGCAGCAATGCTAGGTTTCGTTGCAGCAGTCGGTGCATACGTAACTACAGGTCAAATCATTCCAGGCTGGTTTTAATGAAAAATAACGAGCCAAAAATAATTGAAAAAGAGAAAGTCGTTGCTGAAAAGATAAATGGAAGATTTGCTATGTTGGGCTTTATAGCTCTTGTTGGGGCATATCTAACAACTGGTCAAATCGTTCCAGGCCTGATTTAGGTTTATTTTTTTTCCAAAAAGAGTCTAATTTAAAATTAAATTATGCTCTTTTTTAGCAGTAGGTTAAAACTATTATTGGGCTAAATTGAACAAACATTCATTAACGTAATAATTTTTTTTTAATTTAAAAAGCCTTTAAGCAACAATACCAAAAATTTAATAAGCTAAAATAAAAAACAAAATCAAAAAGTACAAAAACTGATAAAAGTCAGTAATAATAAATTTTATACTTTTCTACTTTTAATATTAATAATTATTTGGTAATTAATGCTATCTTTGTCTAGATAATTAGAGGAATTAATGAGAGTAAAGCTTGAACCGGACACAGCCTTCATAGGCAAAAAGTTCGCCTATATATTCCTTGGAATAATTTTCAGCTTAAATGCTGTAACTTTTATTTGGTTTTTTTTATTTTCAAATTATAAATAAATTATCACTTTGAATAAGGCAAAACTTTATTTAAAGTTCAAATATATTGTTTAAAAAAAAATTAATTATTTACCTTTTAAAGCAAAAGTTTATAACAACAATAATTTAAGTGTTAAAAAACACCTGGAATGATTTGACCAGTTGTAATGTATGCTCCAAGCAAAGCAACAAAACCTACCATAGCCCAACGGCCGTTAACTTTTTCCGCGTTTTGTGGATACCCATCATAAGAGACAGTTTCATCAATATATGGTCTAGTTTCGGAGGGAAACATATTTTGTCTACCGCCCGATTCTGTAGTTACTCCTGTGTTTGACATAAATAATATTAATTGTTAATTAAAGTAACATAATTATTAACTTTTGTAAAGCGAATTAGTAACTAAATTTTTGATCAATTTAAATTAATCGCTCAGTACAAATGAAACTCTCTAAAAGAGTAATAATTCATTGGTCAAAATTTTAAGATTTCTTCAAAGCCCTTGAGCAGCTTTCTACTAAAGTGAGCATTTATACTCACACTAAGTAATTTTACTTATTAGAATATAAAAAGCATTTAGGAAGTGCTTAGCAAGTTACATTCAGTTATGCTGAATTAACCCACGTCATGAGAGCTTGTTGGTAGGGATACACGCAAGCTCTTTATATTATTTTTCTCTAAAATCTATATTCCAATTTTGGTTTAATTAATTACCATTAAAAATTCAAAATTATTGCAAAAAGATAAATCCTAAATAGGAATTCATTTGATTACTTCCGAATTCCATTTTGGATAATAATGGCAATTTAGTTACACAACAAAAAAATAATATAAATAGGATATTTGGTTTTTCATTTTACTAACTAACAATAAATTTATGCGAATTAAGTTTTACAGCTATTAATTTTTTCTTTTAATGATCACATATAAAGTCTTACAAGGAGATTTAAAAAGTTTTAAATTTTTAATTATATTTTTCGTAGAATTGAATCTTTTTAATAAGAAAAGTCTTTAAATAATATTACCCTTAAAAGATATTAATTTAAAGGCAAATAATTTTCATACAGAAGCTTTTTTTAGTAAGTAAAATCCAACTGACAATGATATAAAGACAGGAAGCCAAGCTGATAAAAAAGGAGTAAAAGTTCCTTTTACACCTAATGAGCTTGAGACAAAAGATAGAACATAATAGAGCAGAATTAGAATAACACTCAAACCAAATCCATGACTTTTTGAGGATCGTATATTAGGCTTAGAACCTAAACTACTGCCTATCAAACCAAATACTAAACATGCAAAAGGTAAAGTGAATTTCTCATGAATTCTCACTGACATTTTCCTAGCTTCCTTTACATCTCCAATTTCTTTGTATATTTCTCTAGCTTCAAAAGCTTGCCTCAAAGTCATCTCATTAGCATCACCTGGTATTTTTGAAACTTTTAAAGGACCATCACCTAACGGGTAAAAATACTTTTTAAAACCTATACTTGTCGTGTTGCCCCCTTTATCTAAGGTAATCATTCTTCCATTTTTAAATATCCATTCTGATTTCTTTCCATCAAATGTTCCTTCATCTGCAGAAAGAATTTGCTTATAACCTAATTTCGAAAAATCTAAAACAGTCACATTCTTCATGACATTATTTTCAACCTCTCTTGCAAAAAATATTTTATTTCTAAAGGTGTTTCTCTCAGTAGATTCATTGGTCTTTGGGTCGAAAAAAGATCCATAACCCTTAAAAAATATATCAGTACCTTTCTCTATAGAAACTGATTTACCTAAACCATCTCTAAGTAACAATTCAGAATACTTATTAGATAATGGAACTAAACTATTATTAAAATAGAAGGTTAAACCTGTCATAAATATTGAAACAACTAAAGCTGGAATAATCATTCTCCAAGTTTTAATTCCCAAACTTCTTAACGCTAATATTTCTGAATTTGATGACAACTTACTATAAGCTAATAAAGTTGACAAAAGAACTGACATAGGAAAAGAGAGAACCAAAAATGAGGGCAATTTCAAAAACATTATTTGCAAAGCAAGTTGAAATGGAAGACCATATTCCACTATTTTCCTTATCAAATCAATCATCACTCCTACTGAAAGTGAAACTACTGTAAAAGCAGAAATTGCAAATATTAAAGGAGGAAAAAGTTGTCCAAATAACCACCTATCAATTATTGGAATGTTCCTCAATATAGTTGGAAAGATTTTAATAATATATTTAGACATAACCTTGTTAAACTTAGTTTATAACGGTATTCATTAAAAAGATATTTTTTCTAAATAAATTATTAATATTCAGTAATTAAGTATGAAAATATTGAGAAAAAAATTTTTAGTGCAAAAATTACAAAAATTTAGACCCTCTCTTGTCAAATTTTTTATAATTTTGATATTGTTGGGCATTCCTTTAAATTTATATAAAAATAGATTTTACGATAATTCTTGGACTGTCGGAGAATGGTTAATATCTTATGCTGGAGGATTTGTCAGAAGAGGTTTACCTGGACAAATTATTCATCATATTTCAAATCAATATCTTATTTCTCCAATATTAATAACATGGTTTTTTAGCGTTACAGCTTTAATATCTTTGGCTTTTCTTTTACTGCATTGCTGCAAAGATTCATTTCAAAAATCTTTTTTATTATCTCAATTAATAATTTTAGCTCCGATATCTGAAGATTATTTAATTAGAAAAGATAGTCTCTTAGTTTTACTTTATGGTCTATCCTTGTTAGCACTTAAAAAATTTAATCAAGAAAAATTAAGCAGGATTTTTTGCATTTTAAGTGTTAATTTATTTTCAATTGTTGGCATTTTATCTCATGAGGCATATGGAATTTGGGGTTTACCCAGTTTAATAGTAATTCTTTATCTACTTAATAGAAGTATTAAAAAAGGATTTTATCAATCCATCTTACTTTCTACCTTTTACCTTATTCCTTCTCTGATATCTTTTATTTTGTGTTGGATATTCAAAGGGAACATACAAACAGCTCTACTTATTCATGAAAGTTGGCAGAATCTTAGTGATATTCTTCCTACATTAGGCTCTTTAAATGTAAGTCAACCTGAAGGAGCCATAGCAGCAATAGGATGGGGTACATCTCAAGTTTATATAGATAGTATTTTTTCACAGTTTAATTTATTAATTTTTTGGCATCCAGGAATGTGGTTATTAACTATTTATATAGTGTTGCGGCTTTTTATAGGCCAGAAACAAGATCCTCTTCAATCAGCTAAAAGAACAATAGTTTGTCTCCAACTAATAGCCTTTTTACCTTTATTTTTGTTTGTAGATGTAGGGAGATGGATTTTTATGTGGTTGTCATCGTCTGCTTTATTATTTGCCTTTCTAAAACAAGTTTTTGGTATTGAAAAAGTTCTATTTCATATAGAGAGATTTAAAGGGTCAAAAATTTTAGAAAAAACAATACCTGCATTTGCATCTTATAGAACCTATAACATTTTCTTATTATCAATTGGGTTACCACACTGTTGTTGGTCAATTGGAAGATATATCGTTTCAAATCCTATAGGCTTTGGGATAAAAAATGCTATTTTTTACTTGAAATTTTTATTCAATTAGTTGTTCCAAACTACTTTTGAAGAAGCAGCATAATTCCAAATGAAGACTACAAAAATTCCTGCTAATTGAGAAATGAAAGTATTCGTTAAAAATTGACTATAGAAAAGGTTAGTAACTCCAACATTCGCAATTATTGGTAATGAAGAGACCAAAAGGAACTTTAATAAACCAGTATAAAATCTCTTTCCAGATAATTTATTAGATCTAAAAGTAAGAATATTATTTATTATGAAATTTGAGCTGGCAGCAATAATTACTCCTAATGGTAAAACCTTTTCAAAATCAAGATTTGTTATGGCTAGTAAAAAATAAATAGTCAAAAGTTGAATAAAAACCCCCGTTGAACCCACTAATGCAAAACTAACTGCTCTTCTAGGAACCAGTCTTCCAATAAAAGTATGGAGAAGTGAAATCAAGAAATCCCAAACTACAGGTAAATCTAGTTTTGAATTACCATGCTCTCTCTCATTAAAAATAAAAGGAATTTCAAAAATTTTAAGTTTACCTCCACTTATAGCTAGTAACTCATAGAAAAACTTAAAGCCTTGCACATCTATTTTTTCTACTAATTCAATACAAACATTTCTTTTAAATACAAAAAATCCACTCATATAGTCTGTTAAATAATTATAGGAACCATATAAGCTTAGACGAGCCAAGCTGTTAGCAATAGACGAACTACTTTTTCTTCCTTGACTCAAACCTTTAATTATCGCCCCCTCCACAAATCTACTACCTAAAACAATATCAACTTTTTTAAGTTCGATTTTTTCCAAAGCCAAAGCTATATAAGAGGGATCATGTTGTCCATCAGCATCCATTACAGCAATAATATCACCTGTTGCGCACAAACAGCCTTCTTTAATAGCACTAGACAAACCAAATCTTCCATATCTGCTAATTAAACGTACTCGTCTATCATCTCGACAATATTCTCTAACAAGATTTGCAGTCCCATCACCTGAATTATCATCTACCACTATTATTTCTTTTTCATAAATAACATCCAAGTTTAATAATTGATTTATTATCTTAGAAATATTACTTTGTTCATTAAAAGTTGGAATAACTATAGAAATTATTCTTTGTTTTTCCTTTTTTTTCAAAAGATATAATGTTTTTTTTAAGACTACATTAATTTTATTCAAATAACATATGTTTATAGACAAAATTATTTGAAAATAAACAATTTATCAAATATAAAAATAACTAATTAAAGAAATTGCCCTCTTTTAGATAATTTCAAATTATCCCAAAAATGTAAAAATATTCCGGTAGATAATAAAAATTCAAAAATTTCTGTATCATCTCTAATATGTTCAATAGTAGATGCCCATGAGAGATCATAATATGCAAAAAATAAAGATACAAATAAAAAAAACAAGCTTAATTTTTTGCTTGGTAAAGATGATAAAAACGGATATTTTCTCCATCCAATCCATCCAAAAAAAATACAAATTGCTTGTAATAAAGGATCAAGAAGATAGTTATGAAAAAAAGGTAAATTATGTAAGTTAGTTTCTCCTTGAATACTCAAATTTGAAATTGAATTTACGCTAATCCCTGTTAATCTTTCTCCCCAACTTATTTCTTCTCCAGCTAAAAGAAAACATAAGATACTCAATATCAACCAAATGAATGAATTCAATGATTTCTTTTTTTTAACTCTAAAATAAATGGTTAAGCCAATTACTGAAGAAACTAAATATTGAATACATTGTAAAGACTCCAATATCCCGTCTTCTTTCTTAAAGTAATAAAACCATGGTAATCCTACAATATTTTCTCCAAAGGGCAGTATATAAATAAAGCCATAAATAAAAATTAAATAATATATTGGGAATAAACTTACATCTGTGGATATAGATCCCAAAGGTGTCCTTATTAAATTCATTTTCGTCACTAATAATTAATTTATTCTAAAAACAATAAATTTAAAGTAAAGGCATTTTCAAAAATTATTAGAAATAATCAAAAAGTTAAAAATCCTTTCTTAAAATTGCTCACAATAATGGGTAGGATGAAATCTTTGCAAAAGATAAATTTAATTATTAATTTTAATTCCTTTTTATCCAATAAATTTTTAAATAAGAATAATAAAAATACAATTTTTTACTTATTATCTATCCTTAAATATCCAAACCAATCAGGCTCATTTGTTTGTTCAAAGTTTATATCTTCGCGTATTAATTCTATTTCCCAATTTTTTACATTTTTTATCAACTTACAATCATCAACATCAGAAAAACTTTGCAAACAATTTATATCATCATTGTGTTTTTTTAAAAAACCATTAAGCCATTTTGATTTAGCGATTTTTTTTGCATCTGATGCGGTTGAGGCTACCACAAGACCAAACTCATGTCTTTCTTGCATAGATTTAGAATTGTATCCACCTAGATTTATAAACCATAGTTTTTTATTATCTTTTGTTTGATTAACAACTCTAATTTTTGAATCCTTGTTTTGCGATTTTTTGAGTTTTACCTTATAACCATCAACTGAATTAATTTTCTTAAAGCTATCAATATGTAATTTATCAATAGATCCAAACCAACTGTTTTTTAAATCATCAAATGTGTCTTCAATAGTTGAACCAATCACCCATCTGACATCATGTACCTCAATATTTGCTTTTGGTATTCTTCCCCCAAGTACTACTAAAAAAAGGTAATGCTCATTTTTATCCATTAAATAAAAAGACGATAGAAAGAGATTTTAAAATGAATTTATTTTATTTTCAAAATAAGCATTGTTAGATAATAATAAAAAATTGAGGTCTTTCAGAGATCTTTATATTTATTGTCAAATCTTTAATTAAACCAACCTTTCTTTTTTGATTTTATCTCAGGGGTTGTTTTTAATTTTGGAGCTTCGTCTGTCCTTCCTTTAATGATCATTAGTGGAACTATTCCCCATAAAGCTAAAAACAAAATCCAAAATAAATAAATGTTCATAGTATCTATCCCAATTAATTAAATAGTAAGAACCTTTTGTATTGAATCGTGGCTTTCTTTTTAAAGTTCTTTTTTAGATTTATAATCTCAAAGTTTTTATCAATTGCAAAAATTTTTTGTATAAAAGTTAAATTAACCAAAAAAAAATAATTATAAAATTCTTAAAACATTATCAAAATTTTTCCCTGAAATAAACTGCACCCTCCATGACCACTGCTTTGCCTAAGTGCATGATGGGTGCATACTTATACTGACATTAAATAAAATTATTCGTGAATATCATAAATTTAAACTTTTTTTATCTTCAAAATTCATGTAGCAAAATTTTAAATTTATTAATTAATTTGATTTATGAAATAAGCAAAAAAGTTTATTAAATGTTTAAATCGATAATTAACATGATGGATTTTTAATTCTAGAAAAATTTTATTTTTCTAGAAAATATCATTAATTTCATTTTTTATAGATTTATATTCCAAATTTATGTCTTTAATAAAAGTATCTATTTCTTTTTTTATATTCCTATATTGATTAATTTTTTGTTTACTTTTTTCATATATGATAAATTGAAATGTTCCTGGTTTTACTGACTCAATCCAATATCCTGCCAAACAATAAAATTCATTAGGAATAAAAGTTATGATGTATAATTTTTTAGAAATTTTATATTGATCAATCGCCTTATTAACTAAAGATCCTTTCGTTTTATTAGTGCCAAACAATGTAATATCATTTGCAAAATTCTTATACTTCTTTAAAGCATTTTTACTTTGCTCTAATGAATTTCTAGCAATTATTTTTTCTAGAGAAAAACAATAATCTAAAAAATTAGTATTTTCTTTTTTTGAAGGATATATAGTTATGAGAGAACTTAAGAGTAAAAAAGAAGTTAAAAGAAATTTTTTAAACATTTATCTTAATTTGATTTATCATTTCATAAATATAAAAAGACAATTCATAAATTACTATTAATTACATTAATAAGATTCACATTAATTAAAAAATTTCTATTAATTAAGCTAAAACTCTTTGAGAAAAATTTAAAAGTATTTCGGCGTAATTAAGTATTTATCAAACGCATAAAATTTTTTTCTTATAATAAAATTATGAAAAATACATTTTTAAAAAATAAAAGTATCAAATCTTTCTTAGATTTTTTTTCAAGAGTATCAATTTCAGCAATATTTATCTCAGTCATACCAGGGAAAATAAATGATTTTGAAAAAACGGTTGAATATATTTCTTCAAAAGGGATTCCTGAACCAATTTCATCTATTCTTCTAGTGGGAGCAATTATATCTCTTATCTTGGGTTCTGGATTTTTTATATTTGGAGAAAAACAAAAAATTGGTTCAATCTTTTTATTACTATTTCTTATTCCAACAACAATAATTTTTCATATATTCCCTTTCCATCAAAGAGCAGTATTTATTAATCTCGGATTGATAGGTGGATTAATTATTGCTGCAATAAGAGAACCAAAATAAAAAATTTAATTAAAGAAAACTAAATATTTTTTTTCCCATCTCTTAATTCTGGGAAGCAATTCGCAATATAAATTAGTTCATAAACCTCTTTGCTATCGTATTTTTTTTTAGGAATTCCACTACCTACCTCTATGCCTCTCTCTTTCATCTTCTTTAATATCAATTCTTGTCTTTGCAAACTTGACATAGACTTAAATCTTTTA
>MDTE01008328.1_pt1 | contig 10836 bp, 9 predicted proteins | sample 811231 | NCBI WGS metagenome assembly MDTE01 (sample SAMN05326651, study PRJNA326480) | marine metagenome | isolation source: seawater | place: Indian Ocean: Red Sea | collected 2010 | reverse complement strand
GCGATTATCAATGCGAACCCAAGTGCTAAAGGTATTCCAAGCGAAACAAGAAGAGAGTTCTTTATTCCCACAAATAAGATAAGAACAATTATTACAATCCAAAAACCATTTGTCAGATTGCTAACCATAACACCAATAAGTTCATCTCTAACAGCTGAAACTTGTTCTGATGCAATATCTATTTTTATGTTGGGATTTTTTTTATTTATTTCATCAACAAGAGAAAAAACACTTTCACCAACTTTCACAGTGTTTTCTCCTGTTGTTTTTTTGATGACTATGTTTATTGAATTTTGACCATTGTGCCTGGAATAGGTGGTTATTTTTTTAGGAGCAATTTTGATACCAGCAATTTCACTTAAAAGAAATGAGTTTCCATACGAATCTGGAATTACGAGATTTCCAATTTCTTGAACTGTTTCCGATTTCCCTCTATAAGAAATTTGTAATTCTTGAGACCCGGTGTCAAGAGAGCCTATAGGCATGTCAAAAAGAAGTTGTTGAATAGAGTTGGAAAGTTCATTCAGTGTAAGTCCTTTTTGTCTCAACCTGGATGGATTTGGTTCAATTTGAATGGTGTTTTCTTTTGCTCCAAAAAGTTCAACACTTGCAAGCCCGTCAAGTTTTTTTATCTCCTCTGCAGCAAGTAATGCTTCTTTTTTTAAAGTTTCGGAATCCATGTCTCCAAATACTGTCAATATAACAATGGGGAGTTCCTCAAAAGCTATTTCTGAAATTTCAGGAGTTTCAATTCCTGATGGTAGTAGAGATCTTGATTCATCTACTTTGTTTTGAACTTCGCTTATTGCTTTATCTATGTCGTATCCGGCATCAAATTCAAGAATCAAAAAACTAAAACCAGGAACAGAATAGGATCTCATACTTTTCAGCCTTTTGAGGTCGTCAATTTTTGTCTCAAGAGGGTTCGTTAAAGTTTTTTCAACGGAAGACGATGATGATCCTGGCCAGGGGATGCTGACAATTACATAAGGAACTGTTATATCTGGCGTCGAGGCTGTTGGGATTGTGTTGTAGGCTTTGTATCCACCAAAAAGCAATCCAATAACAAGAAGATACACCAGCCTAGGTCTTTCTAAAAGATAATCAGTTAAAAATCTCATCACTGTGCAATTCTGATTTTCTGTCCATCTCTCAAATTGCCTGGTCTCCTTAAGACTATTCTTTCATTTTCTTCAACACCTTCTATAAGGGCAGTATTGTCATTTTCAACAAGGATTTCAACAGCAACCCACTGAATTTCATCATTTTCATCTATTCGATAAACTCCAGGGCCTTTTAATTGAACGATGCTTGAAAGAGGGACTATGTGGCCTTTAATTTCCCCCATGTCTATTGTGGTAGTAACCCATATTCCATTTTCTGAATCCATTTCTGTTTCGATTTTCCAGATTGTGTTGATTGCTCCTGTTCCTGGTTCAGAAGATCTTGTTTTGTGAACCATCTTCCATTCATTTTCATTTTCGTCAATAAGCATGTTTCCTAAACTTATTTGTTTTGCGATATGTGGGGCAAGCAAGATTTCCATACGCATACCTTTCAATGGCAGTATTTTTATTGCAGGCATTCCAATCGTTACATCGTTTCCAATTCTTGAAAACAGGAATTCAACTTGAAGGTCAAAAGGGGCAAGCACACTGCAATCTTCCACTTGTATTCTTTTTAAAGTTACCATTATTTCTGCACTTTCAAAATTCAGTCTTGCTTGATCTACTGCATTTTGTAGTTTTTCCAATTGTTCTTGTGTAATGCTTCCTGTATGAGATATCTTTTCAACTCTTTCAAGATTGTTTTCAGCATCATCAAGAGCTAATTTTGCTTGTTTAAGAGTCGTTTCAGAATTAGCCATATCCAATATTTGCATCTTGCATTCAAGGGAAGCCATTTCAGTTCCTTCTTTTATTTCTTGCCCTTCTTCAACAAATATGTTTTCAATCTTCCCTGAACTTTTCCAGTTTAGGTTTCCAGATCCAGTGGTGTTGATCAAGCCTAATGCAGGATAGTATTTTTTTTGAATCGTTTTTTCCGGATGAACCCAGGTGACTAATGGAAGATTTTCTTGAATCTCTTCTTTTTTATCAGCCGGCTGATCAGAACATCCAAAAATGATGGAAATGATAAATAAAACAAAATATTTTTTCATACGAAACTCCTTACATAATTACAAGCATTCAATTATAAAAAAAATATAATGAAAAAAGTGAAAGATTTTTCAATTGTTTTTATCAGTGATTCAAAAAAATTTATGGAAATGATGGATTTCATAGAAATGTTTCCAGAAATATCTATAGACATGGAAGCCGATGGTTTTTATGCATATAAAGCGAGACCATGTTTATGGCAACTTTGTGTCGAGGACGATGTCAAGAAATATGTTTTTTTGGTTGATCCAATTTCATGTAAAAAGAATGATGAATTGCCAATGTCGCAACTCTTTGGAAACCAAAACATCTTGAAACTATTTCATGGTTCAGAATACGATTTCCAAATGATTTACGAAACTTATGGAATAGTCCCAAAAAATATTGAAGATACCAAGATAGCAGCTGATTTACTTGGATGCGAATCCCCGGGTCTTGACAACCTGTTGAAGGATTTCTTAAATATCGATATTAAAAAAACGAAGAAATTACAAAGAGCAAATTGGGCGAAGAGACCTTTGAGTAAGCAGTTAATTGATTATGCTGCATTGGATGTTCTTCATTTGGTAGATTTAAGAAATGAACTTTTAAAGGAGCTAAAGAAAAAAGAAAGGTTAGATTGGTATTTTGAAGAATGTATCATTTATCAAAACTCAATTCCACCAATGCAAGAAATTATTACAAAGCAGCACTCTCATAAAATCAAGGGTGCTAAAAAATTGAGCCCCTCTCAACTTCTGATTTTAGAAGCCGTTTTTCAAACAAGGGAGGAGATATGCAAGAAAAGAAATCTGGCTTCGTTCAGGTTGTTAGGAAACCAGTACCTCTTGGATATAGCAAAAAATTATGATGCTTACAAAGATGTTTTCCCTAAAAAAATGGACAGAAGACTTAAAGGAAGATTTGTTGCAGCAATAAAATCGGTAAAAAAACAAAATCAACCTTTGCCAAAGTTCTCTCCTCCAAAAAGAAAAAAATATAGAAAGGGTCCTGATAAATTAACAAAGCCAATAAGGGATCTAAGGTTGGAAAAAAGTAAAAAAATGAAAATTCTTCCCGGGGTAATCTTGCCAGGAAGGATTTTGAATGCAATAGCCATTGAACAGCCTCAAACTTTAAAAGATTTATATGAAATTAAAGGAATGAGGAAATGGCAAATCGAAATCCTTGGCAAGGAGTTGCTTGAAAGTATTTCAAAAATAAAGTAACTTTTTTAAACCTTATTAGATAGAATTTCCATATGCCTTTAGGAGCTCCAGATTTTTTCCAATTAGACGAGCAGTTGTCTTCAATAGAGAAAGGTGTTAGGAGTGCTGCAAGATCCTTTGTTGAAAAAGAGGTAAACCCAATAATTTCAGATTGTTATATCAATGGCGAATTTCCGCTAGACTTAATTCCAAAAATTGCTGCTAAAGGTTTTCTGGGTCCAACTTTGCCAAAAAAATATGGAGGCATGGAGTTGAACCATGTTGCTTACGGGCTCATGCTTCATGAGCTCGAAGCTGGGGATTCTGGAATTCGATCTTTTGTTTCTGTCCAAGGTGCATTGTGTATGTATCCAATTTATCGTTATGGGTCAGAAGAACAGAAACTGAAATGGCTTCCAAAAATGGCTAAAGGAGAACTGGTTGGTTGTTTTGGTTTAACTGAGCCAAATGCTGGTAGTGATCCTGGAAGGATGACAACAACTGCAACAAAAAAAGGGGATCATTGGGAGATAACAGGAAGAAAAATGTGGATAACAAATGGATCGATTTCTGATTTAGCGATTGTTTGGGCTAAAGATTCTTCCTCTGGCGAGATACTTGGATTTGTTGTTGAAAAAGAAATGGAGGGTTTTAGTGCTCCTGAGATAGAAGGAAAACTTTCATTGAGAGCAAGTCGAACAAGCGAGTTGGTTTTAGATAAAGTTAAAGTTCCTGAATCAAATCGTTTGCCGGAAGCGAAAGGCTTGAGTGGTCCGCTTTCTTGTTTAAATCAAGCTCGATTCGGAATAGCTTGGGGTACTTTAGGTTTGGCTACCGATTGTTACCTCGAAGCTTTAAAGTATTCGCAAGAAAGAGTTCAATTTGATAAACCGATTGCTCAATTTCAATTAACTCAGAAAAAGTTGGTTGAACTTCATAGTGATATTTCTCTAGGGCAGATAATGATGCTTAGATTTGGAAGAATGAAGGAAGAGGGAACCTTGAGACATCCTCATGTTTCTATGGCAAAAATGTTTTGTTGTGAATTGGGGTTGAGAGCAGCAAGGATGGCAAGATCAATACTTGGTGGTTCCGGTATTTTGGCTGATTTTCACTGCATGAGACATTCTCAAAATATGGAAAGTGTCTTTACGTATGAAGGTACTCATGAGGTACATACATTAATTCTTGGAAGAGAGATAACTGATTTAGATGGATTTGCTGCCTAGGTTATGGAACCGATAAAAAAGCAAGTTTTAGATAAGGGTTTTATTGAAGTTGTCGATTGTTTAGGTTCAGATCTTACTGTTGTTAATTCAGCAAGAGTCTCTTTTGGAAAAAGAAAAACTACTTTCGATGCTGCTGACAGAGGTCTTGTTAAATATCTTGCTGCCCATAAACACTATTCTCCTTTCAGGCATATGTTTGTTCAGTTTCACATCAAAGCACCGGAATTCGTTATGCGACAATGGTACAAGCATGTTGTTGGTATAGAAACTTCATCATCTTATCCAACTAAAGATCATGCATGGAATGAGATTAGTGGTAGGTATGTCCCTGTTGAAGATTTTTATCAGCCTGAAAGATGGAGAAAACAGTCGGAAGACAACAAGCAAGGAAGCGAAGGTTCTATAGAAAATCCAGAAAAAGCAAAAGAAGTTTTTGAGGAATTTATGGACTCTTCACAAAACTATTATGAGAAACTTCTAGATTTGGGAGTCGGAAAAGAACAAGCAAGGATGATTTTGCCTTTGAATCAATATACTGAGATTTACTGGACAGCATCTTTTCAGGCAATAATGAACTTTTTGGATCTTAGAGATGAAAAAACTGCTCAATGGGAAATTCAAGAATATGCTAGGGCGATAAAAGAAGTTATGTTTGAAATTTTTCCAGAAACGACGAAAATATGGAACGAAGTTCACTGGGATAAAAGTTAAACACTTTTGAACGAATCCTTAGGAAACACCCTGATATTGATTGGTTGTGCGATTTGGGCAGTTGCTCTTTCGTTTTTCAAGATAGCTGAAAAGTATATTGATTCCTCTCAAATAAACTTGATTAAAAACTCCGTTGGTCTTGTTTTTGTTGCTGGATGGATGTTTTTTACAGGTGGTTGGAATCCTGGAGATGTAAGCCTGGCATGGCAGTTAATGTTTGCTTCAGGTGTTATTGGAATGGCTTTTGGTGATGTATTTTTCTTGTCTGCTATAGGGAGATTGGGGGTTGGAAAGGCTACATCTATGGCACTTTTAACTCCTGTTTTGACATTGGTTTTAGAGTTCTTTATATTAGACAGGATTCCAAGTGCAGGATCTTTTTCTGGAATGTTTTTGGTTTTGGTTGGGGTTTTTTATTTATATGGTCCTGTAGAAAATGTTTCAAAAGAAGGGTTCAGGCTTATTTTTATTGCATGTTTATGTGTCGCAATTGCTCAGGTTTTGGCAAGGTGGTCGTTTGACTTGGATCAAGATTTGAGTTTAGGCACATCTGCCTTTTTCAGGGTTTTTGGTGGTGTTGTTGGAATGGCTTTCATTATGGGAAAGGATTTGAAATCAAAATACCTTTCAGCAATTTCAAAAGGCCCCCATTTAAAACCTTTGATGATTGGAGCGTTTTTAGGCACTGGCATAGGGATTTGCCTTTACCAGTCAGCTGCAAAACTGACAACTGCAACACAGTTGAGCTTTCTTGGAACCACAACTCCGATATTTGCGATTCCTATTGCATGGATTATCGCAAAAGAAATTCCTCAAAAACGTGTCATTATCGGTGCATTGATAGCGATAGCCGGTGTGTCCTTGATTTTTCTGCTTTAAAACCATATAGTTTTTGATTATGATTCAAATTAAAAATTCACCTCTTGTTTTCCATTCTCCTCTAGTAAAGTCAGGGAATTCTTCAGGACCAGAACCATTTTCGATTGAGCGGACACTCAGTGGGAATGGTGCACTCCAGGCTGCGCCGTCATAGACATCCATATCTACTTTTCTTCCTTCAAGCAATGCCGTCATCATCCTGTAGTTCATGACAAAATCCATTCCACCATGTCCACCGGATTTTCGTGCTATTTCTCCAATTTTTTTCCATAAGGGATGCTCAAATTGTTTTTTTACCGGGTCAAGGTCAGATCCCTGTTTCCAAGAATGTCCTCCTTCCTGTCCATCAAGATATAGTCTTGCTGGATAGTCGCAAAATGTTCCTTTTGTCCCTGAAACCATGTTTATCCTTGAGTATGGTCTTGGGCTAACGGTATCATGTTGCAGCATAATGGTTTTACCTTTGTTTGTTTTGATGATGCTTGTATTCATATCTCCACGGACATATTTCTCATTTTTTGCTGGATGTCCTGCTGGAAGTTTTTCTTTTGCCCATTTTGACATTCCAAATTCGGGAGAGCTCATCGAGACCATATATTCGAATTTGTCTCCATAATTAATATTCATGTATTGTGCGACAGGCCCCAAGCCATGTGTTGGATAGAAATTTCCATCTGCTTGTGTGTACCATTTTCTTCTCCAGTGATCTTCATAATAAGTGTCATGGAAAAGAAGTGCTCTCAAATCATGAATGTAAGCACATTCTGCATGGGTTAAATCTCCAAATTCACCTTTTCTCACCATATTAAGAATCATCATTTCCCAATAGTTGTAGCAGCAGTTTTCGAGCATTACACAGAATCTTTGTGTTTTTTCTGAGATATTTACCATGTCCCAGCACTCCTTGATAGATGTTCCCATTGGAACTTCAAGAGCTGCATGTTTACCATTTTCCATCGCGCAAATTGCCATTGGAGCATGCCATATCCAGTTCGTGGCTATGTACACAATGTCAACATCATCTTGTCTGCAAAGGTTTTCAAAATCAGATTCACCATTTGAATATATTCTCGGCTTCTTGTGGCCTTTATCGGTTACTCTTTTCGCAGATCTATCTGCTTTCCCTTTAACCTTGTCGCAAAGTGCAACTATTTTTACTTTATCTATGTCCAAAAGATTCCCAACATGTCCAGATCCTCTGTTGCCGAGACCAATCACTCCAACTCTCACTTCATCAAGGGGAGAGAATTTCTTATTTATCATTGATTTCCCCATTCTCAAAGGGGTTTTTGACCTTGAAGAATATTTATTTTTCAATTGGGGGATTCCAATAAAACCCAGGGAGCCAAGAAATTTAATCAAAGATCTTCTAGAAAAATTCATAACAAACCTCCAATTCAATCGTAGATTGAATAATTTAAGTCCTAGAATTGTAAGTTCTATGTGCGGAGTTGTTGCAATTAGCAATTTCAATAGTGCTTCTTCTAAGGTTGTCACTAGTCTCTTTTCCTTACAGCATCGCGGACAAAACGGAGCGGGTATTGCTTCAGGGAAAGATGGAGTCATGAAAATCCAGAGGGGACTCGGTCTTGTTAAAGAAATATTTAGTCCTGAAGAAATCGGTAAATTAAAAGGAAATTTTGCAATAGGCCATGTTAGATATCCAACACAAGGACCTGTGACAATACAAAACACTCAACCTCATCTTGTCAAGGTAAACAACTCTCCAAATGTTTGTCTTGCGAGCAATGGGGATATAGTCAATTATGCTAGCGAGAGAGAAAGACTTTCAGCGATGGGGGTGGCTTTTGAAGGGACTAACGACGGAGAGCTTTTGGCAAGAATAATTGCTCATGAGATTTCGAAAGGAAGTTCAATTCCAGATGCTGTGAAGGCGGTGATGGAAAATATAAAAGGAGCTTTTAGTGTTGTTTGCATGATTAATGACAAGTTAGTTATTTTTAGGGATCCTTGGGGAATAAGACCTTTGTCTTATGGACAAACAGAAGAGGGGACTTTTATTTATTCATCAGAGACTGTTGGTTTAGATATTCATTTAATCTCAAAGAAAAAAGAAGTTTCTCCTGGTTCAGTTCATGTTTTAGACAAAGATGGAAATCTTGAAATTACTCAACTTGTTTCAAAAGAGCAAAAACATCATTGCATTTTTGAGATGATTTATTTTGCAAGGCCCGATGCAAAACAATTTGGTGAATCGGTTTATCAATTCAGAAAGGATATTGGTGCTGCTTTAGCCAAGGATGATGAAAATCTTGATACTGATATTGTTTTTCCTGTTCCAGATTCCAGTAATGTAATCGCTTTAGGTTATTCAGAATTTGCAAATGTTGATTTCGGATTCGGATTAATGAGAAATCATTATGTTGGAAGAACATTTATTGCTCCCGATCAGGTTATAAGAGATGAGAAAGTTAAAGAGAAATTCAATCCAGTTCCAGGATTTTTTAAGGAAAAAAAGGTTGTTTTGATTGATGATTCAATTGTTCGTGGTAGTACATTGAAAAAACTTATATCAATGATTCGTAAAGCTGGGGCAAAGGAGATTCATATAAGAATCGGATCACCTCCTGTTGCTTTTCCCTGCTATTATGGGATAGATACTCCGACAAAAGAAGAATTGATAATCAATAATGTCAAACTTGAAAACCTTGCTGATTATTTTGGTGCAGATTCTTTAAGATACCTTGAGTTAAGTGATTTGAAAAATATTCCTAGTTCTCAAGATGATTTTTGTCATGCTTGCTTTAGTGGAGACTATCCTCTTGGAACAAAAGAGAAAATAATTCCGGTATCAGAGATTTCTGATTAAAAATAAATTGAAAAGAGTTAAAACCCTGCTCATAAACCATAAAGATTCTTTTACAAGAAATGTTGAATCTTGGCTTTCTCTTGGAGGGTGTGATGTTCACATTGGAAACAATAATCTAACCGAATCTCTTGATGCTTATGAATTGTTGGTTTTAGGGCCTGGCCCAGGAAGCCCAAAAGACTGGCAACAAAGTATTGATTTGATTGCATTATGGGGAAATAGACCTATGTTAGGAATATGTTTAGGCTGTCAATTAATTGTGCATTATTTTGGAGGTACCATTAAGGCGAATGGGAATCCTTGTCATGGGGAAAATGTAAAGATGTTTCATGAGAAAGACATTTTTGATGGGTATGATTCTCCATTGTTGGTTCCAAGATATAACAGTTTAATGATTAAAAACCCAATTCCTGAAGAATTAATTCCAATAGGTTTTTCGTCAGAGAATGAGGTTTTAGCTTTACAGGCTAAGAAGTTTCCTTGGATTGGTTTTCTTTTTCACCCGGATTCTTTTTTGTCCAATGTTAAATTTAATCCAAGATGGTTTTTTGAATGAGGGTTTTACCAAGTCAAAAATTAAGAGGAAGAGTGAAGGTTCCTGGAGACAAGTCAGTCACAATAAGGGCTTACTTTTTAGGTTTAATGCATCCTGTCATAATAAATAATGAATCTGTTGGAAGGGATTGTAGAAGTGCTCTCAAAGCAGTTAGGTCTTTTGGTGCAATAATAAAAAGATATAAGGGAAGTATTAAAGTTTCTCCTCCAACAAATAAACCAGAGAATGTAAAAATTGATGCTGGAAATTCTGCAACTACCGCAAGATTTTCTTTAGCTTGGGCAGCATCAAGTGGAATCAGTGCAGAGATTACAGGAGATGAAAACTTATGTTCAAGAAAGGTCGGAGAGCTTGAAGAGGATTTGGTTTCGTGGGGAGCTTCTGTTAAAAGCAACAATGGATATTTTCCAGTTTTTACAAAAGGAAAAATTGAAAAAGATCTTAATTTAGAAATAATTCCTGGCAGTGGTACGAGGAAAGGTGCTTTGTTGATAGCTTCTGCTAATACTGGTTTGAGTTTTTCATGGAAAGAAAAACCTTTGAGTCGAGATCATTCAGAAAGACTTTATTCTTGGGCTGATTGTTGGCCTAAAAAAATAACAAGCAATGATCCAGTTTGGATCGACATCCCCCCGGATGCTTCTGCATTTGCTGTTTTAGCAGGATTGGCTTCTTTGACAGAAGGTTCAAGCATATATTCAAGAGTTTTGACAAACAAAAGAAGAACCGGTTTTTTGAGATTGGTAGAAAAACTGGGAGGGAATTTAAACATAGTAAAGGAATCCGAATGGCCAGAATCAATTGGAACTGTTACATCTTCTTTCAACAACAATAATGTTTATTTGGAGACGATTATTGAGAGTCAGGAATTAATGGACATGATTGACGAGGTTCCTTTAGCCGCTATCTTATGCAGTAATTTAAACTGTAAGGTTACTTTTAAGACTGACGGCATACTCGGAAACAAGGAATCAAACAGGCTTACCTCTTCTTGTGATTTGGTCAATTCTTTTGGCGGGGATGCTGAAATTATTGATGATGACTTGATTGTTTATGGAAAAAGAGGTAGTCTTGCAGGGGGAATTTTGAAAAAACCATCTGATCATAGGATTGTTTTGGCTGCTGCTGTTGCAGGAGCATCAAGCAAGGGTGGGGTTGAGATAGAAAACCCAGAAATCGGGAATGTCGCATTTCCTGGATGGATAAGTACTTTCAAATCTCTAGGGGTAGCAATTGAATGAAAAAAATCGCCATAATTGGATCTTCTGTTAAAGACTCTGCTTCT